>WBZR01001785.1_pt1 | contig 25046 bp, 23 predicted proteins | sample 5204231 | NCBI WGS metagenome assembly WBZR01 (sample SAMN12412403, study PRJNA552823) | activated sludge metagenome | isolation source: activated sludge from anammox sidestream of wastewater treatment plant... | place: USA: Virginia | collected 2017-08
CGCGTCAAGCTCCTGACCGACGTTTCCGCGGAACGTCGAGTCGATCTTCTTGTAGATCGCCTCGACCCCCGCCCGTCGCAGCGCTTCCGCCGCCACGCGCGCAAGCCGCGATTGCGTGAACACGGCGCTCGCGCGGCAATTGTTGATCACATAAGCGAGCTTGTCCGCTTTGGTCGTCGCGTTGATCGGGCTGAAAACGCCGCCTGCCTTGAGGATGCCGAAGATGGCCGCCACCGCTTCCCACGAATTGTCCATGAACACGATGACGCGCTCGCCGCGCCGAACTCCGCGCCGGACCAGCGCATGCGCCAATCCGTCCGACATTTCGTCCAGCTCGCGAAAGCTCAGCCGCTTTTCGCCGGCGACGAGGGCCGCCTTGTCGGGAAAGCGCCGTGCGCTCCGGCGCAGGAATTCTTCGACTCGCATGCAATCACCGGGGCGGGGAAAGATCATCGCCGGCGCTCACGCCGCGGCTGACTGCGCCGCGAGCTTGCGCTCCACATAAGCCGTGATGCGCGCGACCGAATCGAGGTTCTCGGGCACGATGTCGGCGTCGGCGACCGTCAGCCTGAATTCGCTTTCCAGGAAGGCGACCAGTTCGAGGATGCCGGTCGAGTCGATCGCGCCGGCGTCGAGCAGCGATTGTTCGTCCGTGAACGTATCGCCGTCGCCGCGGAACCAGAAATTCTCGTCGATGAAAGAACGGATTTGAGCGGCCGTCTCGGTTTTCATGAGGTCACTCCTGATCAGGCGGGGACTGAGAGGGGAGGTTCGTGCGCTTGGATGCTTGGAGCGCGGTTGACGAACGCGCCATGCCAAAGCTGGGTCGATATGATTCCGACCAAGCCCATGCTGTCGCGGTAGCCGGCCGAGTCCTGTTTGCGGCACTTGGCGAGAAGCTTCTGAACCGCACTCGGATCGAAGTATCCCGCGGACGCCACGCTCGACGCGGCCAGGCATGCCTCGACATAATCGGGCGCGTTCGCGCCGACGAAGCACCGGCTTTCCGGCGCGCGATAAGGCTGCTTGGTCCGATTGCCGATCGAAGCAGGCAAAAGCCCGCGCGCGCTCTCGCGCAAAATGTGTTTTTCACGCAATCCGCGCATCTTGAGACGCGGCGGAATGGCCGCGGCGAACTCCACCAAACGGTGATCGAGAAAGGGGAATCGACCCTCGACTGCGTGCGCCATCGACACGCGGTCTCCCTGTGAGGAAAGAATGTATCCGGGCAGAAGATGCGCCGTCTCGATATACTGCGCCTGCGACAACGGGTGCCAATATGCGAAGTCCGCCGGAAGGCTCGTTCGCAATTCCGCCAAGGCGTCGTAGCCGCGCAACTCCCGCCGCATGTCCTGAGAGAGAAAGGCTTTGGTCCCGCTCGTGGAGCGAAAACGCGGGAGGTGCGAAAACAAAGGGTCTGAGACGTCGTCTTGTCCGGCGCCGAAGAAGGCCGCGAGATAGCTCTGCGACTGTCCTTTTAGTCGCGGCAGGTACGGATAGAGCCGGCGTAACAGGATCGGCCGCAGACGCGATCCCGGTTGCCGGGCGCAGAAGCGGCGGATCTTGTCTTCCTTGAAAATATCGTAGCCGGCGAACACCTCGTCGGCGCCCTCGCCGGTCAGCACGACTTTGAAGCCGCGCCTCTGCGCCAGTTCGGAGAGGATGAACAGCGGCGCGGGCGCCGTGCGCAGCACCGGCCGCTCCGTATGGCGGATCACCTCGGGAAAGATGCGCGCGATATGGTCCGACTTGCAGACCACGCTGTCGTGTTGCGTGCCGAGTGCGCGCACCATCTCGTCCTGAAAGGAGCTCTCGTCGAATTCCTGCTCTTCGAAAGCCACGGAGAACGTGCGCAGCCGCCCGGCCACGAATTGCTTCGCCGCGGCGGAGACGAGGGAAGAATCGAAACCTCCGCTGAGGTATGCGCCGACGGGCACGTCCGAGCGCAGGCGAATGCGCGTGGCGTCGAGCAGCAGCGCCCGGATCTCGTCGGCCATTGACTTTTCATCGGCTATTGGCGGCGTCTCGCCGAGGCGGGGATAATCAAGACGCCAATAGGGGCGAACCGTTGTTTGCTCCGGAGTCGCCAAGAGAACATGCGCGGGCGGCAGTTCGAGCACCTCCTTGAACACGGTCCGCGGCGACAACGGAAACCAGAAGGTGAGGATCTGGTCCAGCGCGATCGGATCGAGGGCCGCCGTGATCTCCGGAACCTGGAGCAGGGCTTTCACCTCCGAGGCGAAATAGAGCGTCCGGCCGCGCAGCGAATAATAGAGCGGCCGCACGCCCATGCGATCGCGCGCCAGCATGAACTGCTTGCGGCGGCTGTCCCACAGCGCGAACGCGAAGTCCCCGTTGAAGCGTTGCACGCAATCGGCGCCATACGCCTCATACATCCGGATGATGACTTCGGTGTCGGAATCCGTCCTGAAGCGATGGCCCCGCGCAATCAGTTCAGCGCGCAACTCGACGTAATTGAATATCTCGCCGTTGAACGATAGCCATATCGTCTGGTCGCCGTTGGCCATCGGCTGTTGGCCATGGGCGACATCAATGATGCTGAGCCGCGCGTGTCCAAGCCCTGCGGTTTCGTCTGCGAATACGCCTTGAGCATCGGGTCCGCGATGGCGGATTGCGTCGATCATGCGCGTGAGCAGGATGCGGTCCGCAATGGCGCCGCCCTCGCGTCGATGGAACCCGGCAATGCCGCACATTGCGTATGAGCCGCTTTCGATGGAGTGAGCCCCACATTCTAAGATGGGGACCCTTTTGGAATAATTAAGAGCAATTGTTACGGCGAACGCAAATGGAAAGCGTGTTGTTGGGCGCGCAGGCCGAATCAACGGAACTTGTCGCCGATGACGCGCATCCAGGTTTCCGCGGCAAAGCCGCTCATGATGCTGTCGCCGCTGCGAATGGCGGTCGAGATCTCGGCGTCTCGCGCGTGAACGAGCGTGCAGTGGCGGCGGAACAAAAAGCAGCCCCGCCGCAAGAGCGGATCGAGAAGCCGCTGATGGGTGCGGCCTTTCAGGGCGACCGTTCCTTCGCGGCGCGCGTGCGCAAACAGCGCATCAAGAACCGGCTCGACGGATTCCGGCTGCGCCAAGACTTGCAGCACCCAGCCGATATGGCCGGACCGGCCTTGGTAGAGGTAACATCCGACCGGCGCGCCTTTCTTGTCGCGCACCAGCCGGCTGTGCAATGGTCCGCGCGCGTCGTTTTGAGCCGCATGGCCCAGCATCCATTTGAGCGGCTCGGGCCGCCATCGAGGGCCGACCGCGTAGCTCGCGGCGAACTCCGGCATGTAGCGAGCGAGATCCTCTTCGCTCGCATCCTCGTCAAGCACGGGACCCGCCGGAACTGCGAGATCGGCGAAACGCGAGGCGATGCGGTCAAGCAATGGGGCGATCGGACGGAGGAGCCGGATAGCGGGCATCCTCTCCTGAGCAAGCGCGAACGCCAGTCCGGTCGGCTGCAAAACGCGCACCCATTCCATGCTTTCCGCGACGATGCACGATCCGCCAAGCCGCTCCCACATGCCTTGCGTCGTGGCGTTCGCCGTTTCGCTGATCGAAAGGTCTTGAGCGCCGGCAAGGAAGGCGCGCAAGAGTTTCGCGCCGGCGAACGGATTCGCCTTCGGATCGTCCACCATAAGCGAGCTCGACACCGCGCCGCGGATCGACCGGCCGCGAACGTTGAGCGACGCCGGTATGATTCCGATAAATCCCTTTACCGCATCGGCCGGCGACGCATAGACGAGAGACGGCAGGTCCGGATCGCGCCAAGGCAGCTCGAAAAACAGATCGCGCAGGCACCTCTGCAGCGATCCCGAAGGCGGCGCGCAGGGATCGCGGAACGTTCTCTGGAAAAGGCTTGCCACCGCGGGCAAATCGCCCGGACGGCAAGGCCGCACCTCAGCGGATCGGGTATGGTGATACATGCGGCGATCCGCTAGCGGGCAGGGAGGACGACCTATCGGTTTTGCGAAACGTATACCGATCGGTCTGACATATCGCGCCTTGTTCCGCTCAAAAAAAGATTCGTAGGATTTAGGGTTAATTTGTCATTTTCCGATCATGCTCGATGGGAAGCCGCTCCACGGAGCCCGGAATTCTGGTTCACTCCGGCGGGCGGGAGACCAAACCTTCAAGAGGTCTCATTCCTCAAGGTGCGGCCGGAAAATAAAAGCCGGGTTCTTAAAGAGGCGTCAGGCAGGGAGCAGCACTCTGACGATCATGCCGTCTGTCAACGAAGCCCGGTTCGAAGCGCCGCCTTTCGAGCCGGTCCCTGAGCAATCCGCGGGCGCCTCTCAACGGGTCGCGGCGGCAGCGCCGCTTGTCGAATTGTCCATCCATCACAAGCTGGACGAGCTTGAATCGGACTGGCGCGCGTTCGAACAATACGCGGATTGCACGCCGTTCCAATCCTTCGAGTGGCTTTCGGCATGGCAGCGAACGATTGGCGCACAACGCGGTGTGACGCCGATCATCGTTCTTGGACGAGATCGAGAGCGGGCGCTCTTGTGCATCTTGCCGCTGGCGATCGAAGGAAAGGTCATCAAACGGCTGACCTGGCTTGGGGCCGATCTTGCCGATTATAACGCTCCCCTTCTGGCGCCTCAGTTCTTTTCCCGTGTCGCTCCGCATCGGTTCCGGGCGCTGTGGTCGCGCGTCGGGCGGATGATCGGCGCGGATGGGATCCGCTACGATCTCGTCGATCTCTGCAAAATGCCGGAAGCAATCGGGGCCCAAAAAAATCCATTCCTGGATCTGCCCCTCGCGCTGCACGCAAGCGGAGCGCATTTCACCCGCCTCGGCGACGATTGGGCGGATTTCTATGCCGCGAAGCGCTCCTCGACGACAAGACGGCGCGACCGCAGCAGGCGCAGGCGCCTTGCAGAGGTCGGCGAGGTCCGCCATGTCACGCCGCAGGCCCGCGCCGACATCGCCGCGAGCCTGTCCACGCTCATGGCGCAAAAGGCCCGATCGCTTGCGCGAAAAGGCGTGCCGAACCTGTTCGACCGGCCCGGATATCGGGATTTCTATTTTGATCTGGCGACCAGCGAACGAGCCCGGGACCTCGTACATGTAAGCCGGCTCGATATTGGGGCGAGGCCCGTTGCGGTCAATTTCGGCCTGACATTCCGCGGCTGTTATTATCACGTGCTTGCCAGCCATGACGGCGGCGAGTTCGCGCGTCTGCGGCCGGGGGTCGCCCATCTCCATTGTTTGATGGCTCACGCGATCGAACTCGGTTTGCGGAAATTCGACTTCACGATCGGAGACGAACGCTACAAGCGCGAATGGTGCGACCAAGAGCTCAAGCTGTACGATTACAGGTCGGCCCGAACGCTGCGCGGATGGCCCATCGCGCCGTTTGCGCGGCTGCGCGCATGGACGAAACGGGCGATCAAACAGTCTCCCATGCTCTGGTCCTCGATCGTCCGCTTGCGAGCGCGGCTCGGTTCGATGCGGACGCGGATTTCGGGCCGCTCGTCGCTGAACGGCTGAACGCTCGTTTGGCTGATTGCATCCTGCGCGCGGCCGCGATTGACAAATGCTTACCCGCGAGTAGCCTTCCCGAACTGGACTTCATTCGAAATCATTGCCGAAGCGCCCCCTGGCGGTTGCCGCGGCAACGAGACGGTTTGCCGATCTCTATTTGACGAGGACCGATATCATGACGAATAGCGCAATCGTGGCCGGGGTCGGCATGGTGCCCTTTCGCAAACCCGGCGAGAGCAAAGCCTATTATGAAATGGGCGCGGAGGCGGCGAAACTCGCCCTGGCCGATGCCGGCATCGACTACTCCGCCGTGCAACAGGCCTTCGTCGGCTATGTCTATGGCGATTCCACGTCAGGCCAGCGCGCCCTTTATGAAGTCGGCATGACCGGCGTTCCGATCGTAAACGTCAACAACAACTGCTCGTCGGGTTCGACGGCGCTTTATCTGGCGCGCCAAGCGGTGGAGACCGGGATCGCCGATTGCGCCATCGCCGTCGGCTTTGAGCAAATGCAGCCGGGTGCGCTGGGCGAAGTATGGACGGACCGGCCGGGCGCGCTGGGCCGCTTCAACGCCACCGCCGACGAACTGGTGGGACATCCCGAAGTTCCGCTCACTTTGCGCTTCTTCGGCGGCGCAGGCCAGGAATATATGCAACGCTATGACGCCAAGCTCGATCTGTTCGCCAAGGTGCGGGCCAAGGCGAGCCGGCATGCATCCGCCAATCCGCTGGCCTTGTTTCGCAAAGTGGTCAGCGCCGAGGATGTGCTGAGTTCCCAGGTGATCTGGCCCGGCGCCATGACGCGCCTCATGGCGTGCCCTCCGACCTGCGGCGGGGCGGCGGCGGTCGTCGTCTCCGAGGACTTCGCGAAAAAGCACGGCATTCGCTCGGATGTGCGCATCAAGGGCCAGGCGATGACCACCGACCGGGCGGGAACGTTCGACAACCGCTCGATGATCGATCTCGTCGGCTCGGAAATGGCGCGCGACGCCGCCGAACGCCTCTATGCGCAGACCGGGGTCGATCCCAAGGACATCGACGTCTGCGAGCTGCATGACTGCTTCGCCCAGAACGAGGTCTTTACCTACGAGGCGCTTGGATTCTGCGGCGAGGGTGAGGCGGCGAAGTTCGTGGATGGGGACGCGAACACCTATGGCGGTCAGGTGGTCACGAACCCGTCGGGCGGGCTGTTGTCGAAAGGCCACCCGCTTGGCGCGACCGGACTTGCGCAATGCTATGAGCTGACTCACCAGCTCCGCGGCACGGCCGAGCAGCGTCAGGTTGAAGGCGCGCGTCTTGCGCTCCAACACAATCTCGGAATCGGCGGCGCATGCGTCGTCACTTTGTACGAAAAGCGCTAAAGCGCGTTTTTTACGGTATTCCGGGCGGCTCGGTCTGTCCCGGCGGCGGAAACGGCGCCGCGACGAATTCCGCGCAGCCGCCCGGCGCGGATGATGCGCAAGAATAACATGCAGGCGCAGCGTAAGCGGGCAAGCAAGGTCGTAAAACGTCCTCGCTGGGGCGGTGAAGTTTTTCTCGACAATGAGCATGAGAGAAAACGGCGCGCCATTTTGCGCGCTGCGGCGCGGCTGTTTCGCGAACGCGGATTTGAGCGCACGCGTCTGACCGACATCGCCGACTCTCTGAACATAACCAAGCCGTCTCTTTATTATTACGTCGGCAACAAGGAGAAGATCCTGATCTCGATCCAGCGTTTCGGTCTGGAGCAGATGCTGGAGGGCTTCGGCGAATTGGCGGCGGGCGGCAAGACCGGCGCGGAGCTTATCGAAATCCTGCTCACGCGTTACGGCGAATGGACCACGACCGAGTTCGGCGTATGCGTGGTGAGCCTTTTCAATATCGAAATGTCGCCGCGCAGCGCGCGCAGCCTGCGGGCGGCGCGGCGGCTCTTGGAACGCAAGATCAGATCGCTGTTCATGCGCGGCATCGCCGACGGCTCGATCAAGCCGTGCAACCCGAAGCTCGCGGCTTCCGCCTTGTTCGGCAGTCTCAACTGGATGGCCTTCTGGTACGACGCCTCGCAAGCGCGCCTCTCTGCGGAGGACGTGAGCCGGGCGTTCATCGGCTATTTCATGGATGGCCTGGCGATCCGGGCGGGGAGGACTGTGCTGCCGCGTCGGCGTTCCGCGCTTGCAATGGCGCACGGTTGACCGAATGATCGAGAGGCGTTGCCCTGCGCCAACGTAAATTTCCCTTCTCGGCGGTTGACCTGGCCTGGAGACAAACCTACCCTTCGGTAGAATTTACGAACGATGCCGCGCCTTTCGGTCTGCGCAGGTGGGGAGCGTGCCGGTGATGTCTGATCGCGGAGTGAGCGCCGAGCCTGCGCCGCCGATCATGCGCGCGGAGGGGGTCACGTTGCGGTTCGGCGGCGTGACGGCCTTGACGAACGTCTGCGTCGACATCCGCACAAGCGAAATCCTGGCCGTGATCGGGCCCAACGGCGCGGGAAAGAGTTGTACGCTGAACTGCCTCAACGGCTTCAATGCGCCGCAACAAGGACGCTTCTTCTTCGGCGCGCAGGAAATCACCGGATGGCCGCCGCACCGCATCGCCAAGCTCGGCGTCGGCCGCACCTTCCAAGGCCTGCAGCTCTTTTCCGGCCTCAGCGTCATCGACAATCTGATGACCGGGCGCCATCTGCACATGAGCACGAATGCGCTTCAGGGATTCCTCTATTGGCCCTTCGCCCATCGCGAAGAGATCGCGCATCGGCGCAAGGTCGAGGAGATCATCGATTTTCTCGAAATCAAACAGATTCGCCACCGCTTGGTGGGCTCGCTCAGCTATGGCTTGCGCAAACGCGTGGACCTCGGGCGCGCGCTGGCGATGCAGCCCAAAGTGCTCCTGATGGACGAGCCGATGGCGGGCATGAATCTCGAGGAAAAGGAGGACATGGCCCGCTTCATCATCGACATCCGTGAAGCATTGGACATTCCGATCCTGATCGTCGAGCACGACATGCAGGTGGTCATGGACGTAGCCGACCGCATCGTGGTGCTCGATTGGGGGCACGTCATCGCCGAAGGGACGCCTGATTCGATCAAGCGCGATCCCGCCGTCGTCACGGCTTATCTCGGGGACGAGCTTCAGTGACGGGGCGCAATTCGCCTGCCCCTATGTGGGCCGTGTACGACGCGATGCTGGAAGCGGGCGTCGCGACGATTCCGCAGGCGCTCCTTTATCAGGCGGAGCGTCGCAAGGGCGAAGTCTTCCATCGCCGCAAGGACTTCGGCATCTGGCAGCGCTATGCCTGGGACGAGGTCGTCGCGCGCGTCGGCGAGATCGCCATGGGCTTGGCCGAGCTTGGCGTCAAGCGCGGCGACACCGTCGCCATTGTCGGCGAAAACGAGCCGGAGCTGTTCTGGACGCAATACGGCGCGAACAGCATCGGCGCGAAGGTCGTATGCCTCTATCCGGACCTGACCGCGCCGCAGATGGAGTACGTCCTTGCCCATTCCGAGGCCGTCGTCGTCGTGTGCGAGGACCAGGAACAGGTCGACAAGGCGGTCGAGCTCGAGCCGAAGCTTCCGTTGCTCAAGGCGATCGTCTATTGGGACCGGCGCGGCATGTGGAGCTACGCGCATCCCAAGCTCGGCACGCTCGACAATGTCCGGGAATTGGGGCGCAAGCGGCTCGACAAGGATCCCGGCGCGTTCGTGGAAGCCGTGCGCGCCGGCAAGGGCGACGAGATCGCCGTCTTGAGCTACACGTCGGGCACGACCGGCGCGCCCAAGGCTTGCATTCTCACCAACACCTACATGATCGAGGCGCCGGCGCGGATCATCGGCGCGCTCGAGTTCCGGCCGGGCACGCAGTATCTGAGCTACATCTCGCCGGCCTGGGCGACCGAGCAGTTCTTCGGCATCGCGCTCGCCGTCATGGTTCCCTTCGTCGTGAATTTTCCCGAAGAGCCTGAGACGGTTCAGGACAATATCCGCGAGATCGGCGCGGAAGCGCTGATGTTGAGCCCGCGGCAATGGGAAAGCCTGTCGACCTTGGTGGAGGCCAAGATGATGGATGCGGGCGCGGTTCGCCGCGCCGTCTACCGCGCCGGGCTTGAAGCCGGTAAACGCGCGAACCTGCCGCGGCTGCAGGGAAAGAGCCCGAACCTGTTCTGGCGCGTCGCCGGATGGCTCGCCGACCTCGTTGTGCTGCGCCACCTTCGCGACAATCTCGGGCTGCAATCCGCCAAAGTCGCCGTTTCGGGCGGCTCCGGCATGGCGCCGGAGGTCTTTCGCTTCTTCCATGCCTTGGGCGTGCCCTTGCGCAATATCTATGGCTCGACGGAGATCGGGCTTTTGACCGCGCATCAGGGCGCGGCCTACGATCTCGAGACGGTGGGGAACTGGCTGCCGGTGCATCCCAAACTCGCAAAGCCGCTGGAACATAAGGTCACGCCGGACGGCGAACTGCTGGTGCGCGGCGGCATCGGTTTCGCCGGCTATTACAAGAATCCGGAAGCGAGCGCGAAAAAGCTGCTCGACGGCTGGTATCGACTGGAGGACGCCGTCCACATCACCGAAAAGGGCGAGCTCGTCTATCTCGATCGCGTCGAGGACATGCGGCGGCTCTCGGACGGCCACCGCTATCCGCCGAGCTTCATCGAGAACCGCTTGCGCTTCAGCCCCTTCGTCAAGGACGCGATGACGCTCGGCGACGAGACGAAGCCGTTCGTCGCCGCTCTCATCAACATCGACGCCACCACGCTTGGCCGCTGGGCCGAGCAGCAGGGCGTGGCGTTCACGACCTTCGCCGACCTGTCGCAAAACGAGCGCATCCGGGACTTGATCAGGCGCGAATTGCAGGCGGTCAACAAGTTGCTCCCGCAAGGCTCGCAAATCATGCGCTTCGTCAATTTTCCCAAGGAGCTCGATCCCGATGAGGACGAGCTCACGCGCACGCGCAAACTCAGGCGCAAGCATTTGGAGCAGAAATACGCGAACTTCATCGCCGCGATTTATGACGGGAGCGCGAATGTCGAAGCGGAAATTCCCATCAAATATCAGGACGGCCGAGTGGGCCGGCTGACCGCTTTGGTGCACGTCAACGATGTCGCGCAGGCGCCATTTCGAGCAAGCGCTGCCCATGTCGCGCAAGAGGGCAGGGTTCATGTCTAGCTTTTTCACCTATACCGTCAACGGCGCGCTGACGGGTCTGCTCTATGCGCTGATCGCGATGAGCTTCGTCATCATCTATCGCTCGGCGCGCGTGTTCAATTTCGCGCAAGGCGAAATCATCGTCGTCGGCGCATTCCTCATCTGGACCTATGCGGCGCTTCTCGATCTTGAATGGTGGATCGCCGTGCCGCTCGCCCTCGTCTCGAGCCTCGTGCTCGGGCTCGTCATCGAGCGCCTGGTGCTGCGCCCGCTTGTCGGCGAGGAGCTGTTCTCCTTCGTCATGGTGACCATTGGCCTCCTCATTCTGATCAGAGGCGTCGTGCTGGTCGCGTGGGGGCCGGAGGTGCGTTTCTTTCCGGCCGTGCTTCCGATCGCGGCGGTGCGGATCGGGACCGTCGTCATCGATCAGGCGCTGCTCTATGGCGGGCTGATCACGATCTTGATCGCGGTTTTGACCTCGTGGTTCTTCAACAAGACGCAGGTCGGCCTCGAAATGAGCGCCGTCGCCGAGGATCATCAGACTGCGCTGTCGCTCGGCATTTCCGTCAAGCGCTCGATCGCGATCGCCTGGGGCATCAGCGGCGTGTTCTCGACGCTCGCGGCGATCGTATTCCTCAACGGCAAGGGAATGACGTTTCTTGCTTCCGACATCGGTTTCGCCGCGCTTCCGGTGGCGCTGCTTGCCGGCCTGGAATCGATCGGCGGCGTCGTACTCGGCGGCCTCATTGTCGGGATAGCGTCGGCTCTTGCGGCCTATTTTCTCGATCCCGTTTTTGACGGCGGCGTCGCCGCGGTCTTTCCCTTTCTCATTATGGTGCTGATCCTGTTGATCCGGCCGACAGGCTTGTTCGGTTGGAAGACGATCGAGAGGATTTGACGTGACGCTGCCCGGGGGGATTTTCGCCGAGACCTACGCGCAGGATCGCGCGCTGATCCGCTCGCCCGGACAATGGACCTGGTTCATTGCTTTCATGCTCGCCTTGGCGCTCCTGCCGGCATTCGCCTCCGGGCGTATTGTCGGCATCGCCAACGTGATCGGCGTCACGCTGGTGGCGGTGGTCGGGCTGCAACTCACCTCAGGCTTCGCCGGGCAGATTAATATGGGGCAATCCGCCTTCATGGGGGTGGGCGCTTATGTGTGCGGAGCGATGGCGGCGAAATGGGACACGCCGTTCTTGATCACGCTGCCGCTCGCCGGGGTCGGCGCTGCGCTGTTCGGCTCCGTCTTCGGCTTGGCGGCGTTGCGCATCAAGGGATTCTATTTGGCGCTCACCACCATCGCCGCGCAATACATCTTCAGCTTCGCGATGCTGAAACTGCCGAAGGAATGGTTTGGACGGGCCGAGGGCTTGCGCTTCGAACCGGCGGCGCTCGGCGGGTTCGCCTTCGACACCGACGTGCGCATCTATTATCTCATTCTCGTCATCGCCGTAGCGATGACGGCGGGCGCTTTCGGCATTGCGCGCAGCCGGACGGGACGGGCGTTCATCGCAGTGCGCGACAATGACAATGCCGCCGAGGTCATCGGCATCAATGTCTTCTATTACAAGGTGCTGGCCTTCTTCATCGGCGCCTTCTATGCCGGCATCGCCGGCGCCCTGTGGGCGTATTACGTGCGCTACGTGCAGGTCGACCAGTTCTCGCTCTGGCTGTCGGTCTGGTATATCGGCATGCTGATCGTCGGCGGAATGGGCTCCGTTCTCGGCGCCATCGTCGGCACGGTGGTGATCCGGCTGCTGCAGGAGTTCATCACGGCCGCCGGCCCTGCGCTCACCGAGCTGGTTCCTCAATTGGGCGGGCAGATCGTCTTCGCCGGCATGAACATCCTCTTGGGCGGACTGATCGTGCTGTTCATGATCTTCGAGCCGCGCGGGCTCGTGCACCGCTGGAACATTGTCAAAGAAAGCTACCGTATCTGGCCCTTCCCCCATTGAGATCGCGTGATCGATGCTGCTGCAGCTCAATAACGTCGAAGTCGTCTATAGCGACGTGATCCTGGTTCTTAAAGGGATCAATCTCGACGTGGGCGAAGGCCAGATCGTCGCGCTGTTGGGCGCCAATGGCGCGGGCAAGACCACCACGCTGAAGGCGATCTCGGGCCTGTTGCACTCCGAAGACGGCGCGATCACCGCCGGCGCCATTCATTTCCAAGGCGTCCCCATCCATCACGAGGAGCCGCAGAATCTCGTCCAAAGGGGGCTCGTGCAGGTGGTCGAGGGACGCAAAATCCTGCCGCACATGAGCGTCGAGCAGAATCTGCTCGTCGGCGGCAAGGTGCTCAAGAGCAAAGCCGAACGGCGGGAATCGATCGAGCGCATTTACGGCTACTTCCCGAAATTGCGGGAGCTGCGCGGGCGGGTGTCGGGCTATCTCTCGGGCGGCGAGCAGCAGATGCTCGTCATCGGCCGGGCTCTGATGGCGAAGCCGCGTCTCGTTCTCCTCGACGAGCCCTCCCTCGGGCTCGCGCCGCTGATCGTTGCGGAGATTTTCGCTCTCGTCGAAACGCTGCGCCGGCAGGAAGGGATCGCGTTTCTCGTGGTCGAGCAGAATGCGAAAGTGGCGCTGCGCATCGCCGATTACGGCTACGTCCTCGAGAACGGCCGGATCGTGCTCTACGGCGCCGGTTCGGAGCTGCGCGAGAACGAGGACATCAAGGAATTCTACCTGGGAATGAGCTTGTCCGGCCACGGCAAGAGTTTCCGCGAGGTGAAGCACTATAAACGCCGCAAGCGCTGGCTCGGCTGAGCGAATGCGCGCCGGCCGGAAATCATCAGGCAACAGGAACGGAGGAGACGATGAAAAAGATCATGCTGGCGGCGATTGCGGCCGCCATGCTCGCGGGATCAGGTCCCGCTGTTGCGCAAGTCGAGTATCGCATCCCGACAATCGTCGACAATTCAGGGCCGTTCGCGGACTTGAGCAAGCATCTCGTGGCGCGCGACGCCGTGGTCAAGTGGTGGAACGACACCACCGGCAAGAGGCTCGGCATCACCTTGACGGTGAAGAACTACGACAGCCGTTATGACGGCACGGTGGTCGCGAGCCTGTGGCCCGGCATCCTGAGCGAGAACAAGCCGGTGCTCGCAATGGGCCTGGGCGGCGCCGACGTGGCCGCGCTGCAGCAGCGCCTGCCGCGCGACAAGGTGCCGGTGCTCTACGCGCCGCCCGGATACGGCTATAGCTGGCAGCCGGATCAATGGCTGTTCAACATCCGCCCGAGCTACACGCATGAATGGGCGGCGGCGCTGTTGTGGTTCGCCCAGCAGAATCCGCAGAAGCGGCCGCTCAAAGTCGCTTTCATGTCGACGCAAGCCTCGCCGGCCTTCGTCGATATCGTCAACGGCCTGACGAAGTACATCAAGACGACGCTCGAGCCGAAAGGCATCGCGACCGTTGTCGCGACCGAATGGGTCGAAATCCAGCCGGTCGACGTGTCCAGTCCCATGAAGAAGATCCTCGACGCCAAGGCGGACGTGATCATGGGGACGGCCAACACCACGCTTGCCGCGGCGGCCTTGCGCGCCCAGCAACTCCATGGCGTGAACATTCCGACCATCGCCTCGCCCTGGCACACGATCTGGCCGCTCGCCCAGGCGATGAAGAGCTACGCGCCGTGGGAAGGCCACTTCGTCGTCACCGGCATTGCCCCGACCACCGACAAGTCCGCCAAGGCTTGGGAGTTCTATCAGACGCTCGCCAAGCAATACGGGCTGCCGGCGGAATGGAATCCGCTCAACATTCTGGGGATCAGCCAAGGCTTGATGGCGGTGCGCACGATCGAGCACACGGCCAAACGCGTCGGGGCCGACAAGATCACCGGCGAAGCGGTGTACGAGACGCTCACCACGACGAAATTCACCGAAGACGAGTTGATGGGCATCCTTCCCGACGTGACGTTCTCGAAAGAGGCGCCGTTCCGCTTGACGGGCAAAGTCAAGATCGAGACGGTGAAGGACGGCAAGTACGCATTGGCGACGCCGGAATGGGTTCCGGTGCCGACCGACATCACCAAGTGGTGACGGCGGCCGCCGACATTTCTGAGTCATTCCTGATTCGCGGGCGAAAGCGCGCGAATCCGGAATCTATAGCCACGGATTGAATTACTGAGGCCATGCAGTGAATAATGGATTCCGGATAGCCGCTTCGCGGCTTCCGGAATGACGAGGCGGTTTTCAGCGGCCTTCTCGGATTAAGGAAGGGATGTTGCGCCAAGCTGTCTTTCTCGTCGGAGGGCGCGGGACGCGTCTTGGCCGCATCACCCGCGACGCGCCCAAGCCGATGCTGCCCGTCGCGGGTCGCCCTTTCATCGCTTATCTCATCGACAACGCTGTTCGCCACGGTTTAACCGACATCGTCCTGCTTGCCGGTTACAAAGCCGATGTGGTTCGCGCCCACTGGAGCGAAACAGCGGCTGCCGCCCAGGCGCTCGCCAAAGAGGGGGTCCGCATCGCCATCGTGCAGGAACAGAGCGCGATGGGCACGGCGGGCGCCCTTTGGCAGGCGCGTGATGTTTTGGACGATGTGTTCCTCGTCGCAAACGGCGATAGTTATTTTGACTTCAATTGGCTCGATCTCGTGACGCTGCCGGATGCTCCTGCATGGCGGGCCCGCATGGCGCTGCGCCCCATTCCGGATACGGCGCGTTACGGGACGGTGCTGCTTGAGAATGCGCGCGTGGAGCGGTTCGAGGCCGCCGGAACGGGCGGCCCGGGATTGATCAATGGCGGGGTCTATCTTGTGCGAAAGTCCGCGATCGAGCATCTCGGGAATCGCCCCGCCTCGCTCGAACAGGAGGTGTTTCCAAGGCTCGCATCCGAGGGCGCGCTTTACGGGCGGTCATACGAGGGCTTCTTCATCGACATCGGCATTCCCAGCGATCTCGCCAGAGCCGATTCGCTCATGGCCGGCGTCTGCCGCCGGCCGGCGGCGTTTCTCGACCGCGACGGCGTGCTCAATGTCGATCGCGGCTATGTGCATCGCGCGCACCAGGTTGAATGGATTCCGGGCGCCATTGCGGCGGTGAAGCGGCTCAACGATGCGGGTTATTTCGTGTTCGTCGTGACCAATCAGGCCGGCGTCGCCCGCGGCTATTACAGCGAAGACGACATCGATGCCCTGCATCGGTGGATGGCGGGGGAACTGCAGCGCTTCGGCGCGCATGTCGATAGATTTGAATACTGTCCCTATCACGCCGAGGGCGTCGTGGATCGCTACCGGATCGCCTCGGACCGCCGCAAACCCGGGGCCGGAATGCTTCTGGATTGCATGGCGCGATTTCCCGTGAACCGGGAGCGCAGCTTTCTTATCGGCGACAAGCGAAGCGACCTCGAGGCCGCGCGCGCGGCCGGACTGCGCGGCCACTTGTTCGCAGGGCCTGATCTCGACGCGTTCGTCGCGCCGCTGCTGGCATCCTAGGGCTCGGCACGGTCGACAGGACGCTCGCGCTGGTTTAGCTCTTAGGCTACGGCGTGGGGGATGCCATGGAGACAATCGAGCTCGAGCCCAAAACAGGCGCATGTCAGATTCCGTTTCGCTCTCCGGAACTGAGCATCGTGCTGCCGACATACAATGAGCGAGGCAACGTCGCCGAAATGGTCGCGCGGCTGGAGGCGGCCCTGTCCGGCATGCTCTGGGAGGCCATTTTCGTCGACGACGATTCGCCCGACCGCACGTTTGACGTCGTGCGGGCGATCGGCGCGACCGATCCTCGCATCCGGTGCATCCGGCGGATCAACCGTCGCGGCCGCGCCAGCGCGTGCCTTGAGGGAATGCTGGCCGCGCAGGCGCCCATCATCGCCGTGATGGACGCCGACTTGCAGCATGATCCCGGCGTGCTGCCCACCCTGTTTGCGCTCCTGCGCGAAAATCGCGCCGACATCGTCGTGCCGACCCGCTACCGCGCCGGCGGATCGAATGGGGGACTGAAGGGCCTGCGCGACCCGATCAGCAGGAGCGCCGGCGCGTTCGCCCGCGCCATTCTGCGCGTCAAACTGTCCGATCCCACGTCCGGCTACTTCGCCGCTCGGCGCGAAGTCATCGATGGGCTTGCCGCGCGCCTGTCTCCCGATGGCTTCAACACGCTATTGGACATCGTATCTGCCGATCGTCGCCTTCGTCTAACCGAAGTGCCCTACGTTTTCGGCGTCCGGCATAACGGGGAAAGCAAGCTGCGCGCGCGCGTGGCGCTCGATTACCTGGCGCTGATCTTTTCCCGCGCCTCCGGCGGGCTTGTTCCCCAACGCTTCTTCCTTTTTGCGCTGGTCGGGGTGTCCGGCGTCGCTGTCCATCTCGCTTTCCTGCTCGGCCTGGAACAAACGGGATTCGCGTTTGCGCAGGCGCAATCGCTGGCGGCGTTGATCGCGGCGGCGAGCAATTTCTGGATGAACAATGCGCTGACCTACCGCGATCAGTCGTTGCGGGGCGCGAAAGCCTTGGCAGGGCTTGCGATCTATGTCGGCGTGTGCAGCCTCGGTATTGTCAGCAATGTCGGCATCGCGCTTTGGCTTTTTACGGATTCCGCCGCCACGCTGCTTCCCGGATTGGGCGGCGCTTTGGTCAGCGCGGTCTGGAATTACGCCGTGACGCGCGCGCTCATTTGGCGCAGTTGAGGGGCGCTTCGCGCCCGCACTTGTCGCTCCGCCATGCATCCTCCTGAAAAAGCAACAGGGCCGGCGGGAACGGGCGTGATGCTCGGCGCCGGGATCGTCTTGTTCGCCGCCGTCGCCGTTGCGAGCGCCGCCTTGGCCGGGTATGCCGCCGCGCCTTGGTCGCTCTGGCAAGACGTGCTGCACGACCGAAACGGCCATTTCGCATTCGCTCTCGACCTTGCGCTCGCGCTGCGTGATCTCGACGTCTTGGACTTCTTCGCGCAATTGGAGAAATCGAAGACCTGGCCGCCGGTGCACGGGCTGGCGCTGGCGGCGGTAATGCTCGTCGGCGGAATAGACGTGAAGCTCGCTATTCTGCCGAGCTTGGCCGGATGGGCCGTCACGATCGTGCTGATCTGGCTGATCAGCATCAGATTGTTCGCCGACCGGCTATCGGCCATGACTGCAGGAGCCGTCGCCGTCGCATTCGCGATCGCAAGTCCGTCCTTTCGGCTGATCACCGCCGACGTGATGCTTGAAGGCTTGGGCAGCGCTCTCTCTGCGCTTTGCCTGTACGCCTATTTGCGCGCGCGCGAAACGCCGGCCGAGGCGCGCTGGTGGCGCGTTCTCGCCATTGCCCTGACGATCCTGTTCTTCGAAAAGGCGAATTACTGGGTCCTGACGATCGCCCCGATTTCCGCGGCCTTCGTTCTCGATGAGTGGCGAACGATCCCGGCGTTTTCGTCGTTGCGTCGGCTCGCTCTCTCGGCGCGCGCTCGCGACTTAATGCGCGATCAGCTGATCGTCATGGTCCTGATCGCAGCGTCCGCGGCGGTCATCATCGCCGTCCACGGACCTTGGCGGATCCAAGCCTTCGGCCGCGACATATCGCTCTATCCGCCCTACAACCTGCTGACCGTCGCCTGGTGGCTTCTGTTTGCGAGGCTTGTCCTCGCCTGGAAGCGCAACCGGCCCGCTTTCGAGCTGGCCACCGCAGCGCCGGTGCGCCAACTCGTATATTGGCACGCGTTTCCCGTGGCGGTCTCGTTCCTTCTGCCGCAGCGGCTCGGTGTTTTCCTTTGGTTCGTCGGGCCGACGCACCATCACGGCAGGCCCTATAATCCTCTGCACGCGGTGTTCGAACAATGGCTCGGATTTTCAGAGGGATTCCACGTCCACGCTTGGGCGGCGGCCGCGGTGGTCGCCGGCGTATTGCTGGCTTTGGCTAGGCTGCATCGTCTTGGCTCTCCGGTCCGAACCGTTGCGCTGGTCGCCTTGGTCGGAGCCGCCGCGGTCGTGTTGCACCCGCAACAGCAACTCCGGTTTCAGACCACGGTGCTCTATGCATGGTGGATTCTGGCCGGCGCGGGCTGGAGCGGGCTTTTGGCGCTGCTTTCCTACGGGGCGCGGCCGGTTCGATGGAGCCTCACGGCCGCGGCCTTGGCGGCGATCGTCATCGGCCAGGCAAGGCAGCCCTGGTCGATTCTCGCCTATCGAGTCGCCATTCACCCGCACGGGGGCGCAAGCGATATCGAAGTCTACAGGGCCTATGCCCCCTATCTTGATCCCTCACGCATCCATGGCGTGTTGAGCACCAGCGCAGGCAGTCCGTTCTACCGGTGGACTATTCGGCACGATTGCAGGTGTCGCGCCAAGGTGGATCAACCGTTTCTCCCGCCCGCGGCAAGTCGGGAAAAGATGCGCGAAGCCACTGCGGCCTGGCTGGCGAGGACGCCGGCCGAGCTTCTTGTCGCCATCGATATGCCCGACTGGCATCTCCTCTACTCGCTCGGTCTCGATGCGGCCCGCGGCCAAATGGACGCGCTCGCAGACCAATCGCGTTTTCACATAATCAGGACCCTCCCGGCGCCGATCGGCGCAGGAACGATGTCCATCTGGTCGCGGTAGGCGAGGGGGGGCCGATTTGGCGGTCCTTCGTGACTGACGTGAATACTGAATACATAGAGAACCGCGTATCTTTCACCCCCGATCAGACTTCCTGGCTGTGCTGGTCCCGGTTCGCTGGCGCTGCGCGCCGGCCGAGCCTTCCGCAAACGGCTTCTCCCGGTCGGGCGTCTGCCCCGCTCGTCGGGACGTCTGAACAAGGTCCGTGCGCGATCGGCGGCGGAGCGCGCGGACGATCTCCTCCAGAATGGGCGAGCCGAAGTCGGAGCGCCGAACAAGGTAGTAGGTTTCGGCGCCCAGCGGGACGAAGTCCGTCTCGAAGCTTTCGGCTGCGGCCCGCACCCCGAAGCCTGCATCCGCCGCGCCGGACGCAACCACGGCGGCGACCGCGTGATGAGTAAACTCCTCGAGGCTGTAGCCGACGATCGCGCTTGGCGGGATCGCTTCGGCCTCCAGCATCCGATCGAACCAGGCGCGCGTTCCTGACCCTCGCTGTCGGTTGATGAAGCGCGCCCCGGTGCGCGCGAGATCCGCGATCGAATGGAGGCCCAACGGATTCCCCCGAGCCACGATCAAGCCCTGCTCGCGCTTAAACGCGGCATGAGCGACGTAGTCCCGATCGCGAAGGATGGTCGGAAGACCGTGAGTCGCCTGTGGCCCAAAATGGCAGCCGGCGACGTCGGCTTGTCCGGCGAACAGCCGTTCGAGAGCTGCTTCGCTCCCCATAACCGCGACCTCTACGTCGAATCGGGCGCCGAGGACATCCATCAATAGCGGATCGTGACTCGCCGCGACTTTGAGTTTTCTGGGGCGCCCGCTCACGAGGACCGTAAGCCGCGCCTCAAGCGCTCGCTGCTCTTTCGCGAGCGAGGTCTCGAAGCGCTGTCGCGTCTTTCCGAGGCTTTGCCGCAATTCCTCCCCAAGCTCCGTCAGGACGGTGCCGTGACCTTTGGTCTTGACGACGACCGCCCGCCCGATCGCCTCCTCGAGAGCGATCACCCGGCCCCAGGCTGATCGATAGGAGAGGGAAAGCCTGTCCGCTGCTCCGCGCACCGAGCGTTCCCGCGCGATTGCGTCCAGCAGAGCGAAGGTCCGACCCAAGGCGATCTCGCGTCCGTTCACCGTGATGAGGCCGCCCAGTCTCAGCTCGATCTTCATATGCAAGCCGTTTCATATTGAAGTTAGGCGCCTCACCATATCATATCTGACTGATGCTCCAGGCCTTCGGAGACGCTTTCCTGCTGCTTGGCTCGTTGGACCGGGACGTCGCCGCGATCGCGGCCCTGTCGTTGCGCGTTAGCCTGTCCGCCGTGGCCTTAGGTTGCCTCATAGGCCTGCCGCTCGGCGCTTTGATCGCCATCTCGGCTTTCCCCGGACGCCAGGCCGCGATCTCGGTGCTGAACGCCTTTATGGGACTGCCGGCGGTGGTGGTGGGCCTTATCGTTTATCTCCTGCTCTCGCGGTCGGGACCGCTCGGCGCCTTCGGCCTGCTCTTCACTCCGGCTGCGATGGTGGTCGCACAAACGGTTCTGGTTACGCCGCTAATAGCCGCTCTCACGCGGCAGATGGTCGAGGACGCCGACAATGAGCTCGGCGAACAGCTGCGGTCGATGCGACTGACTGTCTGGCAGCGCGCCAGGACCCTTCTCTACGACGTCCGTTTCTCCCTCGTTGTGGCGCTTCTCGCGGCGTTCGGCCGGGCGATCTCGGAGGTCGGCGCCGTGCTGGTGGTCGGCGGCAACATTGCGGGCTTCACCCGCACGATGACGACGGCGATCTCGCTCGAGACGCAGAAAGGGGACCTGCCGCTGGCCTTGGCGCTCGGCCTGCTGCTGATCGGCATCGTGCTCGCGATCAACGTGCTTGCGTCTGCGCTCCGCGCCTACGCCATGCGGGCCTACGGATGAGCGCCGCTCTGCCGATCACGTTCGAGGACCTCGCGTTTCGCCCGGGCGGACGGCCGGTGATCGACGGCCTGTCGGCCCGGATCACCTCGCACGGCGTCACGGCGCTGATCGGCCCGAACGGAGCCGGCAAGAGCGTGACCTTGCGTCTGATCGACGGCCTATTGATCCCCGATGGCGGCGCCATTCGTTTCGGCGACCGCGCCCCTTCCTCCGTGCGCAGCGCCTTTGTGTTCCAGCGGCCCGCCCTGGTGCGGGCGAGCGTCGCGGTAAATGTGGAGCTCGCTCTTGCGGCTGCGCGCCTGCGCGCCTCGGTCGTCCGCGCGCGCGCGCGTGACGCCCTCGACCGGGTCGGTTTGATCGATCGTGCAGACGATCCAGCCCGCAAGCTTTCGGGCGGCGAGCAGCAGCGCCTTGCTCTGGCGAGAGCCTGGGTGAGCGAGCCGGAACTCCTGCTCCTCGACGAGCCCACCGCCAATCTCGATCCAGGCGCGACGGAGGCGATCGAAGCGCTGATCGCTGCAATCGCCAAGGCCGGAACGAAGGTGATCCTCGTCTCGCACAATCTCGGCCAGGTCGCGCGCCTTGCCGAGGATGTTCTCGCGCTCGATCGCGGCCGTGCGGTCGAACACGGTCCGGCCTCTCAGGTTTTGCAAACGCCGCGCTCACCCGAAGCGCGGTCATACATCAAGGGAGTACTCCCATGGACCGCCTTCGCCGCGGCCTCTTAGCTCTCCTGCTCGCGACCGCCATGGCCGGACCTGCCGTCGCCCAGACGCCGAAATCAATCACGGTCGCCTCGACGACCTCGACCGAGCAGTCCGGCCTATTCGGCCATCTGTTGCCGGCCTTCGCGAAGAAGACCGGGATTAAGGTCAAGGTCGTGGCGGTCGGGACCGGCCAAGCCCTCGATATCGGACGGCGGGGAGACGCCGACGTGGTCTTCGTCCACGACAGGGCCGCGGAGGAGAAGTTCGTCGCGGACGGCTTCGGCGTGAAGCGGTTCGACGTCATGTACAACGATTTCGTCATCGTCGGGCCGAAGAGCGATCCGGCCAAGGCCGCCGGCAAGGACGTCCTCCAGGCGCTGCGGCGGATTGCGGCCGCCAAGGCGCCCTTCATCTCGCGCGGCGACAGATCGGGCACGCACGCGGCCGAACTACGCTACTGGAAGGATGCGGGCGTCGACCTGAGCGCGGTCAGGGGCGGCTGGTACAAGGAGATCGGCCAGGGCATGGGGCCGGCGCTGAACACCGCCTCGGCGCAGAACGCCTACGTGCTCTCCGACCGCGGCACCTGGCTTTCGTTTAAGAACCGCGGCGAGCTTGCGATCCTGGTCGAGGGCGACAATCGCCTGTTCAACCAGTACGGCGTGATGCTTGTGAACCCGGCCAAGCACCCGCACGTAAAGGCGGCTGAGGGCCAAGCCTTCATTGATTGGCTGATCTCGCCGGAGGGGCAGAACACGATCGCCGACTACAAGATCAACGGCGAGCGGCTCTTCTTCCCCAACGCGTCTCGGACCGGGCGGTCGTGAACCTCGTGACGCAGAAGTGAAAATGGCCGACGCGCAAACGGATCGATAAGTCCGTCAGAGCCGCTGCCGCGAAGACAAAGTCTTGTTCAGCGCCGTCATCTGGTCGCGGATTTCCGTCAACAGCTTGACGTCGGCAGGCAGTTCGGCGGGTTCCGGGACATCGGCTTTCGCTTCTTCTTTGCGCATCAGCCGGTTCATCGCCCTGATCACGAGGAACAGCACGAATGCGACGATGATGAAGTTCAGCGCCACCGTCAGGAACTGACCATAGCCCAGAACCGCGCCGGCTTTCTTCGCATCGGCGTAGCCCAGGCCGGTCTGCACTTTGGAGGACAGCGGCAGATAATAGTTCGAGAAATCAAGTCCCCCAGTGATGGCGCCGATGATGGGCATGATCAGATCGCCCACAAGCGAGGTGACGATGGCGCCGAATGCGACGCCGATGACGACGCCCACCGCGAGATCGACGACGTTTCCCCTCAGGGCGAATTTCTTGAACTCCTCAAACATGGGCATTCCTCCCGTCCTCATGGCCGATGAGTATGATTGCATCGCGACGAAAGTCCATCCGCCGTTGATCGATCCGAAGCTTCGCCGCGAGTGGCGTTCGCGGCGGCGCTGGATGGATTGATTCTTGCGCTGACCGGCAAGGAGGTTTGGACGCACCCGGCGACCTGAGATTTGGCTGCCGTTCCTGAACGCTTATAGAACCATGTGCCTCGCCCCAGAACCGCATTTTCGGCGTGTTCTCGAAGAAATCCGGGACATGCGGCTGGCGGCGTGAAATTCCGTGGACCGCTGTTTAGGCGTTTGTTGACAGCGGCTCTGGAATCGATTGTAAAGTGATACCTAAACAGACGACGGAGCGTGAAGCCATGAAGGCCGGGAGGGAAAAATTCGGCGCGTTCATCCGCCGGGAGCGGGAGGCGAAGGAAATCGGGCTGAGGGAGATGGCGAAGAAGATCGGGGTGAGCCCGACCTATCTGTCGAAGGTCGAGCGGGACGAGTTCCCGCCGCCGGCGGAAGACAAGGTGAGGAAGATCGCGGGGATCATCGGGCAGGACGCGGACGAGCTGCTGGCGCTTGCTGGCCGGGTGGCGTCCGAGTTGACCGACATCATCCGCGAGCGCCCTCGGGAAATGGCCGATTTCCTGCGGGCGGCAAGAGGGCTGACGGCCGAAGACATGGCCCGCCTGGCGCGGCAGGCGCAAAAGGCGAAGGAAAAGTAAGCGCCGGTCGGCGCACCGATGATGCAGATGAGGATGAACCGGAATGACCCTTCGAGTCCCCTATATCCCCGATGACGTGATCGAGCGCGACGCCGAGACCCTGCTTGGCGAGTTTGCTCACGCCCGAGGGATCGAGTTGCGCCCGCCGATCCCGATTGAGGATATCGTCGAGAAGCACCTCAAGCTTCGCGTCGAGTTCGACGATCTGCACGAGGTTCTCGGCGTGCCGCGTAGCGGATTTAGCCTCGACCCGGACATGTTCGGGGCGATCTGGCTCGAAACCGGCAGGATCGTCATCGACGAGAGCCTCGATCCCGAGGAACGGCCCGAGCGTGAGGGCCGCTACAGGTTCACACTTGCGCACGAAGGCGGCGGGCATTGGCGCTTGCATAGGCCGCTGGTACGTCCGACCGAAGGACAGGGTTCACTTTTCATCGATCGTTCCCGACCAACTGTCATCTGCCGGACAAGCCAAGCCAAGGAGCGGGTGGAGTGGCAGGCGGATTTTTATGCTTCCTGCCTACTGATGCCGCGTAAGATGGTTTTTGCCGCTTGGGACAAAGCATTTCCCGACCGCAACCAGCGCGTCCTGCAACCGGAAACACCGATCGAACACCCCTTCGTCGAGATCGGCCGCGATTTCGACGACGAAGAAGATCGGGTGATTGACAGCTTCGTCCGGCCGTTTGCCGAGCGCTTTCTCGTGTCTCCGATCGCGATGCGCATCCGGCTCGAAAAGCTCGGGCTGCTGCACCGTGTCGTGCCGCGCCAGCGGCTCCTCACCGAAGGCTCGTGACCCTTTTTTGAGGAGAGCGTCAAGTGTCAACTGGACGAACGATAGTGAAGCAGATCGACAAGGCGCAGAGCGCATTCGAGACGCGCGACTTCTATCTCGCCTGTTTCCTGCGCTGCGCGGGCTACGAGCTGCTCGACCTTCGCCCCGAGGGGCGCCGCAAAGTCTTCGTGTTTCAGGATCGAGCGAGCCGGCGCGGCGACGTGATGGCGTTCTATGGCGAGGCCGCCATCGTTCGCCCGCAGGCATTCGCCGCCACCATCAAGGATATGAAGGGACTTCTGCACAATGGTTGAAAGATTTTCTCAACCCGATCCCGGCGCGACCGCTGGCCCTCAGTTACGTGAAGCGCTCGATCGGATCGCTGAGATCGTTCTCGATGGTCTTCGGCACGGGCATTTCCGCTGCGCCATCTCCAGCGTCCTTGGCAAGGGACAACGCCGCGAT
>WBZR01001786.1_pt1 | contig 25039 bp, 20 predicted proteins | sample 5204231 | NCBI WGS metagenome assembly WBZR01 (sample SAMN12412403, study PRJNA552823) | activated sludge metagenome | isolation source: activated sludge from anammox sidestream of wastewater treatment plant... | place: USA: Virginia | collected 2017-08
GGCGTGTTTGGCGGCGAGGATCTTTTTTTCCGCGCGGACATCGAGCTTTCGTGGTCGTCTGACGGGTGCACGGGAGCGGGCCTGAAGGCTGGCGATCTTTCCATCGAAGCGGTTCATCCACTTGCGTACGGTCTTTGTCGTGGTCTTGAACGCACGGGCGGCGGGTTTTACCCCGTGTTCCCTGGCATGGAGAGCCATTCGCAGGCGGAGTGTCTTGGGGTCTTGGGATTGTCGCATGACGGTGTAATATGTGTAGGGACGCATGTCGGCTGGTGCTTGGTTCATCGCAGTTCCAAGCCTACTTCATGCGTCCTTTTTTCTTGGTTCTCGACCCAGTTCTTTCAACAGTCGATCCAGCGTTCGTCCATCAGCCCCCCGGCAGACGCTCAACAGCCCGGAGGGGATACGATGTCTGGGGTCCTTTCTACGAAAGAATCGGAATTTATTTGACAGATTCTGATTCGGTGATAGACTCACAACATCATGCAATCGTGGCGTGTGGATTTTGATTTCAGCTTTTATGGCTTTTATCAGCCAGCCAGAAATCCTGCGTCCTGAGTTTGCATGAATTGATATCGGTAACAAGCAGCCTCAGGACGTGGTCCTGGGGTTTTTTTTATGGTTTGGCGCCGGCGTAAAGCTGCCAGCGAGTGATGAATGGTAATCCTTTAATTCTGGAGGTACGTCAATGATTGTGGTCATGAAATCCGGTTCGACTCCGGAGCAGGTGGAGCATGTTGTCGGACTGGTTCGCAGCATGGGTCTGAAGGAGCATGTCATCGTCGGTACGGAGCGCACGGTGGTGGCGTGCATCGGTGATGATCGCTTCAAGGACAAAAGCCGCTTGGAGCTGATCGAGGGGGTGGATCGGGTGGTGCCGATCCTGGCGACGTACAAAATGGCGTCGAGCGAAACGAAAAAGGGGCGCACGATTATTCCACTGGGGGGCAAGCTGGGCGCAACGATCGGCGGAACCAAAGTGCCGGTTATTGCCGGACCATGTTCGGTTGAAGACCGCGAACATCTGCTGGAGATTGCGCACGCCGTCAAGGAGGCGGGCGCAGTGGGATTGCGCGGCGGGGCGTTCAAGCCGCGCACCTCGCCGTATGCGTTTCAGGGATTGGCCGAACAGGGACTGAAATACCTGGCCGAGGCGCGCGAACAGACAGGCCTGGCGATTGTGACCGAAGTAATGAGCATCGAGCAGATACCGCTGTGCGTGGAATATGCCGATGTGCTCCAGGTCGGGGCACGCAACGCGCAGAATTACAATCTGCTTGCGGGTCTTGGCCATGTCCATAAACCCATCCTGCTGAAGCGCGGGATGAGCAGTACGCTGGAAGAATTTTTGCTGGCGGCGGAATATATCCTGGCCGGCGGCAATGATCAGGTGATCCTTTGCGAGCGCGGTATTCGCACCTTTGAGCTGGATTATGTGCGCAATACGCTGCCGCTGGCGATTGTTCCCGAGTTGCATCGACGCAGCCACCTGCCGGTGGTTGTTGATCCCAGTCATGGTACGGGCAAGAGCCATCTCGTTCCGGATATGTGCAAAGCCGCGGTTGCCTGTGGCAGCGATGGGCTGATTCTGGAAGTTCATAACGATCCGGAACACGCAATGACCGATGGCGCCCAGTCGCTTAATCTCGATCAGTTCCGCCAGATGATGGCATCGGTCAAGCGTGTGGCAGCAGCGGTTGATCGGGAAATCTGATGCCAACAGGCAGTCGCCCTCGGCTGGCTGCTCGCACGCGGTTGGGCAGAAAAATAATGAACGAATTGTGACAGACGATTCAGGAACAAACAAATTTCTGAAGAAATTGGCAGCCAAGCGTCGATAAGTGCTTATGAGCTTTATTGCGCTTATGCTGCGCGAACTTGACCAACTTTTGCCTGCATTAACCAGCACATTGGGTACCTACCTTGCGCTGGGCGGGGTGGTTGTTGGGTTATGGATGTGGTTGATGGGTTCGCATACCAGCAAGGGGTTGATTGCGCTGGTTCTGGTTGCCGTCGGTGGAATGGTCGGCCGCTATCTACCGGAAAAAATGGGCTGGTCCGTATCGGGCTTGGCCATGGCGGTCGGTTTGGCGCTGGCGGGGGGTGTGCTGGGATTGCTTTTACATCGCTTGTGGGTGGGTGTTGGTCTGGGCGTTGTGCTGGCGATTTGGGGCATGTGCGCCTGTTGGGTTTTTATGCATGGTGATTATCAGCCCAACTGGCAGGAGATCGGCGAAAAATCTCAAAATATGACCGAGACGATCCGGCACTTCTGGGATGAATTGCCAAAATCGCTTCAGACTGGGTGGACAATTACCGCAGCCGCCGGATTGCTGGCGGGAATCGTCATGACTATGCTCTGGCCGCGTCTGACCAAAGTGATGATGTACAGCATGTTGGGTGTGACGTTGTTCGCGAGTCTGGGTGTGATGGCGATGCAGTCGCTCAAACCGGAATGGTTGAGTTATCTCCCGCAGCAAACCTGGTCGCAGATCGCGTGGTTGGCGGGGGTGGTCATCGTCGGGATTGTTGTGCAGTGGCAATATATGCCGCACCGGCATCGTGTTCTTGTCGATGGACATGATGTTGAAGTGGAAGATGACGAATAGCCTGAGCGGCAACGAAGTACGACGGTTATCCACGGATTGCCTGAATGCGAGATTGTGCTGTCAGGCTTGATCGGAGTATCGGATTGAACCGGCCAAGGCTGTTTTGCCGAAGGAGAATATTGTGATCAACTTGGCACAGGCCAATGTTCTGCATATTCCAGTACCTGACCGCTGGCCGGAACAGACGGATATTATCAGTCTATGTCATAGCCTCGGCCCGGCGCCGGCGACGTTGTTGATCGGGCTTGGGGTGGTCTATCTTCTTTTTGGTTTCTATTGGTATAAGACGCTGATCATGGTCAATGCCATCTGCCTGGGATCGTTCCTGGGTCTGGTTATTGGCCAGCGCTGGGGCAACCCGTGGGTCGGCGCGTTCCTGGGTGGGTGTCTCAGTGCAGCCATTACCTGGCCGCAGATGAAATACGCGGTGGCGGTGATGGGGGCGCTGGTGGGGGCGGTGATCGGGGCGGGTGTCTGGGCCAGCTTTGGGATGGATGCCAACTTCGCGTGGACCGGCGCGATGATGGGATTGATTTTCTTCGGTCTGATGTGCTTCATCCTTTTCCGCGGCAGCATCATGATGTACACCAGTTTCCAGGGCAGCATCATGCTGGTATTCGGAATTCTGGCGATGACGTTGAAGTATGAGCAGGTTGGCCCGCCGCTGGAAGGCAAGATGCTGGTGAATCATTTTTTATTGCCGCTGATGGTTCTCATACCAGCCATTGCGGGGATTCTCTACCAGCAGCACAATCATCCGTCGGAAATGGGCGGCGTCGGTGGCGCGGTGAAAAAATAGCCGCGCGGTGAAAAAATAACAGCGCGGCAACTCAGGTCTGTTTGCTGAAAAATCCTGAATCGTAAGGATCGACGCCCACATCCCCCGCGTCGGGGTTCAGCTCGCGCGTCAGAATGTGTTTGGCCAGTTCCAGGCGCGTGATAACGGTATCCATATCCGTCGGCCGTTTTTTGGGAACGGTGGATACCATTTCCATGATGAGATTGCTCAACCCCTGGGGAACGCGCGGGTTCAGTTCCTGCGGCGTGGTAATACGATCATCCACCAGGAAGCTGTTTTCACCTTTTTTATTGATCGTATAAAGCGTGGGAATTTTGTTGTCTGTCAGGGCCCAGTAGAGAGTGGCGCCGAGATTGAAAATATCGGTCTGCAGGCTGATGGGCAGGCGGTGCACCTGTTCAGGCGCGATATAATCCGGCGTTCCCTGGATGCGCTCTTTGATCGTACCAATCTTGCAGCTCTGCCCGAAATCAATGATTTTTACGCGGCCTTCAGCATCGCGCAAAATATTGTTTGGCTTGATATCGCAGTGGGCGTAGCCGGCCTGGTGCATCGCCTTGAGTCCCCCAGCGGACTGGATGAATACATCGAGGATCTCGATCATCGAACCCGGCAGCTGTTGATCCAGTGCCTTGCCCCTGACCAGCTCCATCAGCAAAAATGCTTCATTGACTTTCAGCAGCAATGATTTGCTAATCTTTAGGTCGTATGTACGACGCAAGTTGGGATGGACAAACTGCTTGGAGATCGCAAATTCAGTCTCCATCTGTTCAACAAAACGCAAATCCTTTTGATTAATGCGCACAACATGTTTGAGCGCGAAAACTTGGCGCGTGGTGGGATCCTGCACTGCGTAGATGGTGCTGTGCGCACCTTCTCCCAGTTGCTCCAGGACATCATAGTGAAGCAGCTTCTTCGTCATGAATGTCATCACCCCAGCTGGTACGGATGTTTATCGCGACGGGTGTAAGTCTCGATAACATAATTACTTTCGTCTGCGACCGATAATGGTATAAATAAAAGGCAGCCGCTCGACGCCGCACCTGACGCCAACACCTTACCCGGCTTTTCAGTTAGGTAAGACACTATATCCCCCGCCTGCTCACCAGCCATCGACTGGCTTTATATTATTCGCATAGCCTATTGATAAATGATAACAATATCAAGTGAATCTCGATTTTGAATGCTCAAAATACGGCGATAAAGTGGTGTTTATGGCGATTATTCCTTCTGTCAGACCTTGCGATGCTGATGGGAGGGATTTAATCCCGTCTTGAGTCATAGAATTTGTATAGAATTGGTTTTAAGCAATGAACGAACAATTATCCAGCATGTTTCGGACCATGGCTGCGGTCATGGATATCAAGGGGGAAAGCGTTTTCAAGTCGATTGCGTTTTCCAAGGTGGCGCGCGTGGTCGAATCGCTTCCGTTCGATCTGCAACAGGCGGTTGCCAATGACACGTTGGGAGACATTCAAGGTGTGGGCGAATCGTCGCGCCGGATCATCCAGGAATTTATTCAAACTGGCCATAGCACAGACTACGAGCAGTTGCTGGCCAGTATTCCACCGGGATTGATTGAACTGCTGGACATTCCCAGTCTTGGCCCCAAGACCGTTCACCTGCTCTGGAAACAACGAGGGATCACATCCATCAACGAGCTGTCGGCAGCCATCGCACAGGGAAAGCTGGAAGGTATCAAAGGCATGGGGGAGAAAAAAATTGCCGGCATAGCCGAGGGGATCACCCTGCGCAATCAGGCCAGCCAGCGTCATGGGTTACCGGCAACGATGGAGGTGGCAGAGTCATTGGCTCGGCGCGTGCGCGAATTAAAAGGAGTCGATCAGGTGGAAATTGCCGGTAGTCTGCGGCGCGGGCGTCAGACCATTGGCGATGTCGATCTGGTTTGCGCGTTGACCAGCCGCGGCAGCGGCCAAGCCGTGACAGGGGCATTTGTCGAATTTCCTGAAGTTGAAAAGATCAATGGCCATGGTCAGACCAAGGCCAGCGTTGTCATCACCGGCGGCCTGCAGATCGATCTACGGATTGTTCCGCAGGAAAATTTTGGGGCAGCACTTCTTTATTTCACCGGCTCGAAGGATCACAACGTCGAACTGCGCAGCATGGCGCAAGATCGCGGAATGATTTTGAATGAGTGGGGGTTGTATCGTCTGGAAGACTACGACAAAGCGAAAAAGCAAACCAGCCAACCGCCCGAGACTGAACCACTGGCCAGTAAAACCGAGCGGGAAATATACCGCGCCCTGAAGTTGGCGTATATCGAACCGGAACTGCGTGAAAATCGTGGTGAAATCGAGGCTGCGGCGGTCTCTTTTTTATCATCATCAACAACCACGCCCGCATCATCAGGCGATGGTGTCAAGTCATCTCACCCCGCCGTCAAGCCTTCCAATAGAACCCATCGGGCCAAATCATCCAAACAGGCCAATGAACCAACCCGCGGAGCTTTACCAGTCAGCTCCCTGCCGCAATTGATTACCGCTGCCGATATTCGTGGCGATCTGCATACCCATACGACCGCATCGGATGGTCATGCCAGCATCGAACAGATGGCCGAGGCAGCCATGGCGATGGGGTATGAATATCTTGGTATTTCGGATCATTCCGCCAGCCAGGTCATTGCGCATGGACTATCGCGCCAGGCGCTGCTCAAGCATGTGGACGAAATCCGCGGGATCAGCGACCGTCTCAAGCCGTTTCGTATCTTCGCCGGTTGCGAGGTTGATATTCTGGCTGATGGGCAAATGGATTATGAGGACAAGGTGCTGGCGCAACTTGATTATGTGATTGGTTCGCCGCACATGGCGCTCAAACAGACTCAGCCCAAGGCGACGGATCGATTGATCCGGGCGATTGAAAATCCTTATGTCACGTTCATCGGCCATCCCACCGGTCGGTTGATTGATCGCCGGGCGGGGCTGCCGCTGGACTTTGCGCGTATTTTTCAAGCGGCTGTTCAGACTGGAACCGTGTTGGAGATCAACGCGGCGTTTCCCCGTCTTGATCTGGATGATGTCAATGCCCGCGCGGCGCTGCTGGCAGGGTGCAGACTGACCATCAACACCGATGCGCACCGAACCGAAGGGTTGCAACAGATGCGTTGGGGGCTGCTGGTTGCGCGTCGCGCCTGGACGACGCCGGCGCAGGTCATCAACTGTCTGCCCCTGGCAGAGCTGGAGAATTTCTTTCAGCGTAAACGAAGGCGGTAAAAAGGAGGTGCACAAGCAATCGCGGGTTGGTGATGGTGGTGGCGCGCCAGCGTTCATCACAACCAAAAAAAAGTCGGACCGGAAGGGAGCCACCACTTCCGGTCCGACGATCAATATCCAAGAAGATAGCAAGCGATGAGAAATCGTCAATACCAATGTACGACATTATTTTTTCCGGCGATCATATTTTGCGCACCAAAATCATGGTGGCCATACGTTCAGGCTGGCTGCGATCAGTCAGCGCGATGAACCGGGATTTGTGGTTGCGATCCGATGATGAAACCACCTCGGCGACGCGCAATCAAATACACAGCGACTCTGTTGCCAGCGATAAGACCGGAGGCATTGGTGCATCTCATCGGTTTGAAAAACAGGGCGAAATGCAAGATTGGAAATTATGGGAACAAGGCGGAACTGAATGATCCGGCGGAATTAACCGATAATGGTTGATGGGGCAGGTGCGCCGGATTGGTTGGATCAATCGCCAATAGCGGCAAGGCGGTGCAGTATGAATGTTATCAATCCTTTTGCTGGTTCCATCGTCCAGAGCGTCGATGTGCAAAAGCAGCAGGCCGATGCCAAGTCATCCCAGTTGCGCCGTCAGCAGGAGCGGCTGCGCAATGTGGCGGTCGAAGGCGATCGTTATATTCATACGGTCAAAAGTGCTGATGAACTCAACGCCATCGGCCAGCAACCGGATGACGCCCGCCAAGGCCGCAAGCAGCGGCGAACGCGCGGTCAAAACCCTCAGCCGCAAGCAGAGCAAACCGATGCGCCGCGCCTCGATCTCAAGGCATGATCGCCTATCGGTGATCCAGCGCCGGGGATGAAATATTCAAAAGCCACATGTCGGGCGGAATGATTGGGGCGCAGCCGCCGCCAGCCTGGGTGTCGCACCAGCTCGTGCAAGGAGCTGGGCTGGCGCGAGTATGATCGGATCATCCAGCCCTGTGGGTCAGTGCGTACATCATAATGCCGGCGCTGACCGCCACATTTAACGAATCCACCGCTGCTGCCATGGGGATCGTGATCAGATCATCGCACTGTGCCAATTCCTCCGGGCGCAGACCGTGGGCTTCGTTGCCCAGCAGCAGCGCCAACCGTGTCGGTCGCTGATAGTTTTGAAGCGGTGTCACCTTTTCATCCAGCACCGCACCAGCCAGCCGGACATTCCATCGCTGGCGCAACTGCTGCAGATCATCCCCCAGTCGCTGACAACGGACGATTGGCATTGAAAAAACCGTGCCCATCGAAATACGGATGGCCTGTCGATAAAACGGATCGCAGCTGCGCTCCCCCAGTATCACCGCATGACAACCAAAGGCTGCGGCGATGCGCACCATGGCACCCAGATTTTCCGTGCTGGCGGCTTCAGGCAGGATCATCAGCGTCAGCAACGGGCCAGCCTGTTCCATGATCTGCTGCAGCGATGGCGCTGGTTGCCTGCGCCCACAGGCGAGAATACCCGATTGCAACGTGAATCCGACGATCGATCGCATCATTTGGCGCGTGATGATGTAGACGGGCGTTGGCTGGGGAGTTGCCGCCAACATTTCATCGGCCCGCTGCTGGGTGACCAGTAAGGATTCAACGGCAAAGCGTGAAGCCAGCAAACGACGGACGACCAATTCGCTTTCAGCTATGAAAAATTGGCCCTGCCGCGCCAACTCGCGATCTTTCAGATCACGATAGACCGCCAGGCGCGGGTCATCGAGACTGTTGATTAAAATCCCAGCCATGGCCGTTGTGACGATGAATCAGCGGACCGCCTGGTGTCCGATGTCATGACGGTAGTGCATGCCGTCAAAATGAATCTTCTTCATCGCTTCGTAGGCGCGTTTTTGGGCACTGGCGATGGTGTCACCCAGCGCAGTGACGCTGAGAACGCGCCCGCCGTCGGTGAGTATGCGCTTGCCGTCGCGGCGCGTGCCGCTGTGAAAAACCTTCACATCGGTCATGGCATCGGCTTCGTCCAAGCCGGTAATTTCCAGCCCTTTGGGGTACTTGCCGGGGTAGCCCTTGCTGGTGGCTACGACCGACAGGCACGGACGCGGGTCCCAGGGAATTTGAATCTGATCCAATGTCCCATCGACAACGGCCAGCATGATGCGCATCAAATCACCTTTGAATCGCATCATCAGTGGTTGGGTTTCCGGGTCGCCAAACCGGCAGTTGAACTCCAGCACGCGCGGTCCGCTGCTGGTCAGCATCAGCCCGGCATAAAGCACGCCACGATAATCGATTCCTTCGCGCACCATGCCATCGATGGTCGGCACGAGGATATCGCGCTCGATCTGGCTGGTGATACTGTCGATTACAACGGGGGTGGGGCTGTACGCGCCCATGCCACCGGTCATGGGGCCGGTATCGCCGTCGTCGATCGGTTTGTGGTCCTGGGCGCTTTCCATCGTGTAGATGCTCCGCCCGGAGACAAAAGCGAGGATGGAACACTCCGGCCCCTGCATCAGCTCCTCGATCACCACCCGCGCCCCGGCAGCGCCGAATTCCTGCTGACGCATCACACGGTCAATCGCTTCCAGGGCGTCTTCCGTGCGATAGCACAAGGTTACACCCTTACCCTTGGCCAGGCCGGCGGCCTTGATGACCAGCGGTTCGTTACGGAAGCGAACGTATTCTTCAGCCTGCTCAACCTGCGTGAAGCTGCGTGCCTCCGCCGTCGGGATCGACTGATTGCGCATGATCTCCTTGGCAAACCATTTATCCGCTTCGATCTGCGCTGCCGCCCGGTTGGGGCCAAACACCTTGACACCGGCCTTTTGCAACCGGTCGGTCAAACCCATCGCCAGCGGATCTTCCGGGCCGATCACGACCAGCTCGATTTTCTGCTGGCGGACAAAGGATTCGATTTTGGCCAGGTCGTCAACCGCAATGGGAACCAGCTCCGCCACCTGCTCGATGCCCGGGTTCCCCGGAGCGCAGTACAGGGCTGTACACAAGGGGCTGTCAGCCAGTCTCCACGCCAGGGCATGTTCGCGTCCACCACTACCAATCAGCAATACTCGCATGGCTGCAAGTGTAAGGTGCGGGATGAATACGAACAACAGGCGACCAATCGGCGCCGATGAGCGTGCAGCCTGAAGTTGTACAACTGCACCAAGGGTCGGTAATTTTAGGCTGCTTAAAGACATTGACGCACGAGTGCGGTACGATGCCAGCCAATCAACCCAAAAGGATGGAGCATGACCAGAACATTGACGAACGGAATTCGTCTGCTGCTGATAAGCGTGTTGATCGGCATCGGTGCCAGTTGCGCCAAAAAAAAGCAGCCCGCCGCTGTTCCGATTGATTTCAGTCAGGCACTTCCGCCTGGTCAGATGGCGCTGCGCAAAATAGCGCCGGAACAATATCCCGACTTCGCGCCCGCTTTTGCCAACGCCAACCTGGTTGCGGTCGATACATCGCTGGCCAATTCGCAGCAGTATCTGGCCCGGCCGTCGTCGCGAGGTTATTTCCCCTATCTGGATATCAGCCATGACCGGGCACTGGCCAGCGTCAATCGGTTGCGCCAGATCGTCAAGCGCGAACTGACAAATCCATCAGCCAGTCCAGTCAGTCTGAATGCAGAGATCGCCCGTGATTTTGAAGTGTATCAGTCGCTCGGCGCCCCTGATGGTCAGGGAGGGTATACCCAGCGCGTGCTCTTTACCGGTTATTACACGCCGATCCTGCCAGCCAGTTTGACGCGCCAGGGGCCGTATCAGTATCCGCTTTATAAACGGCCGGCGGATTTGTCGTCAGATCCGATTACGGGTGAAGTTTTTGGCCAGAAGCTGGCCGATGGTACGCTGCGGGCCTATCCCACCCGTGCCCAGATCGAGCGCAGCGGCATGCTCGCCGGTCAGGAGCTGGTGTGGCTGAAGGATCGTTTTGATGCTTATATTCTGCACATTCAAGGTTCGGGAAAACTGCGGCTGCTCGATGGGCAACTGATGGAGGTGGGTTACGCCGGCAACAATGGCTATGCTCCGGTGAGTGTGGCACTGGAATTGGTGAAGGATGGCCACATTGCGCGTCAGGAGTTGAATCTCAGGCGTGTGCGGCAGTTTTTCCAGACCAATCCGCAGATGCTCGATGTCTACCTGGCGAAGAATCCGCGTTTTGTTTTCTTCACGCAAAGTCACGGAGGCCCGTTTGGCAGTTTGAATGTGCCGGTGACGCCGTTTGCTTCCATTGCGACCGACAAATCCGTTTATCCGCGCGCCATGCCGGCGTTTTTGCACGTGCCCGTACCAAGTGGAACCAGTGGCAGCATGACGAATTTCCGTGGTTTCATGATGGATCAGGATACCGGTGGGGCGATTCGTGCCTCCGGTCGTGGTGATATTTATATGGGTCAGGGGGATGAAGCCGAGCGCCTGGCCGGTTATCAACTGCATGAAGGGGCGCTGTATTATCTGGCGATTAAACCACAACTGATTCAGCAGAATCTGCAGGCCGATCATTCCGAATCCCCGACACCGGCGGCAGGAAACTAAAATGAATCGAAATCAGATTTGAACAGCCAGAAGTGGCGGGAAGCAGCGATGGACTGCGATAAACTGCGGAGGTCAGTTCAGTTGTCACCACCCGCCAGGCGGATATCTTTTATTTCCAGCTCGACATTGGTGTAACCGTTGAATTGATTGACCTTCGGTTCGACGACCAGGTCAACATGACAGCCAGGCGTCAGCTTCTCCTGCCAGTGGGCCAGATTAAAACCGATTCCTTTCATGCGCGTGTTGCCCTGGCAGATCTGTAATTGCAGATGCTCGCCATTTTTACCGACACTGCGCGGCGGGGCGGTGATTTCCACATCCAGACAGGCCAGCAGCGGTTTGCGATTATCACAACCAAACGGTTCAAGCCGATCCAGCGCCTGAATCAGGGGCAGGGTGATCTGCTGCAATGGTGCGGCACATTCAACATCGAGGCGCGGGCGGAGCATCTCCAGCGTAATCTGTGCATGGGCGTGGGCTGCAAACGCCTGACGGAAGGCGTCCAGTTGGGCGCTATCGAGCTGGCAACCCGCGGCCATGGCGTGGCCGCCATATTTGGTCAGAATGTCGGCACATTGGGTGAACGCCTGTGCCAGATTAAAACCTGCGATCGAACGGGCGGAACCATGTCCTGATCCGTTATTCAGCGCCACCATCACGGTTGGCCGGTGAAAACGATCCACGATGCGCGAGGCAACAATGCCGATCACGCCGGGATGCCAGCCCTCCTGACCAAGGACAAACCCGCGGCACTCGTCATTATCCAATCCTAGCTCGTTGATCTGCGCCAGGGCCTGTTCGAGGATCTGGCGCTCCAAAGCCTGACGCGCTTTATTCTGGGCTTCGAGATACGCCGCGATTTCCTTGGCGCGGGCTGCATCGGCGTGGGTAAACATTTCCACCACGAGCTGCGCATGCCCGAGTCGTCCACAGGCGTTGAGACGTGGAGCCAGGATGAAACCAATTTTCCGACTGTCCAGCGCGCGGCCTTCCAGACCCGCCGAGCTGATTAAAGCCTGAATACCGGTCATTTGCGATTGCGGCAACACGTGCAGGCCGTTGGAAGCGATCACGCGATTTTCGCCGATCAGCGGGACGACATCGGCGATGGTCCCCAAGGCAGCCAGCGCCGTCGCCTGCACGAGAAAATCACGGAATGGTGGGCTGACCTTCGGGCCGTTCATTTCCTGACCGATGCCCCAGGCCAACTTGAACGCCACGCCTGCCCCGCACAGCGCGGGATTGGGATAGGCCGGTTGACCCGCTTGGCGCAGACGCGGATGCACCAACGCATAACAATCAGGCAGGTCAGCCAGTGCCATAGCTTCATCACTGCCTGTATTCAGTGGATGATTCTGATCCGAAGGAGAATCTTCGTCGTCACTGGAACCGTATTCCGGTTCGTCATCCTGATTTTGATTCTGATCCTCGTTGGGATTGGAGTTCGAGTCTTTTTTATTGCGCCATTCGTGATGGTCGGTGATGATGAGATCGACGCCGTGCTGGCGGACGATCTGCGCTTCTTTGATACCGGTAATGCCACAATCGACCGTGATGAGCAGCCTGGCACCGTCGGTGCAGATTTTTTCGACAGCCGCTGGGTTCAGACCGTAACCTTCGGTCATGCGGTGGGGAATGTAGTAGTCAGCCCGTCCGCCGAGGATTTTAATGGCATGCCAGAGAATGCTCGTGCCGGTAATGCCGTCAACGTCGTAGTCGCCATAGATGACCATTTTTTCGCCGGCCTTGATGGCAGCGACGATACGCTGGGCAGCTCTGGTCAACCCGAAAATCAGGGCGGGATTGTGCAAATGTCTGAGCGATGGACTCAGGAACTGGCGACACTGATCAAAATCGCCCAAACCGCGATTCAATAGGATCTGCGCGATGATCGGACTGGTGCGCAGTTGCGCCGCCAGTGCGTCAGCCGAAGGATGAAATTGAGGGATATTCCAACGCTTTTCTTTGTGCATCCGAACCCTGTTTAGTGTCGGGAATGCACATTGTAAACCAGTTGGCTACAGGCTGCGACCTGACGGGGAACTTTATGCTTGCAGCTCAAATATATATTGATCAATATTAACCATAACTTATTTGTTTCGCTACACTTAGAATCATATCTATCATTTAACCACAAGAAATTCCAACGCAACGACTTGAAAATTTCCTTCGCGCGAAAATTCGCAGCAAATAAGCGCGAAACAAGAATTTTCTTGACACCAGAGGATACGCTGGATACAGTGTGTTCGTGGAGATTATTAATCATCGTGATCGAGCGTATGCTCACATTCGCCATAAGATACTAGTTGGCGAGATTCCCGTTGGTGAGCGTCTTTCGCCCGAAGGGCTGGCTAAAGAGATTGGCGTGAGTCGGACACCGATGCGCGAGGCGCTCGCGCAGTTGGGAGCCGAGGGTTTGCTGAAACAAGTGCCGCAGTATGGGACATTCGTAAAAGAAGTGAGCCGGGATGAACTTTCTGAAATATACGAATTGCGCGAGATACTGGAGGGAATTGCCGCCGAACGTGCGGCGACGCGTATTACGGCAGAGCGGTTATGTGAATTGGAGCAATTGTGCGATCAGATGCATCAGATGTGCCGACGATTGCGGAATGGAAAGTTGACCCATTTCCCGATAGAGCAGGAGAAACGGTGGGCGCTGATCGACATGAGGTTTCACGCCATTATTCTGGCTGCTTCTGGCAGCACGTGGCTGCAGAAAATTGCTACTGATATCAAGTTGCTGAACAATGTAGTTGGACGTCAGTGGGTATCTCGCGACCGATATCGAGTGCGGGGGCACTACCTTACTTGGGCCGCACATTTGCGCATAACAAGGTCATTAAAGCGTCGTAGCGGTTCGGCTGCTCGGCAGCATATGAGCGAACACATTCGTGGTGCGCGAAGAACAATGCTGGAGCACTATTGGCCAAGGGAAGTAGTGGATCGTGCTTATGATCGCAATGCATTCACTCTGCAAGTAGTGGAAGATGGTGAAGAGTCTTCCGAAATGAAACATTATTAAGACGGCATCATATCGATCGAAATTTCATGACTCGTCAAAGCTGCATAAGTTCAATTTGTATCTCAACTGACAGCATTAGGATGTCAGGCCGCCAAGAGCTTCGTCATGGTTTCACGCTGGTGGAGTTGCTTGTCGTCGTAGGCATTATATCGATTCTTATCGCGATTTTGTTACCCGCTCTAAATAAAGTTCGTCAGCAGGCCAATCAGATGCAGTGCCTGAGCAATTTGCGCCAACTGGGAATGGCAACGCAGATGTATGCCCAAGATTACAATGGATACATGCCGTCCTCGCGGGTAGGAGCCAATCGGTATGATACGCCGGCTCCGATTCAGTGGTATCTTCACTTGGTTCCGTATCTCTCGCCGGACAAACCGACGATCGCGGACACCAGCGGCTTGAATGGAGCCGGCGGCACATGGAGTTGGGAAACGTATGCCGCCCCCATCAATAGACTGGCCTGTCCGGCGGCGGAGTTGGAGAACATCCCGGCGACGTTGAGCGTTCACCGAACCTATGGTATGTCGATGGCCATAGACGACACTGAATTTTCGGAAGGCATCGGCCTGTTTGTCTGGACGTCAAACCAGACACGACGAGTTTCGCAAATTCGCAACGCTTCGACTGCGTTTTTGTGCATCGATACTCAATCGACTGAGTATATCTATCCAACACTCTATTCTCTTCTGTCCTCCACGGAACGGCTGTATTACTTGCCGCAGCGCCACCCAGGTGGATATGCAGCCGTTTTTTGTGATGGGCATGGTGAGATGGTCCCTCAAAAAGATCTGGCCGAGCCGAAATTATGGTTATGGAAAACGCACTGAATCAGTAATAGTTCGGATCACCCACTTACTCCTCTTGTTGAGGAAAGGAGCATTTTATGAAGATGCAATCAGTCTGTGTGCCGGCCTTGGTAGCGGGCGTTCTGGCGATCAGTGCAGTGAGTACTGGCTCGCCGATTCTGGATCAAAACTTTGATAACGCAAATATCTTTCCTACGGGTCAGGCGTTTACGCCAACCGGGCTAGGGGACGGTTACGCGAGTGTTGGCCACTGGTATGCTAGGGATGGTGGAGATCGCCCGCCGCGCGCGATGACAAATGAAGCCTACTCAGATGCACAGTCGGTACAGATGATCCGAAGTACTGGTACTGTGCTATACGGCGTTAACAATAGCAACAGTTTATCGGGCGGGTCATTTGATCTGTCTTATTATATCTGGAAAAGGCCTGATTCCAATTTGACTGACGAGATAGATGATCGTGCATCATTTTCAGTATTTCTCGCGGACTCATCTGATTTCGATGATCTGCGGATCGGTGTTAACATTGACGCGGGCGGTCTGCTGCAGGTCTATTCCAAAACCGGGTACAAAGACACTGCGGCGATAATCCCCGAGGCCCAATGGATCGGGATCCGACAGAACGGCGATCTGACGGCCGGCACGTTCAATACTTATGTGGACTTCGGAAGCGGCTGGACGCAAGTGGATAACGGAGCAACATTCACCACTGGCTCGTGGAGTGTCAACGCTGTCCAGTTTTATCCTAATGCCCCAGTTGGCGGCGAGTTTTTCGTGGACAACGTCTATCTCGGTGCCCAGGCGATTCCCGAACCAACAAGCGCCGCGATTATTTTTGGCGCGCTGAGCAGTTTGATTTTGATGCGACGGTAGAAGCTGAGGCCGCAGTCGGCGATCTCCACGTGCCTTGCGCGCAAATTATCGTTTAGTCAAGAATGGTGTAATATGCAATTGTACTGTGCAGTCATCTTTGCGGTGTTGTTGAACGTTTGTGCCGCAGTTGTTATAGGTGCTGCGCCTGAACGGGTGCCAGAAAATCTGATTAATGTCAGCTGGGGTGATCAAATCTTGATTGCTACCGGCGATGCACAACTGGATACGCCAGCTAAGATTGTTCATTCGGAAAAGGCTTGGCAGAGGAATGACCATGGCGATACGGTCCTCTGGCGCATCGGAGATGTTCAGATGGATCGCTACTTCGAGAAACGCGAAAATGTCAGTGTGCTTGCTCGATCGTATTATACCAAGGTGCGGTCTGTTCGCGCGCGGTTTGACCCCATCCAGATCGCGCGTAAGACGGCCAGAGAAAATGGTCAGCAGTTTTTGCTTTATACGACGATTCTCGATCATGGCGCTCCGGCGAGTGTGAAATATGGGGATGCGCCCTTTATCTGGCAGGATCGCTTCACCATCGAGCATCCTGAGTATCAGACGATCGACCGTCAGGGTCGATATCATTATGGTGTGCTGGAATTGGCGTATCCGCAGGCGCGAAAGGTGCTGATTGACCGAGCAGTCAACTTTGTGAATGAGTTTGATGCCGATGGTGTTTATATTTGCACGCGCACGCACTCTCGGCCGGCATTGCATGCGGATCAGTTCGGCTTCAGCCCACCCGTCGTGGAGGCTATGAAGGAGAAGTACGGGGTGAACATCCTCACCGACAAGCGGTTCGACTATACAAGAAAACATTTCGATTCTCATGACCCGATGGTAGAAGAGTGGCGGCGGCTGCGCGGCAGTTATCTGATTCAATTTTATCGAGAATTACGGCAGGCGCTACCGGGCAAGAACATCTATACAGGCATTCCGATCGGGCGATATTTGGGGCCGCCTTACGGCAATCTTTATCTAGACTGGGAGACGATTGTGCGCGACAAACTCGTGGATGGCTTGGTGATAGGTGTCTATTCTGGTAAGTCGCTCTATGGTGATCAATATACGCCCGGTGATCAGATTGGCTATCTATCGAGTGATGAAGAGGGGATTCATGTACCTTCCACAGCGGACGCTATCTCCAAAGTATATGGGCCAGTGTGCCGGAAGGCGGACGTTAAACTTTTTTTTAACAGCTTTACTTATGATGCTCAGCAGCGTCGATTGTTTCAATCACAACCGCTACTCGATGGCTTTATGATCAACACGCCGGCAGGAGGTTTCGGACGATGCGTCATTGACCATGATGCCGCCCTTTGTTTCCCAGACGGACGCATGACGGTCGAGGCATTTATTAAGCCACGCCAGTACCCAGACGAACAAGGAACTATGCGGCTTCTCAGCAAGTACAATCATGACCGAGATGCTCATCGAGGGTGGGAGTGGATCCTCAATCCTGATGGCACAATCGAGTTCCGTGTTAATCAGGGTGCTGGTGGCGAAGTGGGCCTTAAATCCAAAACACCCCTTCGTCTGGAGCAGTGGACACATCTGGCGTCAGTGCTGGACGCTCCAGGTGGACAGGCGCGAATCTACGTCAATGGGAAATTGGATGCCGTGACCTCCATCAGCACATCAGCACCACGCATGAATCTAGATCAGGATCTCTATATCGGGCGATACGGTGGCATGAACATGGCGGTTTTCAACGGCCTGATAGACGAACTGCGGCTGAGTGATGCCGTAATTGACTTTCGATCGCCGCCGACCCATCCATACAGCGGCGAAGAGCCGCATACGGTGGCGCTCTATCACTTTGACGCACTAATCAATACTCGCCAGTTCAAGGATGATACACCAGCAGGTAAGCATCCGGCTCACTTGCTCAATGGTGCGTCCGAGGAAGTGCAGCGTGATTCCTTGCCGGGTTTCGGAAGTGCGCTGAATATATCGCCAGCGGCGGACTGAGCCGCGACCTGCTAAATTAATGACGCAGCGTTTAGGGGCCTCCAATATTTCTAAATACAGCGTTATCTACTAACCGTGCAGTGTCATGGACAGCAGGGATCGTTGTGTTGGTTTCCCCATCGTCGCTGCGGTTTCTCGACCACAAGACAGTAGTATGTCCTTGCGTTTTTACGCCTTGACGACCCTGGCCTTGACCGAAGGCACTTTGGCCATGGCGTTGCGCGTATCGACGATCAGTTTGGCATGATCGCCGACAAGCTGCCAGTCAGTAGCCGCGTGGTTGGTCGCGATAAGAACGCAGTCATACGTCGCCAGGCTTTGGGCGGTCAGTTCGACACTTTTTTTGCCCAGGTCGCCCCAGCGGCGCATGTGATGGGTGGCAGGAACATGCGGGTCATTGTAATCGACGTGAACGCCGAGTTCTTCGAGCTGGGTGATCAGGTCAAACGTGGGACTTTCGCGCACGTCGTCAATATCGGGTTTGTACGCCAGACCCAGCACCAGCACACGGGCGGACTTGGTGGCTTTGTCGGCTTCGTTCAGGGCGCGGATTGTTTTTTCCACGACATAACGTGGCATGTGGTGGTTGACTTCACCCGCCAGCTCGATGAAGCGCGTGGTCTGTCCGACTTCACGAGCTTTCCAGGTCAGGTAGAACGGATCGACGGGTATGCAGTGGCCGCCCAGACCAGGGCCGGGATAAAAAGCCTGGAAACCAAAGGGCTTGGTCTTGGCGGCTTCGATCACTTCCCACACGTCAATATCCATGGCATCGAGAATCACCTTCATCTCGTTGACCATGGCGATGTTGACGGCGCGATAAATATTTTCCAGCAGTTTGGCAGCTTCGGCGACTTCGGCGGAGCTGACCGGCACGATTTTCGCGATGGCGTGCGAATAGAGTTTTACGGCCAGTTCGCCGCTGTTGGGTTCAATACCACCGACCAGCTTGGGGATGGTCTGGGTGTTGTGGTCTTTGCGCCCCGGATCCTCGCGTTCGGGGCTGAATGCCAGGAAAAAATCCTGACCGACACGCAGTCCTTTGGCTTCAAAACGTGGCAGCATCACTTCGCGCGTGGTGCGCGGATAGGTGCTGGATTCAAGCACGACCAATTGCCCCGGGCGCAGGGTTGCCGCAATATCATTGGAGGCATTTTCGATGAAGGAAATATCCGGTTCCAGATGTTTACCAACCGGCGTGGGGACGCAGACGATGACCACATCGCATTCGCCCAGGCGCTTCATATCCGAGGTGGCATCAAAACGGCCGGCCTTGAGCATGGTTGCAACCATGTCGCTGCCGAGGTGTTTGAGATAATTGCGTCCCGCCTTCAGTGACTCGATTTTGCGGCCATCGACATCGAAACCGACAACCGGATAACCAGCCGCGTGGAAGGCCTTGAGAAGGGGCAGGCCGACGTATCCCAATCCGATCACGCCGACGACCGCCTGTTTATTTTCGATTTTGCCTGCCAGGGTCTTTTTCATCAGTATTCCTTTAATTTGACCAGTTCGAGTTTTTGGGACAGTTCCTGCCGGATATCAACCAATTATCAAAGTATCGGCGAAATGTTGAGCGCCGATGTTTTGTTATCGGCCAATTATGGCAGATACTTTTTTGCTTGTCAGCCCGGCGGGATGAAACTGCACTTTTTTGCCGCCGAGAGCGCAATTTTTGCTTGCAATGATGATTGACCAAGGTATGATCCGCATTCGTCGTTAAGGTTGTCAGTTGTTTCCAGCGGTATGGATGCCAGATGGAAACAGGCCGAAATCAGAATGATTTGGCCCGACAACGGAAGGCATGGACGCCATGACCACACGCGCACCGTCCCATAGTCGCTCACGTCTGTCGCAACTCTGGCAGCTGCCTTTACTATTGATATCGCTGGGTCTTTTTGGGTATGCCGCCTATCTTTTTATTGATCCGCGGCCGGGGTTGACACTGCAACAAAAGCTGGAATTTGCCGATGCCCTGATCGAGCAGGAACGCCCGGAAGCGGCGTTGGAATTTCTAAACAAGCTGCTGAGTGACGAAAAGCTGGAACCGCAGAATGAGGCTCAGGTGCATCTGCTGCTGGCCAGTGGCCTGGCCAAGGCGCAGCATCAGCGCCGCATTTCCATTCCGGTCAATCATCAGCGGATTATCGAGCAGTTGCGCCTGGCGCTGCAGATGGGTATCAGCCCCAATGCGGCCATTCACAAGCAACTGGCTGAAAGTTATGAAGCCCTGAGCCAGCCGGAGGAAGCTCTGGCCAATTATCGCCGCGCGATGACGCTGGATCCTGATCTTGGCCTGCCGATTCGTAAAAAAATCATCACTTTGCAACTGGGGCAGGATGAGCTGGGAGCGGCAGAGGCATCGCTTCAGCAATATGTTCAGCAGCCGCAGATCAGTGATTCGGAAAAGGCCTGGGCACTGGGCGAACAGGCGATGCTGCTGATTGATCGTGGGGCGATAGCGCCGGCGCGCACGCTGCTGGATCAGGCGCTGGCGCTGGAGCTTGATCCTGTGGCGCAGGGGGAAATCAACTATCGAATTGGTTATGCCGCATGGAAGTTGAACCAGCCGCAGGAAGCCGAGCGTTATCTGCGCGTGGCGCGCGATCAGTTGAAGGTCCGTCATCCGCTGGATGCCGATGCCTGCTGGTTGCTGGGTCGTATCCATCAGGATCGTGGCGACGCCAGGGGCGCAATTTCGTTTTATCAAACGGTGCTGGCCAGCCACATTGATTCGCCACTGGCGCTGCTGGCGCGGGTGGGGCGCGGTACGACGCGCATTCTCGACGGACAGGATGAAGCCGGTCTGGCGGATCTGCAGGACAGTATGCGTGAGCTGATGAGCAAGGCCTCACGCGCCAAATACAAACCGCAGGCAGTGGCGGAAATGAAAAAGTCAGCCGCGGTTTTGACCCATCACGAAAACTACAGCGGCGCCCTGGAAGTGCTGGGATGGGAGCAGGAGCTTCTCGATGGCCAGCCTCCGGCAGAGTTTTTTGCCCGTCTGGCCCTGGTTTATGAACGCAAAGCCGACCAGATGGAAAGTTCGCTGGCGGACCTGAAACAGGCTGAACGCCTCAAGCGCCAGCAGCAGGTGCGCGATCTGCGCATTAAAAATGGTGATGCACTGGTGGCGTATTCGCGGCTGCTGACCGTTGATAATGATGGCGCCTATGGCGATGCCCTGTGGAAGGGGATCGACCTGTATGACCGGGCGGGTGATATTCAGCGGGTCGTATCGGCATTGGAATTGTTTGTGGCCGAAAGGCCGGATGATCGCCTGGCGCCTGATGCGCTGCTGCGCCTGGGCAAGGCGTGCCAGGCAGCGGGGATGATCGATAAAGCCATTGACGCATATCAGCGTAATTTGTTTCGCTATCCTAAGAGTATCGCCGCTGCCAAAAGCGCCGTGCCGCTGGCCCAGGCGTATATCGCCCGCGGGCCGATTGCGTATGCCAAGGCGGAAAGCGTATTGCGCAGCGTGATAGAAAATAACCCGTTGGTCACTCCTGAAGCCGAGGAATTCAAGCAGGCGCTGTTTGAACTGGGCCAGCTTTATTATCGCACGAGCCGCTATGAAGAAGCGATTGCCCGGCTGGAGGAATGGACGCAGCGTTATCCGCAGGATGAACGGCTGGGGCAGATGCTGTTTTTGATGGCTGACAGCTATCGCAAGAGCGCTGAGTTGCTGACGGTGCAACTGGCGTCAACCAACCCCGGCGATGCGGTGATCGATGCCAGCGAGGCGACGGCAGCGCGTCGCCAGCGTTTGAGCAAAGCACGCGGGTTGTATGACCAGGTGGTGGATTGTTTCCGCAGCCAGCCACCCACGCGCGAGCTTGACAAGGTGTACATGCGGTTGAGCCATTTTTACCGGGCTGATTGCCAGTACGATCTGGGTGACTACGAGGACGCGATCAAACTTTATGATGTGGCGGCGTTCCGCTATCAGGATGACCCGTCGGCCCTGGCGGCGTATGTGCAGATCGTCAATGCCAACTGTGCCCTGGGGCGAATGGCTGAAGCCAAGACCGCCAACGAACGGGCCAAATGGTTGTTGCGCCGCATGCCCAAGGAAGCATTTGAAGATGGTTCGTTTTCCATGCCGCGCCAATACTGGCAGCAATGGTTGAAATGGACCAACGATTCAGGTTTATGGTGATCGGCTGGCTGGATCGGTGAGAACGGCGGCCGGTCGGATGAATGATGCGTAGTGATGGTTGATACGGCGAAACACAACGGAACTGTGATGAACAAACAATCGCCAGCCAATGTGTTCAAAACTGCGGCCAGTGCCAGCACCAGTGCCGCTCAGCGTGTTGTTGCGGCACTGGAGGCGCAGGTGCAGTTATATCGGCGGCTGGCCAAGCTGGCGGAATTGCAGCATGTGCATGTTCAGCAGGAGCGGATCGAAGGGCTGCTGGAAGTGCTGACACAGCGACAGCAGGCGCTGGATGAGCTGGGCCAACTGGAACATGAAGTTGCCCCGGCGCGCCGCAACTGGGCGGATTATGCCGCAGGCCTTCAAGCTGATCTGCGCCACCGTGCTGAGGCAGCCATGGCGGAAATTCGCCAGTTGTTGCAGGTCATCACCTCGGCTGACCGGGATGATGCCCTGGTGTTGCAGCAGCGGAAATTGAATCTGGGCCGGCAGATCACTCAGACACAGGCGGCTCGGAACGTGAATCGCACCTATGCCACAGTGCTCAGTGCGCCGCGGCCGGCATCGTTGGATGTGAAAAGCGAATAAGGCGCAGGCAGGCTGCAGCGCCAAGTGGTTGACGGGCGGTCGCTGATCGGGTGATGGGTGGTTTGATGATGAGGATTGATGGTCGATGGCGGATGGTTTGTGATGACCTTGTTAAATGAACAACCTCAGATAGCAGGCCCGGCACGAATCGAGGAGCTGGGGCGGATCATCCTTGCCTACAGCGAAGTGACGGAAAAATTGCAGCAGTCGCATGAGCGTCTGGAGCAGACCGTGTTGTCACTGCGCGAAGAGCTGAGCGAAAAAAACCGATTGCTGGAACGGAAAAACCGCCTGGCGGCGTTGGGCGAGATGGCAGCGGGTATGGCGCATGAAATTCGCAATCCGCTGGGCGGCATACAGCTTTATGCCTCCATGCTCGACAAGGATGTGGCGGATCGGCCTGATTCCCAGCAGTTGGTCGGGAAAATCCGTCTGGGTGTGCGGCGGCTGGAGGAGCTGGTGGGGCAGGTGCTGCAGTTTTCGCGTGAGATGACGCCGAACCTGCAAAATGTCGCGTTGGCGCAATTGGTCGATGAAGCGGTGGAACTGGCCGGGCCAGCACTGGTTCAAAATGATATTCGTTGCGTTGTCGAGATTGAATCCGGGCTGAGCGCAATGATGGATGAGCGATTGATGGGCCAGGCGCTGTTGAATCTGCTGCTCAATGCTGCTGAAGCGGCGGGCAGCGGCGGGTGCGTGCAAATCGGTTGTCATCGTCACGTCGCGCAGGATCGTAACGGGCAGTTGGTGCTGGTGATTGAAGATGATGGGCCGGGCATTGGCGCTGAAGTGATGGATCGCATTTTCAATCCATTTTTCACCACCAAGGATACGGGTACGGGTCTGGGGCTGGCGATTGTGCATCGGATTATCGAGGCGCATGACGGCAGCATCCATGTGGTCAATCGCCGGCAGGGCGGAGCACGTTTTGAAATAAGGATACAGGCGTTGCAAGCCAGCGCTGAAGTTACGCTAACACGGGAAAACCATGGCACGAATCTTGATCTGTGACGACCAGGAAATGATGCGTGATTCGCTGGCGGCAACGCTGGCGCGTGAGGAGCACGATGTCGTTGCGTGCGGCGATCCGGGCGTTGCCCTGCAACGAGTGAGCAGTTCGCGTTTTGATCTGTTGATCACCGACTACCGCATGCCGCGCATGAATGGCAACGAACTGCTGGCGCAGGTGCGTAAAGTGCGGCCGGACCTGCCGGTGGTGCTGATGACCGCTTTTGGCACGGTGGAGAATGCGGTGGCGGCGATGAAGGGCGGCGCGTATGACTTCATCCCAAAGCCGTTCGATGGGGCACAGATCAAGCTGGTGGTGGACCGGGCGATTGAGCATGGGCGGCTGGTCAACGAAAACCAGGTGTTGCGCAGCATCGTCGATCAGAATGCGCCGCGGCCGCTGGTTGGTTCAGGTCAGTCGATGGAAATGATCAAGGCGCAGATTACCAAGGTGGCTGCTTCCAGCGCAACAGTTCTGATTCGCGGTGAATCGGGTACGGGCAAGGAGCTGGTGGCCCGGGCGATACACCAGTTTTCGCCGCGGGCGCAAAAGCCGTTTCTGGCGGTCAATTGTGCCGCCCTGAGCGAGAATCTGCTGGAATCAGAACTTTTCGGACACGAGCGCGGCGCGTTTACCGGCGCGGATCGGCTGCGGCGCGGACGTTTTGAACTGGCTGACGGCGGTACGTTGTTGCTGGACGAAATCAGCGAAATTGCTCCGTCGTTGCAGGCCAAACTGCTGCGCGTCCTGCAGGAAAACCAGTTTGAACGGGTTGGTTCCAGCAGTACGCAAAGCGTGGATGTGCGCGTGGTGGCGACAACCAATCGCGATCTGGAACAGTGCGTGGAGGAGGGGAAGTTTCGCGGCGATTTGTTTTATCGGCTGAATGTGGTGCCGATCGAACTACCACCATTGCGCCAGCGCAGCGGCGATATTCCTGAATTGTGCCGGCATTTCCTGCATCAAATTGCCCGGCGCACCAACACGGCTTATCGTCATATTGAACCGGAAGCGATTCGCCTGCTGCAGCGGTATAACTGGCCGGGTAATGTGCGCGAGTTGCAGAACATCATCGAACGCGCAATTGTGCTGGAAACCCAGCCGGGCGTGATCCGGGCGCAAACCATCGAACCATGGTTGCGTGTTCGACCGTTGCCCAGCAGTTCCGACGGGGATTTCTCCGGCCGTCCGCTGGCGGACATGGAGAAACAGGTGATTTTGACGACGCTGGATCAATTTCATGGTCATCGTATTAAAACAGCCCGTGCCCTTGGGATTGGGGTGCGGACGCTGGGGATGAAGCTGAAAAAGTGGAAGGAAGAGGGAGAGTTGATCGAGGCGTGATGGCGCAAACATTGCGCGTGTGGCGCAGTATCGGCGCATGATCCGACGAATATCCGGGGCTGTTTTCAGCCAGAGTTTGACTGGCACGCGGTTTGATAGGGTGAAGTGATGGCTTTTGTCGATAGATT
>WBZR01000735.1_pt1 | contig 25036 bp, 17 predicted proteins | sample 5204231 | NCBI WGS metagenome assembly WBZR01 (sample SAMN12412403, study PRJNA552823) | activated sludge metagenome | isolation source: activated sludge from anammox sidestream of wastewater treatment plant... | place: USA: Virginia | collected 2017-08
GGGGCGTAGCAGACGACTACGTTGATAGGCTATAGGTGTAATCCTTGTGAAGGGTTCAGCCGAGTAGTACTAATGACCCGAAAGCTTCCTTAAATTTTTATTACCTGTTTCCGAAGTCAAAAAAAATACAAGGTGTGAAGCAGAGAACTTCACATAAAGAGATGTTGGTGGCAATAGCGAGGGGGAAACACCTTTTCCCATTCCGAACAGAGCAGTTAAGCCCCTCAGCGCTGATGGTACTATCGCAAGGTGGGAGAGTAGGTCGCTGCCAACTTAATATAACACATACCCTGTCAGTTCATTCTGATAGGGTTTTGTGTTCTTACATAATATATCCTTGCCTATTTGTTTTTTATTATCTTAATGTATTTTTCAAACTGAATTTCTATTTTACAGTATAGTTTTATTTATTCTTCTAGTAAATTCTCTCCGGTCATGTCCTCAGGTAGTTGTACTCCCATATTGACTAATATTGTAGGAGCAATGTCCGCCAACTTCCCTTGCTTGATTTTCGTATATTTGATTTCGTTTGATACAAATATTACAGGAACCGGATTCATGCTGTGCTGTGTGTTAACGCTACCGTCTTCATTAATCATGTTGTCTGCATTCCCATGATCTGCTATAATAAAAAGGTCATAGCCTTTTGCCAGGGCTATCCGTACAATTTCCGAAAGACACATGTCCACCGTTTCTGCTGCTTTCATTGCGGCTAAAAATACACCGGTATGCCCTACCATATCTGTATTGGCAAAATTTAAACAAATGAAATCAGGTTGATTGTGATTTATCTCTTCAATTACTGCTTCTTTTATACCATTAGCACTCATTTCCGGCTGCATATCGTAAGTGGCGACTTTTGGTGATGGTATCAATCTTCTGTTCTCTTTTTCAAATGCTAATTCTCTTCCACCATTAAAAAAGAATGTAACATGTGGATATTTCTCTGTTTCCGCAATCCTCAATTGACTTAGCCCGTTAACCGCTATTACTTCACCAAGTGTCTTTTCTAATTTTTCTGTTCTAAATAGTATCTCAATGTTTTTGAATGTACTGTCATATTCTGTCATGCTTATATACTTTAAATCCATCTTGTGCATGTTGTATTCGTGCATATCAGCCTGTGTCAATACTGTAGTTATTTCTCTCGGTCTGTCTGTTCTGAAATTAAAGTTTATTACCACATCACCATCTTTAATTCGAGTATGATATGCTTCGTAATCTTTTGTATTTAGTAAAATAGGTCTTATAAATTCATCTGAGGTGTCTGATGCATAACTTTCCTTTACTTTTGTAAAAATATCGTCTGTCATCTCGCCTTTGGCATTGACTAAGGCATCATAAGCTACTTTGATTCGCTCCCACCTTTTATCTCGATCCATGGCGTAATACCGGCCAATGACCGTTACTATTCTTGCTTTACCTGCAGTTTTTAATTCTGCTTCTGTAAGAAATCCTAACCCACTATGTGGGTCGGTATCGCGACCGTCAGTGAAAGCATGAATGTATATATTTTTCACTCCTTTAGCAGCCATGATTTCTACCAGACTTACAAGGTGATCTATATGCGAATGTACACCTCCATTACTCACAAGCCCCATTATGTGAACAGATGTACCTCGTGTTAATGAATATTCTGCTGCTTCGCATAGGACAATGTTGTCGGTCATTAGACCGTTTTTGAACGCTAGGTTTATCCGCACCAGTTCTTGATAGACTACTCTGCCTGCACCGATATTCATGTGGCCTACCTCAGAGTTGCCCATTTGGCCATCAGGAAGCCCTACAGCTTCTCCAAACGTCGTTAGTGTATTGTGTGGATATCTACTCCACAACATGTCAAAAAATGGCGTGTGGGCCTGTAAAATTGCGTCTGCGGCTGGTCGTGATCCTATTCCCCAACCATCCAGTATCAGTAAAGCTGTTTTTTTTGCCATTTTCTTTCTTTTTTCTACAAATTTTAATACTAAACATTCGATTATCTTTCGGACATTGTTTTGCTCTGCTCTATAAATGTAAGGGCTTTATGGTTGTGTACAAAATTACTCAGAATTTTTCTTCCGCTTGGTGTCATAATTGACTCCGGATGGAATTGGACGCCATGTACAGAATATGTGGCATGCGAAATACCCATTATTTGCCTGTCCTCATCCGTTGTTGTTATGATAAGGTCTGTAGGAAGGCTTTCTTTATCGGCTGACCAGGAATGGTATCTTCCGGCTTTGAACGGAGATTCAATGTCTTTGTATAAAATGTCATCCGGATCATTTACATGTATTTTACTTTGAATGCCGTGATATACTGTCTTAAGTTTAATTAATTTGCCTCCGAAAAATTCGATAATTGCCTGATGGCCCAGACATATACCCAATATTGGTTTTTTATCGTGAAATTCTAATAACACATCCATCAATCTTCCTGCATTCTTCGGAATATCCGGACCGGGTGATATGACAATCATTTCGGCTTTGCGAATTTTGTCAAAATCAACTTCATCATTTTTCATTACAAGTATTGCTCCAGGCATTAATTCGTTCAGGTATCTGTACAGATTAAATACGAATGAATCGTGGTTATCTATCAGAATACATTTGGAATGGGCTTTCACGTTATTGCTTTAAATTCTAACAAAATTATTGATTTTCTGCATCTATTGAATAGATTTGTATAGAATTGCTATTTAATTTACTTGATGTATGATGAAATTTTCAATAAAACCTATTCATTTCATTCTAATTGCCATCTCATTTTTGACAATGTTACCAGACTCATTTGCCCAACAAATGACAAAACCTGATGACATCCGGTCAAAAATGAAATGGTTCAGTGATGCAAAACTTGGTATATTTATTCATTGGGGTATTTACTCCGTCAATGGTGTTGGCGAATCATGGTCTTTTCACAATAAAGAAATAGCTTATGATGAATATATGAAGCAAATAAATGGATTTACGGCCTCTAAATACGACCCAGCGTATTGGGCTTCGCTGGTTGAAAAATCAGGGGCGAAATATGCTGTTATCACTACCAAGCATCATGACGGAGTTGCTCTGTTTAACACGCAGTTTAAAGAAAGAAGCATTCCTGAACATTCACCCGCTGGCCGTGACCTCATTACTCCTTTTTTTAATGAACTTAGAAATAGAAATCTGAAATGTGGTGCCTATTTTTCATTACTCGATTGGTCGCATCCGGATTATCCCGGGTTTTTGAAAGATAGTTCGCGATACGTTATTAAAGACAATCCTGCAAAATGGACAAGATTCCTTGATTTTAACAACACACAAATTGCTGAAATATCAAGCCAATTAAATCCCGATCTCTACTGGTTTGACGGTGACTGGGAACACATTGCCGACGAATGGCACGCTGCAGATTTACGCCAAATGATACTGGCTCGTAATCCGGATGCCATTATCAATGGAAGACTTGCCGGTTATGGAGATTATGATACACCTGAGCAAAATATCCCGATTACAAGACCTGTCTATCCCTGGTGGGAGCTGTGTATGACTATCAACAACCAATGGGGTTGGCAGCCAAATGACAAAGCCTGGAAATCACCTTATGAAATCATTACACTATTTGTCGATGTTATAGGCGTAGGCGGAAATCTCTTGCTCGATATTGGCCCTAAAGAAGATGGAAGTATCCCAGAGGAACAGATCAACGTTCTGACTGAACTTGGCAAATGGATATCACGAAATAAGGAATCTGTCTATGGAACAACGGCCGGGCTGCCAAACGGATTCTTTCACGGTGCCTCTACATTGAGTGCAGATAGCACAGAGCTATTTCTGTTTGTGCCCGGAAAGGATGATGTTCAGGTCGTTTTAAAAGGCCTTAATAACAAAATATTGTCTGCAAATATACTTGGTACAAATAGCACAGTTATACCAAAGATCGTCGGCAAAATATCCTGGAGTACTGTACCTGGCCGGGTATTTCTAAGCATTCCTTCTGCAGTAAGAGACCCTTATATGACTGTAATAAAATTAAAACTGGATGGTAAAATTAGCCTTTACACAGGTCGGGGAGGCTTTCATTGAAAACAAATCCTTTGATTTTACAATGTTTTATGGAAAATTGACAATAATCCTAATGAATTATGACCTAAGTCATAGGAAGATTAAAAAAATAATCGCATCTTTGTACTGTAATTATTATTACATAAAGATTTACTGAATTTTGTTTTAAAAGATAATAGTGTTTGTTTAATTCATTTTGTTGGTTAAAATGAATCATTTCAGAGAGAGGTACTTAGCCTCTCTTTTTTTTACAGTAAATCTTCTCATTTTCTTTCCAGAAGTTTTTTGAGCGCATACATTTCATCACGGTGTTGAGCAGCCTGTATGAAATCAAGATCTTTTGCTGCTGCTTTCATTTTCTTTTCTGTTTCTAATATTAATTTTTCAATACCGTTTCTATCCATGTATTCTACTACGGGGTCAGCTGCTATGTTTACTTCTGTAGGTTCAACATAGGCTTTCTTGCCTCTTATATCTAAAATTGAGCTTTGATTCAGAATTTCTTCACGGGTTCTAGATACAGTAGTAGGAGTGATGCCGTTTTCTTCATTGTACTTCATCTGTATGGCCCGTCTTCTGTTTGTTTCATCCATTGTTTTGCGCATAGAGTCGGTTACTTTATCAGCATAAAAAATGACCAATCCATTCGCGTTTCTTGCTGCTCGTCCGGCGGTCTGTGTCAGTGAACGGTCATTGCGGAGAAAACCTTCTTTATCGGTGTCAAGAATAGCCACGAGCGATACTTCAGGCAAATCGAGTCCTTCACGAAGCAGATTAACACCTACCAACACGTCGATGTCGCCCAGCCGGAGGTCACGTATGATTTCTACCCTGTCCATTGTGTCCACGTCTGAGTGGATATACTGTACCTTGATGTTGAGTTTTTGAAGGTATTTTGTGAGCTCTTCTGCCATTCTCTTAGTGAGTGTGGTCACCAGTGTTCGTTCTTTTCTTTTTATTCTCTCCGAAATTTCCTCCAGCAAATCGTCTATCTGGTTAATACTCGGCCTTACGTCAATCGGTGGATCGAGTAAGCCGGTAGGCCTGATTATTTGCTCTACTATCTCACCTTGGGTAAGCTCAAGTTCATAATCACCAGGTGTGGCAGAAATAAATACATTCTGGTAAGTGAGTTTGCGAAATTCATCAAAATTGAGTGGTCTGTTATCCATTGCCGAAGGTAGCCTGAAACCAAATGATATCAGATTTTGCTTTCTTGCACGGTCTCCTCCCCACATTCCTCTTATTTGCGGAATGGTCACATGGCTCTCATCAATTACCATCAGATAATCTTCAGGAAAATAATCAAGTAAACAAAATGGTCGGGTCCCTGGTCTGCGACCGTCAAAAAACCTCGAGTAATTTTCAACACCACTACAATAACCCAACTCTTTAAGCATCTCTATGTCAAGGTTGGTTCGTTCCTTGATTCTCTGTGCTTCTGAGAACTGAAACTCTCGTTCAAAATATTTTACCTGCTCATGAAGCTCATCTTCTATCTGCTTGATAATTAAGTGAATACGATCACGTGGTGCTACGTATAGATTTGCAGGAAAAATGGCAGAATGATTTATCCGTTCAAATCTCCTTCCGTTTTCGGTATTTATCTTGTTTATTTCTTCAATTTCATCCCCAAAAAATACAACCTGATACCCATAATCCAAATATGGTAGATTAATGTCAACAGTATCGCCTCGTACTCTGAATGTTCCTCTGTCCTGCAGATTTTCTGACCTCGAATAAAGACTTTCTACAAGGGAATGAAGGAACGAGTTTCTCGTTATTTTTTGACCTTCCTGTATGCGTATGATGCTGTTTTTGTAATCTTCCGGATTGCCCATACCATAAATACACGAAACAGAAGCAACAATAATAATGTCACGTCTGCCCGACAACAAAGTAGATGTAGCCCGAAGCCTTAGCTTGTCTATCTCAGCATTTATCGATAAATCTTTCTCAATATAAGTATCCGAAACTGATATATAGGCTTCAGGCTGATAATAATCATAGTAAGAGACAAAATACTCTACAGCATTGTCCGGGAAAAATTCTTTGAATTCTCCATATAATTGTGCAGTAAGTGTCTTGTTATGTGTAAGTACGATGGTAGGCCTGTTCAACTGACTGATGACGTTGGCAATGGTAAAGGTCTTTCCGGATCCTGTTACGCCAAGCAATACCTGATCCGTTTCGCCTCGGTTAAGTCCGTTTACAAGTTTTTGGATAGCTTGCGGTTGGTCACCTGTAGGTTGGTAATTGGATGTTAGCTTGAAATTCATTCTACAAATTTACATAGGAATATGCACAAAATCTACTCAGTATTTTGAATGTCGCTGGTCAGGTTGCTACGAATTTTTTATTTTGGTTTACATTTGTCGTTCATTTATTCAATTCTGTTTCTAAATATCTTCCAATTATGAACTATTGGCTATTAAAATCTGAACCATTTGTATTTTCATTCAATCAGCTGCTACAGGACGGAAGCGGCGTCTGGGATGGTGTTAGAAACTACCAAGCAAGAAATTTTCTCCGATCAATGAAGGAAGGTGACCTCGGTTTTTTTTACCATAGCAATGAAGGACTGGAAATAGTCGGCATTGTCGAAATCACAAAGGAAGCTTTTCCAGATCCTACTTTTGATGGTGACCGTTGGTCGGCAGTAGAGCTCATTCCGGTACAAAAATTAAATAATCCTGTAAAACTCAGTGATATCAAACAAAAAGCTGAGCTGAAAGACATGGTTTTGGTTAATAATACCCGTCTGTCAGTTCAGCCTGTAACATCTTCTGAATGGAGCATCATAATGCAGATGTCCGGTACAGATATATAAGCTAGATGTTAATGTTTTTGTAGTTTACTGTGTTTTATACCATATCCGAAGTATATAATCATACCGATTGCAAGCCATGCAATCAATCGGAGCCAGTTAGTCCATCCTAAGCCATAAATCATGGCCGCACAAACAATAATGCCTAGAATCGGCAATACCGGTACCCACGGCACACGGAATTTCCTTGGCAAATCGGGATCGGTCTTTCTAAGTATAATAACACCTGCACATACCAGAATGAATGCGAATAATGTACCAATACTAGTCATATCACCAACAACATCACCAGGCACAAAGGCGGCAAATGCACCAACCAACACGAGAATTATCAAATTTGCTTTATAGGGTGTTCTGTACTTGGTATGTAATTTTGAAAAAACACCCGGCAACAATCCGTCTCTAGACATCGAGTAAAATACTCTTGATTGCCCAAGCAACATTACCAATATTACAGATGAAAAACCTGCAAGTATTGCTATAGTTACCATCTTTGCAAGCCACTCATATCCGGGCATATATTTTTGTATCGCAAATGCAACCGAAGCTTCTTTGCCGGTGGTTCTGAAATCTTCAACCGAAGCAACACCGGTCAAAACATGGGCAAATAATATGTAAAGCACCGTACAAATCACCAATGAACCTAATATACCTATCGGCATATCTCTCTCCGGGTTTTTGGCCTCCTGCGCAGCTGTACTCACCGCATCAAACCCAATAAAGGCAAAGAAAACTACCCCGGCAGCACCGAGTATGCCCATTATGCCGCCATAACTATGCGATATGCCCTGATGGTCAACATATACGCTCGGCTCAGGAATATAAACAGCATGATTGGCAGGATTAATGAAATGCCAGCCTGTAGCAATTATGAGTATAACGATTGTCACTTTCGCAACAACGATCAGGTTGTTAACTATGGCTGATTCGTGCGTCCCTCTGATAAGCAACAGACTCAGCAAGCTTACAATAAACAGTGCCGGCAAATTGATGATACCATGTACACCACTTACCGACATTTCAAAGGGCGAATGACACCATTCATAAGGTATGGGTGGTAGATGTAAGACATTGGTTAACAGGTTGTTGAGATACTCGGCCCAGGCAATACCAACTGTGGCTGCACCTACTGCATATTCTAGCACAAGATCCCAGCCTATCATCCAAGCTACTAATTCGCCCATCGTAGCATAAGAATATGTATAAGCACTACCTGCAATTGGAATAGATGAAGATAACTCGGCATAACACAAGCCTGCAAGCGCACAACCGATAGCAGCAATAATGAATCCGATGGTGACAGATGGGCCGGCATTCTGTGCGGCTGCTGCAGCTGTCCTTACAAAAAGACCCGCTCCAATAATGGCTCCTATACCAAGAGCAATGAGTGATGTGGCTGTTAATGTTTTCTTTAGATTTTTTTCGCTGTCTTCAGCATGTGACATCAGTAAACTGATGGATTTTTTTACAAAAAGATTTGACATCGGGTGAATTAGTTAGTTGGCGTAAAAATAATCAGGTTTTGGTATTTTTAAAACTATTTAATACACTCAAGTTGCTTTTTTTTCCTGGCTTGAATGTTCGAATTGGTCAAAGTTGCCTTTCAAGGCTGAAAATGCTAAAGAATCCATATATTTTTACTTATTCAACTAAGCCTTTTTTTCTTTTAAAAAATCTGCATTTTTTCGAAATTTTTTATTCTGCCATAAAGATGGAAAGTAGTTTTCACCAGAACTTTTGTTTCAGTTACGCTATTTTATCAACCGAATTCAAACTAAAAAAGGCCTTCCACTATTGCGGAAAGCCTTTTTTGGCATTATTAAGAATGTTATGCCATTGCGTTAATGTGCAGCGTTAATCCTCTCTTGAGGTTGGCAGCATTATTTTTGTGTATATTATTCTTCTTGGCTAGCTTATCAATCATACTTACTACGCGAGGTAAGAATTTTTCTGCCTCAGCCTTGTCTGTTATTGCTCGAAGTGTCTTGATAGCCGAACGGGTTGTTTTTTTGTAATATCTATTCTCAAGACGCTTTTTTGCATCTTGTCTTATTCTTTTTAAGGATGATTTGTGATGTGCCATATCAATTTTTTATTTCGGGTGGCAAAGATAGATGAATCTGCTTTAAAAATCAAAAATAAGTAAAATTATTTTTAAATTTTCCATTTTTAATAAACATTTTAACAGCATTTTACTTGTGAAGATATAAAAATCTTAGCAACTTCGTATTATATTTATTCAAATAAAATTATTCTTCCATATAATGAAAGATTATTCCTATATTTTTAATGCGACGCCTTCATTTATTGATACGATGTACGCTCAGTATCTCTCTGATCCTAACTCGGTAGAACCCGGCTGGAGGACATTCTTTGAAGGATTTGAATTCTCCGGAAAATCAATTTCTGCACCTACAAAGCTTTCCGGTAGCAATAATGCTGATTTTGACAAAGAATTTTCAGTGGTATCTATTATCAACGGTTACCGACGGCGAGGACACTTACTTTCTGATACCAACCCGATAGCCCAAAGGAAAAATCGTTTTCCACGACTTGACCTGAAAGATTTCGGATTGTCGGATGCTGACCTTGATCGACAATTTATCTTTGGCAAAGAGATCGGACTTCCAAATGCTACACTTAAAGAAATATTACAAAAGTTAAATAAAATTTACTGTGGCAGCATTGGTTTTGAATATAAGCACATCGAAAACTACGAAAAACGACAGTGGCTCCGCGAACGAATTGAAAACAGACCTCTGGATAATTATGCCTATTCAGCCGAAAAGAAAAAAAGAATACTGTCTAAACTGAACGGCGCAACAGTTTTTGAAAAATTCTTACATACAAAATATATCGGGCAGAAACGTTTTTCACTCGAAGGTGGTGAGACAACCATACCGGCACTTGACGCCATCATAAATAAAGCAGCAGATGCCGATGTTGAAGAATTCGTGATAGGAATGGCACACCGCGGCAGACTCAATGTGCTGGCTAACGTTCTGGGAAAAACCTACGAAAATGTATTCAACGAGTTTGAAGGTATTGCCATCCCGGACCTTTCTTATGGCTCAGGCGATGTGAAATACCACCTTGGTTTCTCATCTCAGGTAGAAACTGCTTCAGGCAAAAAAGTACACCTGAAACTTGCTCCCAATCCTTCTCACCTTGAAGCAGTTGATCCGGTTGTTCTTGGTTTTTCAAGAGCTAAAGCCGATATTCTCTACGAGTCTCAGTTTAACCGTATTTTACCCATACTCATCCACGGTGACGCGGCGCTGGCCGGTCAAGGTGTTTGTTACGAAACCACTCAGATGAGCTTGCTCAAAGGTTATCTGACCGGCGGAACATTGCACTTCGTCATCAATAATCAGGTCGGTTTTACCACTGACTTTGATGATGCACGATCTTCTACATATAGTACAGGACTTGCTCAAGTAGTTCAAGCTCCGGTTTTCCATGTCAATGGCGATGACCCTGAGGCAGTAGTATTCGTCTCCGAACTGGCAGTGGAGTATAGACAAAAATTTGGATGCGATGTGTTTATAGATATGGTCTGCTATCGAAGACACGGCCACAACGAAGGTGACGACCCACAGTTTACCCAACCTATCATGTACAAACGTATCGCAGAACACCCTACACCACGCGAGATTTACGTTTCACAACTAACCCAACGCGGTGATATTGACCTACAGATAGCAATAGAAATGGAAGATACTTTCTGGGCTGAACTACAAGCAAGATTGGATATGGTCAAGCAAAAACATCTCCCGTACAGCTACCAGGAACCCGAACAGGCCTGGCGCTCACTCAGAAAAGAGGTTTTGCCAAAATATTTTGAAAAATCTCCTGCCACGGGCGTCAGTAGTACAATTCTAAAATCCATAGCTGACCACCTGATGCGTATTCCCGAAGGGTTTACTCCGCTTACTAAGATACACCGGCTACTCAAAGCAAAAGAAGAAGGAATAGCAAAAAATGAGTATGACTGGGCAATGGGTGAATTGATGGCTTACGGATCAATACTACTCGAAAACCGAGATGTAAGATTAAGTGGAGAAGATGTAAAACGAGGCACTTTCTCACACAGGCACGCCGTATTCTATGATGCTGAAACCAATAAAGAATATAACAGACTTGCACATTTGGCTGATCAGCAAGGAGAGTTTAGAATTTACAATTCGCTCTTATCAGAATTTGCAGTTCTGGGCTTTGAATATGGGTACGCTTTGGCGTCTCCAAATAACCTCGTCATCTGGGAAGCACAGTTCGGTGACTTCGTCAATGGCGCTCAGACCATTATTGATCAGTTTATCACTACCGGAATGACCAAATGGCACCGTATGAACGGACTGGTCATGCTATTGCCGCATGGTTATGAAGGACAGGGACCCGAACACAGTAGCGCACGCCTCGAACGTTGGCTACAGAATGCTTCCGAACTGAATATGGCTATAACCAACATCACCACACCTGCCAATTTCTTCCACGCTCTCAGACGTCAGTTGGCATGGGATTTCAGAATTCCGCTCGTGGTAATGTCTCCAAAATCTTTGCTCCGTCATCCTGAGTGTGTATCAAGACTCGAAGATTTTTCCGAAAATACTTCATTCCTTGAAGTGATAGACGACAAAAGCATTGCTAATACTGCACGTGTGACCAAAGTATTGCTCTGCTCAGGTAAGATTTATTACGACTTAATCAAGTACAGACGAGATAATAAACTGGAAAATACAGCCATCGTCAGAATCGAACAATTGTACCCATTCCCGGCCTCACAACTTGATGAAATTCTGAAAAAATACAAAACAGCTAAGATAGTCTGGGTACAGGAAGAACCTGTAAATATGGGGGCTGCTACATTCGTTCAGCAAATGCTCGGTAAGTCGTTGTCCGAAATGGTGGCAAGAGCACATGTGGCTTCTCCGGCTTCAGGATTTAAGCGTGTGCATGATACCGAACAGGCCGAATTGCTAAAAGATGCCTTTGCATAATGCCGGTTTACTGGCTCAATGACAATGATGTAAGATTCCCACCGCTGGAGTATGCCATGCCAGATGGTCTGCTTGCCATAGGTGGCGATCTGAGTGTCAAGAGATTGTTGGGAGCCTATAAATGTGGCATTTTTCCATGGTATAATGCCACTGAACCCATCATGTGGTGGTCACCCGACCCTCGCCTGGTGTTGTTTCCTGACAAGCTCCACGTTGCCAAAAGTATGCGCACGTATTTCAATAATAATACGTTTCAGCTAAGCTACAATCATGCTTTTGAAGAAGTGATGACGGCTTGTGGCGAAATTTCAAGGAAAAATCAGGATGGCACCTGGATTCATCAAGATCTAGTCGATGCGTATGTCCGACTTCACAAGGCAGGTTTTGCACATTCTGTAGAAGTTTGGAAAAATAGCCGGCTGGTAGGCGGTCTCTATGGTATTGCCATCGGAAAAGTTTTTTTCGGCGAATCAATGTTTGCACATCTGCCAAATGCAAGTAAATTTGGCTTCATTTCACTTGTCAAAAAACTCGCACAATTGAATTTTAAACTTATAGATTGTCAGCAGGAAACACCGCATCTCAAATCTCTTGGTGCTGAATTGCTAGACAGAAATGTCTTTGTTCAAATTCTTCAAGAGAATGACAAAAAATTTTCACATGAAAAATTAAAGCTTGACTAAGCACACACATATATTATATATATAAAGACATGCAAGCAGTAGATCAGTATTTTGACAGAATAATCATCGGTGGTGGTGCTGCCGGTTTTTTTGCTGCTGTACAATGCGCATCGATGGCTCCACATTTATCCATAGCCATACTCGAAAAAGGAAACGACGTGCTCAGCAAGGTTCGTATCTCAGGCGGTGGCCGATGCAATGTTACCCACGCATGCCTTGACCCTGATGTACTTACTACTTTTTACCCAAGAGGAAACAAAGAGCTTCGAGGACCTTTTCGTACCTTCAATTGCGAAGATACCATTGCTTGGTTTGAATCTAAGGGCGTTAAACTCAAAACTGAACCTGACGGAAGAATGTTCCCCACCACGGATGACTCATCTACCATTATTAAATGTCTGTATGAAGAAGCCAGACAAAAACAAGTCAAAATACTGACAGCCACCAGAGTCGATTCGTTTTCAAAAAAAGATTCACATTTTTTGCTAAATACAAATAAAGGTCAATTCTCGTGTGAAAAACTTATGGTAGCATCTGGCAGTTCTGCAGCACAATGGTCAACACTTTCTGCGCTCGGGCATAAGATCGTGCCTTCCGTACCTTCACTATTTACTTTCAATATCCAGGATGCCCGTATCGATGACCTTCAAGGAATATCTTTGGAATGTGTCGAAATCAGTTGTCCGGAGATTAACCATAAAACCCTCTCGGCACAGAATGGTCCTCTGCTCATTACGCACTGGGGTATGTCGGGCCCGGCTGTACTCCGGCTTTCGGCTTGGGGTGCACGCATATTTCACGAAAAAGAATACCGTTTTGATATAAGCATCAACTGGCTTTACCCAATGCACCGCTCTCAAATACTGGAGACAATCCTTGATTATAAACATTCGAATAATTCAAAACAAAAAATCCTGACCCATTATCCATTCCGGCAAATACCCATTCGCCTTTGGAAAAATCTCCTGACTCGTGCCTTGAAACATTCAGCAGAGAAAAACTGGGCAGATCTTAACAAACGGGAAATGGATATCATCGTGGAAGTATTGTGTGACAGTAAATTTAAGGTAAATGGTAAAAGTACATTTAAAGAAGAGTTTGTATCAGCAGGTGGGGTCGATTTAGGTGAAATAAATCTCAAGAAATTTGAAAGCAAGATTATACCCGGGCTTTACATAGCCGGTGAAGCGCTCAATATTGATGCAGTCACAGGTGGCTTCAATTTTCAGGCAGCCTGGACAGGCGGGCACATTGCAGGATGCTCAATGGCAGAAGATTGATAAGATTATACTATTTTTGCAAATATGTCTCAACAGCTTTATTCAAAAATTACAGGCCAGGGCCCTCCGGTCATTATTCTGCACGGTCTCTTAGGCACATCTGATAACTGGCACAGTATTGCAGCCAACTTGGCCGAACATTATACCGTGTGCCTGCTCGATTTGCGCAATCATGGCCGTTCATTTCACTCACACGATTTTAACTATGAACTCATGGCACAAGATGTCATGCGTTTTATGTCCGACAATTGGATTCAGTCGGCCTCGGTTATTGGGCATAGTATGGGCGGTAAGGTAGCCATGTATCTTGCATTGCACGAACCCGACCTCGTTGATCGCCTGCTCGTGGCCGATATTGGCGTTAAAGATTATCCTCCGGGTCATCTACATATATTTGATGCACTGTCTTCTGTAAATCTTAACCAACTGACAGAACGTAGGCAAGCACAAGATTTCCTGGAAGTCCGTTTGCAGAATAAAGATGTGGTCTTGTTTTTAATGAAAAATTTGACTCGTGACAAAGAAGGACATTATCACTGGAAAATGAACCTGCCTGCCATTATTGCCAATTATGTTAATATAATGAAAGGGTTTCACGAATCATTAATTTTTGATAAACCAACACTTTTTGTAAAAGGTAGCCGAAGCGAGTATATTAAAGATGATGACCGTGCCGGAATAAGAAGCTTTTTCCCTAATGCCACATTTAGTTCCATTGAAGGTGCTGGACATTGGCTCCATGCAGATAACCCGGAAGCATTTCTTCAGATCTGTCTTACATTTCTTGATTGAAAGTTGAAAAATAAATTCAATAAAATGTTTAAACCAAACCAAACTTGGCATTTGATTTGCAATAAACAGATATTGTAATAAAAAAAATATCAGAAAATTTTTGGAAGGATATTGCAGTTTATTAAATATCAACTTACCTTTGTCCTGTAATTATATGAAAGCAAACATTAGAAACATTTTTTTGAAAATACTGACAGAACTTACACCGCATTTGCATTACCGCATCCTCACTCACGCATACCGCTTCAGACTTATCACCATGCGAACCATAAATTCCTAAATAACACTCAGGTTATACATACGATCTTTGTTCCAGTATTTACGAACTTATATTATTACCTAATCATTGTACCATTGACATACTACGGCATCATGAAAATTTATCTGAAATAAATTTTGCATAGAACGTATATTTATTTTACCTTTGCGTGATATATTGAAAATATTTGAATAAGACCGGAGTTCACAAAGAGAAGTGTCCCTTAAACCGTAAAAAAACCCTCTAACCGAAATACTTCTCCCCACTCACTCTCATCATTTGATGAACTCACTATGTAAGGTCTTATACGGGAGAGAATCCATTAACCGAAATCCTTAATGGTAATGCCATAAGGTACCTAAGAAAGAAAAAAACTGTGCCGGTGAAGCTCTATGCCCAACCAGCATGCAAGTCAAGTAGTATCTCATGAACTATCACCTCACCCGGAACAGCCACCCGGCTTTTCCTCCGAGACTCACCTGAGAATACTCCTTGCGAATAAAAGACAGACCGATCCAAAAACCGACTTAGGCGCAAGCCTTTTGTCACAGGATACGTTTGTCGCAATGGAACGGATTTTTTAACTTATTTTTTAACCAAATTATTAATCTTATGAAACAGACGAATTTCGGAGCTACTGCTCGCAAGTTTGTGTTAGGTTTGGTAATGCTTTTTGGCTGTATGCTTCTGTCAGGCTCTATGTCTGCACAGTCAGTAGCATCTAAAACAGCATCTTTTACCAAGTCGGGTACACTAAAGGAGCCTGCAGTTGCAAAATTTGACCTGAAAGCTAAGGTAGAAGAACTTAAGGGTAATGCCAACACCAATCCGGATATGGCTTACATCCTTAAGGCCAACTACTGGAGTGCAACACTCGCTTCTCTTGAGAACGGTGCTACCACTGAACAAGCTGACAAGGACGGTGTAGCTAAAGCTGCACAAATTTACAATCACTACAATGCAGTAGATCCTACTGCACTTGAAGGTGTGAATGTAGAAGGTGCAATTGAAACGGCACGCCAACTTGTGAAAAAGTAATTACTTGATCTAAAAGGTAAAAACAACTTTCACAAGAACTTTTATTAAAAACTTTAACCAAAATTTTTAATCTCATGAAAAAAATGAATTTTACACTGAGAGTGTGGTCATTGCTTTGCATGGCATTCCTCGGATGGGGTGTTGCCAATGCTCAGTGTCCGGCTCCTGCGGGCCCGTACCCGACAGCTGTAACTCAACTTCCTGCAACATTGGTTGTAACGGCAGGTTCTTTCGCCAATGAGGTTGGTTTCCAACTGAACGGTGCAGGTATCCTGACTCCTATCAATGTTACTTCTAACGGTGGTGGTACTACTACCAACGTTACATTGAACCCTGCAGGTGGTGCTTACAACTTCTACGGAACTGATACATTCGGTGACGGATGGAACGGTGCTGCAGCTACGTTTACCGCTTGTGGTACTACTTTCTTCCAAAATGTTACACTAGCTGGTGCAGGCCCTACTTTGCTTGCTTCAGGTAATATCCCTGCAACAGGTGGTGGATGTACATTCACAGGTGTTCAAAACTACACCCTGAATGCTGCATTGCCTGCATGTACTGCAACACTTAGTGGTGTGGCTCCTATAACTTCTGGTTGTGGTGCTGTTACAGCTACTATCTGTTCCAACTCTGCAACTCCTGCTACAGTTCCGGGTCTGGCTTCAGGTAATATCAATGGTACTTACCCGGCTGGTCTTCACATTATTACTGTAAAAGTAGGCTGCTCTCAGCAATCATTTGCTGTTAACTGTACTGCTCTTCCTACTTTCTTGTCTTGTCCTACTAATCAGACTATCGTTCTTGATCCGGGAGACTGTGACAAGGCTTTGGCATTCAACATCTGTGCTACTTCTTGTGCAGGTTTTGCTTGCTCTACAGGTGATCTTGATTCAGGATGTCAGACTACATACCGTCAAGGTTGTACGTTCTTCAACTTGAGAAACAACTCTACCAAGACGATGAGAATCACAGGTATTGAGGTTAACCTTAATGCTGATGGTTTCTACCCTGCTACAAGACCAGTTAGAGTATATAGAAGAGCTGGTGCTGGTAACACTACTTATGTAGGTGCTCCTGCTACCGCTGCTGCTTGGGGTAATACTCCTGTAGCTACAGCTACTTTGACTGCTCAGGATGTGTGTGACGCTGCTAAGCAGATTGTTCCTATCCCTGCTGGTGCTATGGAACTCGCTCCTGGTCAAACTATCGGTGTATATGTTGAAATGGGTGCACTACTTACTACGCCATACCTTGGTGCTAAAATTGGTAACTTTACATTTAACAGTGGTAATGGTGAACTTTCACTCATTGGTGGTTCATTGGGAGCTTTTGCATTCTCGCAAAATTTCCCTGGTTACACTCATGACGGAGGTGCTACTTATCAGTTAATCTCTCAGGAAATCTGTTTGAATGACCCTGCTTGTACTACTCAGTCTATCACTGCTAATCCTGGTACTCCTGCTCCACTACCTAATGGAAAGTATTTGTTGCCTATCGGTCAGCATAACTTCTCATATACTGCTACTGACATCAACGGTAACGCTGCTAACTGTGACTTCTCTGTTATGGTTATGGAATACCCTAATGCAGTTAAAGATCTTAAGTGTAACGACCTAGTACAGGTATCTCTTGATGGTACAGGTACAGCTATCATCGGTGCAGATGATATCCTTGAAGGTGGTCCTTACGGATGTTATGATGAATACGTTGTAGAAGTTTACGATAATGGTAAATTGATTCCTGGTAGCCCTAAGGTTACAGGCGCATACATAGACAAAGAACTTACAGTTAAAGTTATTGATCCTGCAACAGGTAACTCTTGCTGGGGTAAAATAATCATCGAATGTAAATTCCCGCCTAAATTCACTTGTTCTGATATCACAGTTCCTTGTGGTACAAGTCTAGACCCTTGTAGTGTATTTGACTTCAGCAAAGGATATTCTCCTGCTAACCTACCTGTAGCTACAGGTGCAGTTGGTCCGGTTGATATTCCTATCGTAGTTAAAGGTCTTCCTCTACCGGTTAATGGTCAGCCTATCGCTGGTTTTGACCTTGATGTGGCTCTTGGCATTGACCACCAGTGGTTGGGTCTTGTAGAAGCTACTATCACTGCACCTAACGGTATCTCTGTAAAACTACAGGATAACTCAGGTCCTGCACCATTTGGTTGTAACCTTGCTGGTTCAGAAGATGTAGTATTCGACGATTCTTCAGTTGGTCCAAAACTTGACCCTACAAACCTTGACTGTTCAGGTGCTAACTTCCAGGGCAGCCACCTTCCAATTGAAGTTCTTGCATCAGTTAACAATGGTGCTGACCTTAATGGTACTTGGACTTTGAATGTAACTATCAGTGCTAGTGGTGTTCCTGCTGGTTCTATTACTAAAGCAGTGTTGAACTTCAAAGCTGCAGGTGCTATCCCTTGTGCTCCTGCTGTTGAAGAATCTTGCTGTGCTGTAAATATGACTTACTCAGACAAAGTACTTTATACAAATAGCTGTACAGACGATTGTTACACAAGAATTGAAAGAACATGGACAGGCGTTGACTGTCGTGGTAACAAGACACAGTGTGTTTCTTACATCTGTGTATTGAAAACTTCAATTCCTGATATCGTACCTCCTGCAGACCTTACTGTAGCATGTACAGAAGCATACCCTGGTACAGACGTTGGCGGTTTCCCTAAAGGTGACGGTTGTAACGTACAGTGTTCTTACACTGACCTTGTAATCCCTGTTTGCCAGAACTCTTACAAGATCGTTAGGTCTTGGACATGTGTTGACTGGTGTACCGGTACTATCGGAAAATACGATCAGATCATCAAAGTTATGGACAATGTTGGCCCAGATTTCAAGTGTCCATCTCCTGATGCTATCATCATCAAGTCACTTAAGAAAGACTACAAATATCAGGGCTGTTATGCTCAGGTATTGTTGCCTTGGGTTCCTATGACAGACAACTGTTCTACATTCAACAACATTGATGTTGTAGTATCTACAGTTGACGCTACTGGTAAAGTTTACTCTGCTACTGATCCGGGTGCTGATTCATACTTCAAGATGGATCTTCCACTGGGTAACTATGTATTTACATATACAGCTACTGACGACTGTGGTAATTCAAGCACTTGTACGGTTACTAAACAATTGAAAGATGTTATCGAACCAGTTGCAATCTGCGAAAAACACCACCAAGTATCATTGACTGACTCAGTAACACTTGTTACTGCAGAATCATTCGATGATGGTTCTTATGATGAGTGTAGCAACATCACTTTCCTTGCAAGAAGATTAGACAATCCTAAGTGCCAGGGTAATGACGCTACTCCGTTCGGTCCTACAGTTCCTTTCTACTGCTGCGATGCAAAAGGTGGTCAGGATGTAACAGTTGAATTAAGAGTAACAGACGCTGACGGTAACTTCAACATCTGCTGGAGTACTGTATCAGTAGAAGACAAGATTCGTCCTTTGATCACTTGTCCTCCTGACATCACTGTATGGTGCGGTCAGCCTTATACTCCAACTGAAATCGACACTACAGTTGTACACAACGACATCAACTCTGCAATTTCTGAAGTATATGCACACAAATATCAGTTCCCTCTAACAGTTGAAGGCTTCCCTAAAGGAGCTAAGATCCATGATGTTGACGTAACACTTGACATGAAACACGGATTGGTAAGACAGTTGGAAGTTACATTGTTTGACCCTTATGGTAACAAGTCAACTTTGTTCACTACTGGCCAGTGCGCTGGTTACGGACAAGACATCCTTGCTACATTTAACGATCAGGCTTATGATATCGCATACTGGAACAGTACTTACAATGCGCAATACAAAGCTGGTTCTAAGATCCCTGCAAACTTCGTTTGTATCGATTCTAAGACTCCTACTCTAGGTGCTTACAACAAAGGTACTGTAACAGGTACAGGTGAAACGTTCAACATCGGTCAAATGAGACCAGGTGCTGACCACTTGAAAGTTTTCAACGGTTATCCATTGAATAACAACGTTTCTAAAGCGTTTGCTGAAGTAAATGCTAACGAAATCGACCCTACTACTAACAGAATGAGCAACTTCAACATTTTCAACCTACTTAACAATCTAGGTTTGACTACTGGTGATAGAATTACATTGAAATACGAATCTGCTACAGGTGGCGCAATAAACGTGATGGAAACTGGTACTTTCTACATCTTCAAAGTTGTTGATCCATTCACACTTGAATTGTTGAAAGAAAACGGTACTGACATCGTTAGTGTACCTGCTGGTTCAGTACACAAGTTCAACTGGGCTTCTACTTGGGTTCTACAGGTTTATGACTCTGCACCTCTTGCAGGTGGTTACGTAAACGGTATCGATCTACACTTTGCTTGGGGCTTACCTACAGCTCTTAAGCCAGTTGTTACAGACAACGCACAAGAGTGTGGCGTAGCTGTTACTTGGACTGATCTTGATCAGCCAGATCCTTGCTACAACAATGTAATCAGAAGAAGATGGTTAGCTACAGATGCATTCGGAAACTCAAGAAACTGTATCCAGAGAATTTCATTCGAAGATGAAACTCCTCTTGTAGTTCAGTTCCCTTGTGACATCACTGTAAACTGTGACAAAGCATCTCCTGAATTCAACATCAATGACTGGGTTAAGGCTAATGGTCCTATCCACTCTGGTGACTGCGAAAGCGTTGGTATCGAGCCAATCATCCACGAATTGACAGTTGTTCCTGATGCATGTAAGAAGTATATCGTTAAGTGGAAAGTTATTGACTGGTGTCAGTTTGATATCAACAATAACCAGTTGACTAACGGTGGTCTTCCACTTACTTATGATGACCTTGTAGAATGGTTCCCTAACCTTCCATGGCACAACCAGTGTAACTACACTATCCCTGGATTCCCTTACAACGTTCTTGCATCAGAAGATGATGGTGACGGTTACTGGGAGCACATCCAGTATGTGAAAGTTATCGACAAAACTAAGCCTGCTGTTGAATGTAAAGATACTACTATCTGCAGCTACGGTGCATGCGAAGAAAACGTTACTCTAGTTGGTAAAGCATCTGATGGATGTGATACTGCTGGCCTACACCTTAACTACGCTTACAAAGTTGACTTGTTCAACGATGGTAACTACGAAATCGTTAGCCCTGCTAACGTTAACTCTAAGACTTTCAACGCTACTGTTCCTTTCGGTCGTCACAGAATCACTTGGACAATAGCTGACGGTTGTGGTAACTTTACTACTTGTTCATACATCTTCTGGGTTAAAGACTGTAAGAAACCTACTCCGGTATGTCACTTCTTGTCAGCTCCTACAATGCCAGTACAGAAGGTTGTTACTATCTGGGCAATTGACTTCGAAGCAGGTTCATCATTTGATAACTGCTGCGCGTACAAAGACCTAGTATTCAGAATCGTTAAGACTGGACAGTCTGACCACCAGACTCCTCCTACTACTACAAGTGTAACTTTTGACTGTAACGAACTTGGTTCTCAGCCTGTTGAACTATGGGCTGGTGACTGTGGATACGATGCAAACGGCGACGGTACTATCTCTGACGATGAGAGAAACTGGGATTACTGTAACTCTACTATCTTGATCTCTGACAACGATAACGTTTGTGGTCCAGGTGGATTTGCTGCAGTAGCTGGTACAGTAGAAACTGAAACTGGTAAGATGGTTTCTGGTGTTAACCTAATTGCTGTAACTGGTGGTTCAAACCAGACTACAAGCAACAACGGTCAATTCAGCTTCACTCTTCCTACAGGTCAGTCTTACACTATCGTTCCTGAGAAGAATGTTAACCCACTTAACGGTGTTAACACACTTGACCTTGTTTACATGACTAACCACATCCTTGGTAAGAAAGCGTTGACTTCTGGTTACAAGAAGATTGCTGCTGACATCAACAAGGATAAGAAGATCACTACTGGTGACCTTGTACAGTTGAGACAATTGATACTACACATTACTAATGAATTCCCTGCTAACACTTCTTGGAGATTCGTTGAGAAATCATACAGCTTCACTACTGGTAACGAGCAAGCAGAAAACTTCCCTGAAGTTAAGGTTATCAACAACCTTGCATCAGGTGTTAATGCTAACTTCATCGGTGTGAAAGTTGGTGACGTTACAAACGATGCTAACCCAACAAATGCTACAGCTAGCAGCGAAGTTAGAAATGGTGGTACACTTACATTTGGTGTTGCAGATCAGAACCTAGTTGCTGGTCAGGAATACAAAGTGAACTTTACAGCTAAAGACTTCACTAATATACTTGGCTACCAGTACACAATTGGTTACGATGTTGACGCTCTTGAATTCGTTGGACTTGAAGGTAAGGCTGCTGACATCAGCGCTGACAACTTTGGTTTGACTAACCTTGAGAGAGGAAAGATCACTACCAGCTGGAACGGTAAATCAGCTACTACTTTGTCTGCTGACGAAACAATGTTTACAGTTACTTTCAAAGCTACTAAATCAGGTAAATTGAGCAAAGCTATTAATGTTAATTCAAGCTTGACTCCTGCAGTTGCATTCAACAGCAACGAAGAGACAATGGATGTTGCCCTTGAGTTCAACTCAAACAACGGTACTGTTGCAGCTTCTAACTTCGAACTGCTTCAGAACAATCCTAATCCATTCAAGGAATCAACAACAATCAGCTTTATCTTACCTGCAGCTGGAAAAGCTACACTTTCTATCTACACAGTAGATGGTAAAGTTGTTAAGACTATCCAGGGTGACTTCGCTCAAGGTATGAATAACGTAGTTATCAACAGAAGCGAAATCTCTGCAGCCGGTGTTCTTTACTACCAGTTAGACACTGACACTGATTCAGCAGTAAGAAAGATGATTATCATCGAGTAATCCTTTTGGATCTTGAATAGTCCGAACATCGATTTCTAGCGATAAACTATAAATCGGTTTTTGGGATGGCCTCTCTCCGAAGAAATTTGGGGGGGGGCTTTTTTTTTGTCAATATTGAACATGTCAAAGATTACCAACTCAATTTCTCTTTGGCTTATTGCTTATTTTGTATTTTTACATAAACTATACGCATAGATATGATTGTTAATGAACCAGGTTATGAATATTTGAATGCTGAAACGCATCTCAGCGCTGTATTCAATAAAATGAAGCAGAATGTTGATAGCGTAAAAATATCAAACGCATCGCAACGCATTCTAAAGCTAAAACTACTCAAGGAGAGTATTCTCAGCCACCAAAACGAGATGAGAGAGGCAATGAATATTTCATTTAAAAAACCTGCACTCGAAACAGATATTACAGAATTACTCCCGGTTATTTCGCATATTAATCTTGTTGTGAAAAATTTATCACATTGGATGAAGCCGGAAAGAAGGCCAACACCGAAGGAATTACTTGGGGCAAAATCGTATGTTATACATGAGCCAAAAGGCATTGTGCTGATACTTAGCCCATGGAATTATGCTTTTAATCTTTTGTTTGATCCTCTGGTCAGTGCTATTGCAGCAGGTAATTGTGCCATACTCAAACCTTCTGAAGCTACGCCTGCAGCCGTGAAAGTCATTAAAAAAATTGTAGAAGCTGTTTTTCCGCCGAATGAAGTGTATGTAGCAGAAGGTGATGCTCGTACTGCTTCTTATCTTACTTCACTTCCTTTTGACCATATCTTTTTTACAGGTAGCCCTGCAATAGGCCGCCTAGTAATGAAGGCAGCTGCTGAAAATCTAGCATCCGTAACGCTTGAACTTGGTGGGAAAACACCAGCCATAGTACATCAGGATGCTGATATCTCAAAGACAGCCAACAGTCTGGTATTTGCAAAATTTTTAAATACCGGACAGACATGTATCGCTCCGGATTACCTTATTGTACATAAAGATGTATTATCAAAATTATCAAGTGCTTTAATCGAAAGGATCGAATCATGTTATGGCAATACGCCTGAGGCAATCAAATCTTCCCCTGATTTTGGACGTATAGTTACTGAAGGCAATTATTTAAAAATAAAATCATGGTTATTACGTGATATTGGCCAGGGTGCAAGAGTGATACACGGAGGCAACTTTGATGATTTTGAAAAGTACATCGAACCAACACTTATTACCAACGTAAACTGCGAGTCAGCTTTGATGCAGAACGAAATATTTGGTCCGGTGTTGCCAATACTTGAATACAGTACTATCGATGAAGCATTAGATTTTGTAAAATCATTGCCTAAGCCTCTTGCCAGTTATATATTTTCAAAATCAAACTCTTTGCAGGAATATGTATTAGCCAATACCACTTCCGGTGGTACAACCATCAATGATTGTCTATTGCATAATTTCAATGCACATTTACCTTTTGGTGGTGTCAATAATAGTGGAATGGGTAAAGGGCGAGGTGTTTATGGATTCTACGAGTTTTCAAATGTGCGAGGAGTGCTAAACGCAAAATCCTATGTAAGGATACCGGAGTTGCTGTCTGCCCCTTATACCAAAATGAAATATAAGATTGCCGATATTCTACTGAGATGGTTTTAGATGAACGGATGTTGTGTAAATAAAAAAAGCCTTCAGGATTTGAAGGCGTTTACATTTTTTATTTTTTACTTAGACGCTGTGTGGTGACTAATTTTTCTTTTTTGTCCAAAAACTGCATGAGATAAATACCTTTTGGCAAATCAACTATGCTTAGCATCTGTATTCCTTCAGTTTTGAAAGTTTTAATCTTTCTACCTGCCAGGTCAAAAACATTGATGCTGGTAATTGTATTTGTTTTGTCTTGAATATTAATGTAATCTGAAGCAGGATTTGGATAAACAGATACTTTAATATTTTCGTTATATGAAGCTGAACCACCAAAACCATCTGATGATGACTGTGAAAAAGCACAGAACACCATGGAAAGTACAAGAAAAATACTAAGTAGAATTCGTTTCATACCACAAATTTACACAAGAGTACCGTAATAATCAAATTTGTTAAATGTTTTTATAAAAATTTTAACAAAAATATACTAAATAAGCATCTGTTTTCGTCATTGTCTATTTGACCACTTGCGCATGTTGGCTACAAATTCTGCAATCGTCTGCTGGCCAAGGTCGCCTTCAGCTTGTTTACGAACCGATACTTTCCCTTCAGCAGCTTCTTTTTCACCT
>WBZR01001517.1_pt1 | contig 25030 bp, 27 predicted proteins | sample 5204231 | NCBI WGS metagenome assembly WBZR01 (sample SAMN12412403, study PRJNA552823) | activated sludge metagenome | isolation source: activated sludge from anammox sidestream of wastewater treatment plant... | place: USA: Virginia | collected 2017-08
AAGGAAGAGGAGAGAAACTATCACATCACGCGATAGATGTTTTTTGAAATTGAGCCGGCGGTCTGATAGAAACATCGGCATTGGTGACATTTCTATCAGACACCGCATCTCAAGTCAATTCTCCAAAAGTATAATATAATTCCTGCGGTCTCTATTATACTTAAGTAGTAGGAATTGTAATTTTCAGCAGTCCTTTTATAAGCAGATATGAAATGGCCTGAGAGCGGGTCGTAACCCCTAACTTTTGGAATGCGTTCTTAAGATGGGCTTTAACGGTAGTGAGTTCAATAGATAATTCTTTAGCAATCTCCTTGTTTGTTACGCCCTTTAGAATTAAACCCAACACCTTCTGCTCCTGTCCGGTCAGATTCTCTCCTTTGATGCAGAGAGAGATGATCTGACCTGTCCTCTCTGCGCCAATCCTTTCAAACATTATCTTTACAGCATCACCTTCGGGAATATCAGGAAAACTTCTGATTCAGGATTGAAGTCTTTTTCCTGTATTGAAAATTGCTCTGCCTGTTTATGATAAGGTTTATCTAAAAGCGCTTCTAATCTCATGACCCTCTGGATCTGCCGGTCATAAGCCTTTTTAAGCCCAAACAGTGTTATGGCATTTCGTACCCTTACGAGTACCGACTCGTATTCAAGCTCTTTCGTCATATAATCATGGGCACCTTTCCTCATGCACTCGACCACAGTGCCCACATCATGGACTGCACTCAGCATCAGACATTTAATATCCGGGTCATTCTTAATTATCCGTTCAAGTGTCTCGATGCCGGATATCCCCGGGAGCTTAATATCAAGCAGTACGACATGAACGTCAGAGTGTAATAATTTTTTTAAGGCCTCTTCCCCGCTTCTTGCCGTGACAACCTCATATTCCTCCCTAAGGATTAATTCAAGCATGCCTCTCATGCTTTCGTCATCTTCTACTATGAGGACTTTGTCTTTATGTATGTTCGAGTTCAAATGAAATGCCCTTTTAGGGCATATTATTGACGATATTTATCTGGGATGTCAAGATATTTTAAGCCACAAATGGTATATTAGCTTAAGAAGGAATTTACAACCTTCCCTTGGTAGAAGGGACTCCACTCACCCTGCTGTCAATTGAGGTTGCCTCGTCAAGGGCCCTTGCGAATGCCTTGAACACGGACTCGAAGATGTGGTGGATGTTGCGGCCATAGCGGAGGTTGATGTGGAGTGTAATGCCGCTGGTAGTAACCAGCGCCTGGAAAAAATCTTCAATCAGGTCAGCGTCAAACTCCTTGATCCTGCCCCTTTTCGGCATGGCTACGTTATATACAAGATATGGCCTGCCGCTGAGGTCGAGGGCAACAGATGCAAGTGTCTCGTCCATGGGGATTAATGCACTCCCATAGCGTCTTATCCCCTTCTTATCTCCTGCCGCCTGTGCGATAACCTTACCGAGCACAATCCCAATATCTTCAACCGTGTGATGGTAGTCTATCTCTAAATCTCCAACTGCATCTATGCTGAGATCAAACAGGCCATGCTTCGCAAACAGTGTCAGCATGTGGTCGAGGAAAGGGATGCCTGTGTTTATATTCCCTTTACCTGTACCGTCAATTGTGAGCTTCAGTTTGATGTCAGTCTCGGTAGTTTTCCTTTTAATAGCGGATTTTCTGGTCATACAACTCTCATCCTGATTTTTACGGCCTCGCTGTGTGCCGTGAGTCCCTCGATCTCTGCGAACCTTGATGCAACTGCACCATCCCTTTTTAATGCCCCTTTGCTATACATTACCACGCTTGTCTTTTTCACAAAATCATCCACGCTGAGCGGTGAGAAAAACCTTGCTGTCCCGCCTGTTGGCAGTGTATGGTTCGGGCCTGCCACGTAATCTCCCATTGTCTGAGGTGTATGACTCCCAAGGAAGACTGCCCCGGCATGCCTTATCTCTTTAAGGAGCCTCATCGGCTCTGCCACTTGCAGTGATAAATGTTCCGCCGCAAACTCATTAACAAGTTCAACAGCCTCTCTTAAATCATTAGTTACAATAACGAGTCCATGATTATTGAGTGAGTTCTGTATAACCTTCCTCCGGGGCTGCACCTTCATCTCTGATTTCACATGATGTATGACCTTCTCCGCAAGAACTTCAGATGGAGTGATTAATACTGCAACCGCCTCCTCATCATGCTCCGCCTGTGACAACATGTCCATTGCAACAAATGACGGCTCAGCCGTATCATCAGCAACTATAAGTATCTCACTCGGTCCCGCTATCATATCTATATCAACCTGGCCGTACAGGAGCTTCTTTGCTATAGCTACATAGATATTCCCGGGACCGACTATCTTGTCCACTCGCGGTATCGTATCAGTGCCAATCGCCATTGCGGCCACGGCCTGTGCGCCTCCGACTGTATAGATTTTGTCTGTGCCGGCAATATCTGCAGCAACCAGGATATACGGGTTTATTTCACCCCCTGGTGTCGGCGTACATATAATGACTTCCTTCACGCCGGCAATCTTTGCAGGTATAACGCTCATCAGTACCGTGGATGGATAGACCGCCTTTCCTCCGGGGACATAGACGCCGACCCTGTCGAGCGGAGTTACCATCTGGCCGAGCAGAACACCATTGTCTTTATATTGCCATCCTGATGTCTTCTGGCGCTCGTGAAATTTTCTGATCCTGGATGCCGCATACTTTATATCTTCAACATCAGCAGCGCTCACCCTGGAATAGGCATATTTGATAACTTTCTGATTTACTACGAAAGTTGAAGGGGTTAGAGAAACGCCGTCAAACTTTTTTGTATACTTTATAAGTGCCCTGTCACCATTGATCCTGACATCGCTGATGATCCTGTTGACTGAGGACTCTATGGACTTTCCATAGGCAACACCCCTTGACAGGAGCCGCGCCCTGACCTTGGCAAACCCCCGGCTGTCTGTGCGTATCAGCTTCATCCTGAAATGACCTTTCTGAGGTCATCCACGATACCTGTAATCCTCTCATACTTGAGCTTCAGGCTCGCCCTGTTCGCTATGAGACGCGCTGTTGACTCTGTAACGACCTCGATCAACTCGAGGTTGTTTTCTTTAAGAGTCCTGCCGGTTGATATGAGATCAACTATGACGTGAGACAACCCGACAAGCGGCGCAAGTTCTATGGAACCGTAGAGTTTAATTATATCTGCATGGACACCGCGGCTGCCAAAGTAGAACTCCGTAATCCTCGGGTATTTTGTGGCAACCCGCAGTTTTGTCAACTTGCCGGTTTTATACGGCTCAACGACGTTCTCCGGCCCTGCCACTACAACTTTGCAATGCCCGAACCTGAGATCAAAGAGTTCATACAGATCCTTTTCCTGCTCCAGCAGCATGTCTTTACCGACAATGCCTATGTCAGCAGCGCCGTATTCCACATATGTCGGCACATCCGTCGGACGTACTATGAGATAGGTCAATCCATGTTTTGGTGAATTAAATATAAGTCTGCGGCCTGCATCCTTCACATCCCCGGGGATCAGGCCCAGCTTGTCAAAATACTCCACGGCATGGTCAAGGAGTTTGCCTTTTGCAAGGGCTATTGTAACTGGTTGTATATGTTCTTTACTCTTCACCTGGACATTCCTCGATTCATCCTTCGATAAACTCAGGATGAACGCCTGAGCTTATTTAACCCGCACTATCTCCGCACCCAGCTTAGATAATTTCTCTTCAATGCGCTCATATCCGCGATCAAGGTGGTATATGCGGGATATCTCCGTCTGCCCTTCAGCTACAAGCCCCGCAAGGATCAGGGATGCACTCGCCCGCAGGTCTGTTGCCATGACAGGGGCGCCGCTCAGTTTCTGCACGCCCTCCACTATAGCATAATTCCCCTGCAGTTTGATATTGGCCCCCATCCTGTGCAGCTCAGGGACATGGGTAAACCTGTTCTCAAATATCGTCTCCGTAATGACACTGAGCCCCTTGCTGACTGCCATCAGGGACATTATCTGCGCCTGCATATCTGTTGGAAAACCGGGGTACGGCATAGTCCTGACATCAACCGCTGACAGTCCATTATCGGCAACAACCCTTATGGTATCGCTACCTGTCTCGATCTTTACACCAGCCGCACGGAGCTTACTGATTACAGCCTCAAGATTCCCTGGGATGCATTTCCTTACTGTAACATCCCCACGGGTAATTGCGCCTGCAATCACATATGTCCCTGTCTCTATCCTGTCGGGCATAATATCATATTGCCCGCCCCGTATCTCTGAAACCCCTTCTATAACTATTGTGTCAGTCCCGGCCCCGCTTATCCTGGCGCCTCTCATGTTAAGGTAATTCGCAAGATCCACGACCTCAGGCTCGCAGGCCGCATTCTTAAGCTCCGATACCCCATCAGCAAGGGCCGCTGCCATCATCAGATTTTCCGTGCCTGTTACTGTTGATATGTCAAAATATATCCTGGCCCCCTTTAACCGCTTCGCCCTTACCTCCACATATCCATGCTTTATCTCCACCTCGGCGCCCATCTTCTGAAGCCCGGCCAGGTGGAGATTAATGGGCCTCGCGCCTATCGCACATCCACCAGGCAGGGAGACCCTCGCCTCACCAAACCTTGCAACAAGTGGTCCGAGGACAACAACTGATGCGCGCATCGTCTTGACAAGCTCATACGGCGCCTCGCAACTCTTCATATCCTTTGTATTAATATTGAATGTATAACCATCCGGCCTGATGTGAGCCCCCATGCTCTCCATCAGCTTCTTCATCGTCTTTATGTCATTTAAGAAAGGGACATTATTGAGGATGCAATCCTCTTTTGAAAGGATGGCTGACGTTATAATGGGAAGCGCAGAATTCTTTGCGCCGCTGATATCCACCTCACCTTCAAGACGCTTTCCGCCGGTTATTAATATCTTATCCACCCGCTACCTCTTTCAGTCTCTCTGCATTATCCGCTGTTATAAGGGACTCTATCATTTCATCAAGGTCGCCTTCCAAAACACCCTCCAGCCTGTGGAGTGTAAGGCCGATCCTGTGGTCTGTGATTCTGTTCTGGGGAAAGTTATAAGTCCTGATCTTCTCACTCCTGTCGCCTGTTCCTACCTGACCTCTCCTCTCCTGCACCCTCTTTGCCCTTTCCTCAGCCTCTTTAATCTCAAGCAGCCTTGATCTCAGTACGCGCATTGCCTTGTCCCTGTTTTTTATCTGGGACCTCTCATCCTGGCAGGAGACGATCATGCCTGTGGGGAGATGGGTAATCCTGACGGCAGAGTGTGTGGTGTTGACCCCCTGCCCCCCTGGTCCTGACGCACAGAATGTATCCACCCTGAGGTCTTTGGCATCTATCGTCAGGTCCACCTCTTCCGCCTCAGCGAGGACGGCAACAGTTACTGTTGATGTATGGATCCTGCCGGAGGCCTCTGTAGCAGGCACCCTCTGTACCCTGTGGACGCCGCTTTCAAACTTCATCTTACTGAAAATACCCTTCCCCTCAATGGTAAAGATAATCTCTTTAATACCTCCGATGCCGATGTAACTTGAATTCAGGACCTCCAGCTTCCACCGCTTCTTTTCAGCATATTTTGCATACATGCGGAATAGTTCAGCCGCAAACAGTGCAGCCTCGTCCCCCCCTGCCCCAGCACGTATCTCCATGATGATATTCTTGTCATCCCGGGGGTCTTTGGGAAGCAGGAGAGTTTTGATCTCCGCCTCAATCCCTCCCATCTCCTTCTCCAGTGCAGTCCTTTCCTCTGATGCAAGCTCCCTCATATCTTCTTCAGTAGAGGTATCGCTGATCAACTCTTCTGCCTCTTCCAGTTTCCGGGCCAGGTCTTTATACTGATTATACTTTTCAACCAAAGGGGTCATCTCGCCCTGCTCTTTGGCTATTCGCTGAAACTCGGCACGGTTTGCTATAATCCTGGGGTCTCCAAGGAGCAGCCCCATACTGTTGTATTTTTCTATGATCTCTTCAAGCCTGTTGAAGATGCTTTCTTCCAAAATTGCAACCACGTTTACTTACCTCTCTCCAAAAAAAAACCTGCCATGGGCAGGTTTTTTGATCTTAACGCCTGAATATGCCTACTTGCCGGCATATTTCTTTCTGAATCTCTCGACCCTTCCCTCTGTGTCCACTATCTTCTGCATACCGGTAAAGAACGGATGACAACTCGAACATATCTCGACTCTCAGGTCCTTTACTGTCGAGCGGGTCTTGATTACCGCACCGCATGCGCATTTGATAGATGTCTCTGTATACTCCGGATGAATGCCTTCTTTCATGATTCTACTCCTCCTTTTTCCCTATCTGTTCATTGAATCCATAAAATCCCTGTTTGTCTTTGTCCCCTTTAATTTATCCAGCAAAAACTCCATGCTCTCAACTGTACTGAGCGGATTCAGCACCTTTCTCAGTATCCACATCCTGTTCAGGTCTTCCCTGCTGACAAGGAGTTCTTCCTTACGTGTACCCGATGCATTTATTTCAATAGCAGGGAATATCCTCCTGTCAACGAGTTTTCTGTCGAGATGGAGCTCCATGTTGCCGGTTCCCTTAAACTCTTCAAAGATGACGTCATCCATCCTGCTCCCTGTGTCAACAAGGGCGGTAGCTATAATCGTAAGACTGCCGCCATCTTCGATATTACGGGCAGCGCCGAAGAACCTCTTTGGACGCTGGAGGGCGTTGGAATCGAGTCCGCCTGACAGCACCTTGCCGCTCGGCGGGATGACTGCGTTATAGGCCCTTGCAAGCCTTGTTATACTGTCGAGTAGTATTACGACGTCTTTCTTATGCTCTACAAGGCGTTTTGCCTTCTCAATGACCATCTCAGACACCTGTACATGCCTCTGCATAGGTTCATCAAAGGTCGAGCTTACAACCTCACCCTTCACCTGGCGCTGCATGTCCGTCACTTCCTCAGGCCGTTCATCTATCAGCAGGACTATCAGGATGATCTCAGGGTGATTAGTCGCTATTGCCTTTGCAATCGACTGCAGCAGCATGGTCTTGCCGGTGCGTGGCGGGGCAACAATAAGTCCCCTCTGCCCCTTTCCTATAGGGGTAATAAGGTCCATAACCCTCGTAGAATAATCCTCGGGGTGGTATTCGAGCTTTACCTTTTCTGTCGGGAATATCGGTGTCAGGTTGTCAAAGAGGATCTTCTCTCTGGCCACCTCAGGGTCTTCATAATTTACTGATTCAACTTTAAGGAGGGCAAAATACCTCTCAGACTCCTTGGGAGGGCGTATCTGACCGGACACTATATCTCCGGTCCTGAGGTTAAACCGCCTTATCTGTGAGGGGGATACGTATATGTCATCCGGACCCGGGAGGTAGTTGTAATCAGGGGCCCTCAGAAACCCGAATCCATCCGACAGCGTCTCAAGGACGCCTGAGCCGTATATGAACCCGTTCTTCTCTGCCTGGGTCTGGAGTATCGCAAAGATGAGCTCCTGCTTTCTCATGCCTGCAGCGCCTTCTATGCTCATATCCTTGGCCAGGGACGTAAGCTCACTAATATTCTTTTCTTTTAATTCTGTAAGGTTCATCCTTATACTCCTTATAATAATTTTTTCTGAAAAATCTGATAGGTTCTCGTTATAAATACAGGTTAATGGATTAATTCGTTAGTGAATGGCCCAAAATTAAACATCTTTAATAGCTGCAAGGGATTTTTCTTAGTTAATCGGCGAGAATTACGCTCAGGTTTACCGTTATAATTATTTCTCCTAAATTATTTATTAGTTACCTTTATGGGTTGCACAAAGATAATACCGGATGATATGTAACTCTATCTTATATAAACGAAATTAGTTTGTCAATACAATTTTATCATAATGTAGCGAACACATAAACTGTCCGGCTCTGTAGCAGATGATCTGTCCCGTTAGAATGGATGGCCTGGAGGGGTCATTCATGAAACGGCCAGTGGCCGATCCTCCCGGTCACGAACAGGTGTTTGATAAACATTGGGCCTGATATAGTTGCCCATCGGTGAATGCTTGAATCGAACACCTGGCACCGGCGTTTCCCAAGGTAACGAATCAAACTCTATTTTGTATGGTTTCATGGCTCAGAATTTTGTTGCCTACCGTAGAGGTCACCGGTGCTGCACGGCTTTATTGCGCAGCGTCCGTTGGACTGCAGGGTTCGGCGTCATTGCTTACCTGCTTTTAGCACCTTCAAGAGACGCTCGCGAATGCCTCTTGCATCGCGACCGTAATGGGCCTCGCGATGGTGATTGGAACAGAGCGCGACAATATTGCTCGCGCTGTCCGCACCACCTTCGGCAAGAGGCATAATGTGGTGCGTTTCAAGGAACGTTCTGCTGTCAGGAAGCTGACACCCGGAGGCGCCACAAAATTCGCAAATCCCCTTGGCACGGGAAAGGGCGAAGTCCCGGTCTTCACGTTCGCGATTGCGAACGGGGGTAGTAACGTTGCGTGTTGCGGCGGCGACATCGTGCGGAGGAAGAAGAGAAACCTGACCGGTGTAGTCAGACGTGGCCGCGCCTCGACGAACAATGGCCTTGACGCTTACGCTTTTTTGACGGCTCACCCAAAGACGCCATGCTCTCAATCGTGGCTCATCAGCCGACCCAACTGCAAGTCTAAGCTCCTGTTCGTTTTCTTTCATTAATCAGATGACGCCAACCGACTAAGCTCACCGGCGGTAATTGAGCACAACAGAATTGCCGTCCGGAGCAGCGCCTTTTTGGGCGATCAGATTTTGGTCACTTCCGTTAGCATTTGGTTCATATATTTTCTTGCACGCTATCCTAACTGATTTAGGATTCCTATGGATGTATTTGCAATATCAATCATAATCTTCCGCATTTCCGTCTCTTTCCAAGGTTCGCATCTGGCATATATGGAAGCGGCTTGAAGCATTATGGACGAGTTCTTATGACCTATAAAAATATTCTTGCAGTAATTACAATTAATCTGCATACAATAATTCGCTGCCGTTACTCTGTCGATTCTGTTCATTGCACCTGAATCATGTCTAATTTCCACGAAAGAACCGTCGGGTTTAAATACCTGAACCGTTTTGGTTGCAAAGTTCGAGCCTTGCAAGAAAACTGCATACGGGAAATGATATTCGTCGAGCATGAAGTTCCTGATTTCGTTAATGTTCTTGTAAACTCTTTCAATAGCGTTCCCTGCTACCATTAATTCTTGATCTTTGTTCTTCCCGACAAGTACTCCTGCCTTAATATTTTCTACATCTATTCCTTGAAACTTTGCTTCGCTAACTAAAACTACCCTCCATCGTTTATCTTTGTCTTGTACCTCGATAATCCCGCCATCGGGTTTGATTTTTGACTCTTTTACAAAGAGTGTTTTTCCTAATCGCTTGTCAATTGAGTTTAGTTTCTATTTATTTCCTGTTTGCTGATCTCTTGCCTGAATCTGAATTGGTACTTTCGATATTCTTGCTTAAGTTTTTCAAATACACTCACACTTGCACGACCAACAGACTGATCATGAACTTGAGCATCTTCGCCAAAGATGCCGCTTGCGCCTCCTGAGGATATGTGCTGCTTGGTTAGCCGCTTTGCTTGTCCTTTACTCATTGCAATTCAGTCCTTGACAAAAGAATATTGAGGAACTTGTTGATTCATCAAAGCAATTTCTTCAAGTACGGCATCAATGCTGGTGTCTTTCATCAGACTATATTTGGGCAGAAACATATTCGATTCAATCTGCCTAATGTGTTTTTCTAAATAGCCGTATAGTTTATAATCTGAATCTACTAGGAATGAATGTCGTCGCTCTTCTATGCAAACACGCCCTGTTGTTCCAGATCCAGCAAAAAAATCGAGGACTATCGAGCCTTCAAACGACAGGGCTTTAACAAAACGCCGGATAAGTTCGACTGGCTTCTGCGTAAGATGGCCGACCCTTTCTGCTGAATTTCCATTTAGCCTCCCTATTTCCCAAACATTTGTAGGGTTTTTACCCTTGTCAATACTTTCAGGATTTAGACGCTTATCTTTTTTGTACATCTCTTTTGTCGCATCATCAAATGGCACCCTAACAGAGTCTAGATCGAAATAGTATTTATTCGTCTTAGAAAGCCAAACTGCTTCTTCATGCCTGTTGGCAAAAAAGCGATGCGCACTCATGCCGTTCTTGTAGTACCAAATGACAAGATTGACAAATCGTAAAGCTGTTTCATGGCGAGTATAATGGAGAATTTCAAGGAGATCTCCCTTCTTTAAATCTTGATATTGAAAACCCCCAAAAATTACACAATTACCTGAATCAGATAACACACGAAAGATTTGATCCAACCACCCTTTTGCCCAATCGAGATAGTTATGAAAACTATCCCAGTTGTCTAAATCAAGATTATATGGCGGGTCTATCAGAATTAATTGGACTGATGAATCAGGCAATGTCTTCAAGAAGTCAACTGCATCTTGAATAAAGACACCATGAACGGTGTATGGAGTTGCAATTCCCTTGATCGTTGAACTATGCAAAGACCCATTCTTTTTCAATTGATTTATTGCCATGTGTCCACTATTGAAATGCGATTTATTGGCCATATGGTGTTCCTTTACTTCGCAATAATTGTTGACTGTATCATATTCTTCGCCCTACCATTCTTGATTGCATTCACCGTTCTCACGGTACCATCGACATGAACATTTAAAAACAAATTTACTGCCGCGCAACGAGTTTGTAGGAAAAGTTATTTTTGTAAAAACCTTTTCCCTTCAGATTTTAACTTTATAAATTATCAGGTTTTTTTAATGGAATATTCCATTTTAGTCAATTAAGCGTCAGAACAATGAGGTTTATTTCTCTATCTTTATTGTTTCCTGCTTCATATTTACGAATCTTCATTTCCATCATGCAAACTCTTCTCCATATCGATGAATTTTTGTCAGGTTATTCACTATACAATAGAGCAGCCACTGAGCGTCCACCTTACGTTTACCCCGTAATGTGAATCTGTCCAGTCTCAGCACGGATTTAATATGAGCAAAGGGAGGTTCTGCAATACCAAGTCTCCAGTTATATATCATCTCTTTACCTATTAAACCCATTGAGTCGCAGACTAATAAGACTTGAAGAAATAATTTTATGATCTCTTGATCCGCCGTCGAGATGAAATCGGCTATCGTAGTAAAGTGAGGACTGGTGTCAGCGGACAATGCCATAAATATGATATTCTCTCTACAGCGCTGCGCTATATCCCTACTTGAAGTTATCCCTTTGGAGTATGCATATAGTATTATCTTTAACAGTATTGCAGGGTCATAGGCTAGCGCTCCGGTTTCGTCGTTCTGGTATCGTGAATCTAATATGGACAGGTCTATTTCATTATCTATTAAATAATAAAGGCTGTATTCAAATGTTCCGGGAATTATCTGTTTGTCAAAATGTATAGGTATGAACTTGCCTTGTGAATAATCATTCTCTTTATGTCTCGCCATATCGCTCCTTTCTTCCTACTAAGCGGTGCATTGCTTTCCTCGATGTAATCATATGGCGATCTGATGAGACTTGCAAGACTTTTTCTACAGACTTTTTCTACAGATTCAACGACTGAAATCAGCGTTGTCTGTAAGCTATCCGCTTGATTTGGTTATGTCAATTCTTTCATTATATGCTTCGCAAGGTTTTCGTCTATTTCATTGTGTCTCGGGACAGGCTGTTTTTTGCCAGTTTCGCACCTCACACAGCGGATTATTAAAATTATGATAGCACAAACAGAAGTGATTATAGTAAATTTTTTGATGGTAGTGTCAACCATCTTTTGCACATTTGCTCTGGTGACCTCATCTGGTCTCCTGTTACTTAAGCCACAGCCAACTCCCTTGCCTGCTCCTCAATACGAGACACCGCAAATTCCGGGGACAGCATTTTCAATTCACTGGAATACAGATTTATTTCTCTTCGGATAGTTGACAATAGTCCGCGCCCATGTGTGTTCCCGAGATCAAGATAATAATGCAGAAAGTTTCCGGAGCGCATCACTCATTGGGAATATTTCTATATTTCCATCCCGCATCCTTCGTTCTCCGCCATAAATAAAATAGGCTTTCGCCATTGGATAGTCCCGAAGGAAAGACTTCAATCCATTTAACATGGGGCCGATAACCTTTCCCGTGCGTTTGACCTCAAATGCCAGAATCCCTTTTTCCCCGTAAAGCACAAAATCTACTTCCATATTATTGGATGTCCGCCAATAATAGAGGGTATAACCCAGACCCAACGCGCTATTCACTGCCAACATCTCCTGAAAGAAGAGCGTCTCAAATGCAGCCCCCTCGATCAGCTCGGGCATGTCCAACGGCCCCATCGGCCGCAAGGTTCGATAAACTCCGGCATCAAAAAAATAGAACTTGGGATGAGCTGCAAGGCGCCTTTTCGATCGCCTGACAAAAACAGGGACCCGATAGGCGATGAGCAAATCTTCAAGAATGTTAAAATAATTCTCTGCCACCTTTCGCTCGATGGAGCATTCCCGGGCCACTGCAGAAATATTAAGCACAGAACCCTGAGAGAAACTTGCCGATTCAAGAAATCTTGTAAATGCCCCTAAATTTCTTGTTAACCCCTCCTGACGGACTTCTTCTTCAAGATATGTCTTGACATAACTTTCAAGATAACGCCTGGGGTCTTCTTCGGTATAAACAGAGGGCAGGTGTCCATACTTGAGCGAATGATTAAAATTAAAATCTTTACCAAGCTCAAGAGCAGTGAGCGGATGCATGGAGTACGTTAAGGCGCGGCCTGCCAGCAGATTATGTCCTCTTTGCCTCAATTTTCTGGCGCTGGAGCCGGTCAGGACAAATTTATATTTGTGTTTTTCAATTAGACGATGGATCTCGCTCAAAAGCTCAGGAATTCTTTGAACCTCATCAATGACAATCCAGTCTTGAAACCGTTCAGGAATGAAATTCCCAAGTCTCTGCGGATTCGCCAAAAGATCGTTGAATAGCTCTGCCTCCAGTAAATCTATATATATGGCATGCGGAAATACAGCTTTTACCCATGTCGTTTTCCCTGTTCCGCGGGGACCAAACAAAAAGAAACTCTTTGCCTTCGGCGGGACAAGCAATCTGGAATACACAATTCCATTTTGCATGTATTTATGGAGTTGTCAAGTAAAAAGATTTAACATAAAATTTTACAGAGTGTAGCGAACACATAAACTGTCCGGCTCTGTAGCAGATGATCTGTCCGGTTAGAATGGGTGGCCTGGAGGGGTCATTCATGAAACGGAAGGAGCGGGTATCGGCGTTTCCAGGGTAACTAATCAAACTCTATTTTGTACGGTTCCATGGCTCAGTCTTTCGTTGCCTAACGCTTTTGAGTTGTCAAATCTTTCTCAACTTCAAGCGTGTAAGACAGGAGTGTTTTTAAATCCATCTTTTTAGAGGCGTGAAGAATTTCAATCCCTACTATCTTGTCCTCAGAAGTCGTATCTAAATTAACCCCATCAGTTATTTCTATAACCCCTTCTGGAATCTCATCACCCAGCTTTAGGTACAACGCATCTACTTCATCATCATAATATACTTTCATCTTTGTCTTCCTTTCTTTACAGGATAGCTTGTTACTACTGTTATTATATCATCTTCAACAGAAACAGTAATCTTTAATGGATATTTAAAATCTTCAACGTTTTCTATAATTTCTTGATTGCCTTGAATCAATTCTTTTCCTGCCAGAATCCTTCTAACTGTTTCCTCCGTAATTTTATATAACTTCCCCCTTCTTTTTGCATGGCGAGAGAATTTTATCTCCAAAGCAATTTGTCCTTTTATTCTCTTATCTTAAGCCCTAACGTCTGAAATGAGCCGCTCTGAAGCCGCATAGCGGGTTCAGAGTAGGCTCAATTTCATGGTTCGGCATCCGTTCCTATTCTCTTGGCTCCCAAGTCTGCTTGTCGGGAAACCGGCTGTAGACCGTGGCGAACATGTCGGACAATCTCATGGCATCATCGAGGGCAAGCTCCTGTCGGATCACATTTCCCTCTCCGTGTCCCCCGCGATAATAACTTAGCACCATGATCGGCTCGGCACTCCACTCTGACATCACGGTGACTGCACCCTTGTCATTCGACGGCGTTGGGAGATTGGAAGCGGCTGTTACAAACATTGTCTTCGCCCGAGAATAGCCTTCCGGGTTGTTCGCTGTGTCAATGCAAGAGCGCATCGCACAACAGATACCCGCAAGGTTGTCCAAACGTATTAGCAAGGCGAGGGGATGAGATCCTTCTTGGCTAAGCTGGATAATCCAGTAACCTGGCCAATTGGTAGACATTACCTCAAGCTTCCAGCCCGAGATAGGTGCCTCCACTAGCAGGTCGTGTGCTTCAATTTCCTTTGGGATCATCTTAATATGCCCACCGATTGCGCTAACCCATGCGAATGATGATCTTTCCCTGCCCCCAATGTGTGCTGGTTTTTGGAAAAAGTTCTTCAAGTATCCTACGCACTTCTTGCATTAGTTCGTCGGTATGAGCTATCCCCGAAAACGGTTTTTCACCGAAGATAAACTCATACTCCCTAGTTCCACGTTCTTGCCAGTATGTGCCATAGAAAGGAACGGCATGTGCGCGTAGCCAGACCCACATGAATTCTGGGTCAGCAACATTTGGAGCTTCGGCGTGGCACTGAGCGCACAGGAGCACGAGATTGTTTGGGCTCTCATTCCCGCCAAGAGCGTGTGGAATGATGTGACAGCGTTGGAGTAGGCGTTCATGCGCGCAACACCAGCATAGTTTTTCTGCTTCCGCCCAATCAACAGACAAGCCGCACTCGCTTTGGTGGCTGGCCCAGTAATCTACAATTTCACGATGAGTTGTGTTCATGATGCAGAACAATAAATAGTTTGATCTGTATAATCTGCGGATCAGGGTATTACTGTCCGTATAATACGCCGTTAATAATGTAAATGATGAATAAATAATCTCTTAATTTTCACAAACTTCCGTCATTGGCATTCTTTACTTATCAGGCGGTTATTAAACCAAGGAGATAATCGCCATATTAGGGAGATATTGACCTGTTGTCAAGGTGTATTATGTTAATATTTTACAGATTCAGGTCAGGGAATCCGGGAAGGGCCTGTTCACTGACACTGCATATTTTGCAGATCAGTTTCAGCATCTCCTCATACCGCTCCCGCTTCACAGGTTCCAGTCCATGGGCAAGGATAGATTTATTCCTGCTGTCAAGCAGGAGCTTCATCTGCTGCCAGTTTTCAAAAAAGGCGACACCTGCCGGGTCACCCAGGGATTTAAGGAGCTTATAAGCACCGTACAGAGGGAGCATGATCCGGTTATCAATGTCGCTCCTGAATTTGTTTGCAAATTCTGCGGATAAGTCAGGAGGAAGCTGACCCTCCTGAACATCTGATGTATTTATACCCCTGCCTGCAAGCCTTACCTGGGCATAAGCCTCAACCGCCCTGTAGAGGCGAGCTACGGCATCATCATATTTATGCTCTAAGTCGGCCCTTCGCTTTGCATTTGAAAGAAGGTCTAAAAAGTGTTCATTTCGTATGCCGGTCATACCTATACTCAACTTCTCAAGGAAGGTGAGATTTTCTTTAAGTGTTGCAGCAAATGATTGTAAACCGGCCGGTCCTCCAAAGACAGTTGCCATCTCAAGGGATTTTTGCGATGGACGCAGTTTCTCCCATGCCTGCTTATGCTGAAAATTATCCCACAGACCATAACCCTCGGCAACGTCCGAGAGGGCCTTGTAGAGATGTTTTTCCCCACCGCTGACCCTCTTTGCCACACCTGCAAATATCTCCGCAACCTGTTTATAGCGGGCACGCCCGAAAAGTACCGCAGCATCCTGCCTTTCCCTGATCGCCAGATGGTCCCACGGGTTTATCTGATGAAGCACCTGCTCTTTTCCGTCAATTACAATGCCGGTCCCGCCCTTAGTCCTCTCACTGCCGCTTATATACCTGTATCCCGAAGTATCGTCTATAGTAGCCAGGACAAGGGCAGCAACCATCGGCTTAGTTCCGCCTGTATAGTCAACGACCCAGTCCCCCGGCTCGAGCCTCCAGTTTTTCTGAAGTTCCTTCCACTTGCCGGTTATCGCCTTGTAACATGAGAGAAGGTCATTCGCATCCTCAGTAATAATCTCAGCCATCCAGACAGGCCTGTCATTCAGCCTGGGCAGGACATCGTTGTTAATGAACGGCCTTGTCTCCTCTGAAGCAAAGAAGCAGAGGCACTCGGGCCTCAACTCATTTATGGAATAAATAACAGGCTCCGGACTTCCACCTATGGAAATCAAAAGCGCCTTTGCTCTATTGTCAGCCATGCAGTCAATCTTACTAAATTTGTCTCAGGAAATAAACAGGTAAGAAATAAGAAAAAGGGGACAGATTTATTTGACAGGCATATCAAAAGCTAATAGAATCCATTTCTGATGAACAAAATCATAAAGAAGATAGGAATAATATCCAAGCCCAGGAAGAAAGACGCCGGCCCCATACTGTCTGACCTGGTCAAGTGGCTGAAAGAGAGGGATATAGAGCCGCTTATGGATCAGGAGACAGCCGGTCTCATAGACTATGAAAGCTCCTGTGACAGGCATGAGATACCGGAACAATCAGACTTTATTCTCGTACTGGGGGGGGATGGTACACTCATAAGTGTCGCCAGATTAATAGGAGACAGGGGGACGCCTATTCTCGGCGTTAATCTCGGTAGTCTTGGATTCCTGACCGAAGTAACCCTCAATGAAATGTACCCGCTGCTCAAACATATTCTCGCGGGTAAGATGAGCATAGATGAACGTTGGACCCTTGAAGCATCGGTGCAGAGGGGAAGCGGGGAACTTGCCAGGTATACAGTCCTGAACGATGTCGTAATAAACAAGGGCGCCCTGGCCCGGATGATCCTTATGGAGACGATCGTTGACGGGAAGTACCTCAATACATACCGTGCAGATGGCCTGATTATATCTACCCCGACCGGTTCGACGGCATATTCACTCTCAGCAGGCGGTCCAATCATAAATCCCGGGGTTGGGGCGATAATAATAAGCCCTATTTGTCCCCATACGATTACAAACAGGCCTATAGTAGTGCGTGAAGATGTAATGGTTGAGGTAACCCTTCGAACTGAGAATGAAGATGTACTCGTTACTCTTGATGGGCAGGAGGGTTATCCCCTGCAGTATCTGGACAAGGTTGTCGTGAAAAAGTCGGCAAACGTCATCCGGCTTATCACCTCACCGGACAAGGATTATTACGAGGTGCTACGGCAGAAACTCAGGTGGGGAGTGTAAGAAAGGGGGTCAGGTCTTGAATTTTGATATTTTAAAAAATGTCAAAATTCAAGACCTGACCCCCTTATTCTTATTTCGCTGCCAGGGCCGGCTCTTTGCTCATGAGATACTCGTGCATGGCCTTTGATGCCACCTTTGCCTGTCCCATGGCCTTTATGACAGTAGCGCCGCCGGTTATAATATCGCCTGCCGCATAGACACCCTCTCTTGAAGTCTTGCCTGTCGCAGGGTCAACGATGATGATACCCTTCTTGTTTGTCTCAAGACCGGGGGTAGTATCCTTGATTATCGGATTGACACCGAAACCGAGTGCCATTATGACTGTATCCACCTCTTCTATATAGTTAGAGCCTGGAATCGTCCTGGGACTCCTTCTGCCTGAGGCATCAGGCTCGCCAAGCTCCATCCTGACGCACTCCATCTCCCTGACAAAATAATTATCATCTCCAATAAATTTCACTGGATTGGTAAGGAATTTGAAGTGAACCCCCTCCTGCTCCGCATGCTCCATCTCACGCGGGAGACAGGGCGCCTCCTCCCTGCTCCTTCTGTAGAAGACAGTCACGCTCTCAGGGTGGAGCCTTGCCGAGGTCCTTGCCGCATCCATTGCCGTATCGCCTGCGCCTATCACCGCTATCTTTTTACCAAAGAAAACAGGTGTCAGGCTGTCAGGGAAAAGGTCTGCACGCATCAGATTGACACGTGTAAGAAACTCGTTTGCAGAATAGATGCCGCACAGATTCTCTCCAGGTATACCCATGAAATAAGGAAGCCCTGCGCCTGTGCCGACAAGGACGGCGTCAAATCCTTCTGCAAAGAGGTCGTCTATAGTCAGTGTCTTACCGATCACTGCGTTGCAGACTATATCCACACCCATCTTTTTCAAATTGTCAATTTCCGTATCAATAACGTCAATAGGGAGCCTGAATCTCGGAATACCATAAACAAGCACGCCTCCCGGCCGGTGAAGCGCCTCAAAGATTGTGACCTTGTGACCAAGCCGTGCAAGCTCGCTTGCGCCGGTAAGTCCTGCAGGTCCTGAACCTACAATCGCCACCCTTCTCCCGGTGGGTGGCGCAACTTCAGGTATTTCAACCGATCCGCTCATCCTCTCATAGTCAGCCGCAAACCTCTCAAGCCTCCCTATGCCGACTGACGGGCCCTTCTTGCCGATAACACATACGAGTTCACACTGCTCCTGCTGAGGGCAGACCCTTCCGCAAATGGCAGGAAGGAGGTTATATTTTTTAAGTGTCCTCGCTGCTCCTATGAAATCCCGCTCCTCTATCCTCTTGATAAAGGCAGGGATATCAATCCCGACAGGGCACCCCTTAATGCATGGGGCCTTGCAATTATCAAGACACCTCATGGACTCAGTCAGTGCGATCATCTCTTCATAACCAAGAGGAACTTCGCTGAAGTTATTCACCCTGACCGCAGGATCCTGCTCAGGCATATCCTGAAGCGGTATCTGCATGCGTTCTTTATTTGATATTGTCCCGCTCACCGGTAGTTCTCCTTATTCTAGTGACAACCTGCCTTGCACGTATAAAGCTCTGATGCCTTTTTCTCATAAGGCAGATACATCTTCTGACGATATACGAGCTCATCAAAATTGACCTGATGGCCGTCAAAATCAGGACCGTCAACACATGCGAACTTTGTTGCGCCTCCTACCTCAACCCTGCATGAGCCGCACATCCCGGTTCCATCCACCATGATAGCATTAAGACTGACATATGTGCGTATACTCAGCGGCTTCGTCATCTCTGATACCGCCTTCATCATAGGCACAGGACCTATTGCCGTCACCATGTTGACCGGCTCCTGGTTCAGGATCGCTGACAGGACATCCGTCACCAGCCCTTTAGTCCCGGCGCTTCCGTCATTCGTTGAGACCTCTACCCTGTCACAGACCTCCATGAGCTCCCTTTCCATCAGGACGAGGTCTTTTGAACGTGCGCCAACAATAGCAATCACCTTATTCCCGAGCGCCTTCAAATCTCTTGCTACCGGTATGATTGCACCGGTGCCATAGCCGCCGCCGATCAGGACACACGTCCCATACTTCTCTATGTGAGACGATTGGCCGAGCGGGCCGACCAGATCCGTAATAGACTCGCCGACGTTGAGATTGATGAGCTCTTTACTCGTCCTCCCTGCTGCCTGAACTATAATCCTGACCGTCCCCTTTTGGGCATCCCATCCCGAAATACTGAGCGGAATTCGCTCTCCATTGGCAGTTACCCTTACGATGATAAACTGCCCCGACCTCATCTTCCTAACAGCAAGGGGGGCCGAAATCTGCATCATAACCGTATTGGGCGCAAGTTCCTTCTTCTCAAGGATTGTATAAGACATAGTTTAGACCTCACAAACTTCAGTTAATGTGGAAACTATAATTATCAGTAAAGGGACAAAATTGTCAAGGGAAAAGTGGTCAAAAAGAACCAAATGGCAATTTGATTCAAAGGAGGTTCAGTGGATCCATATCCACCTCGATCTGCACACCCGACATAATTCCTGATACGTTTCCTGCCGCATGTGGCGCCGGTCTGAGCGCCCTGAACTCACCAAGCGATTTTCTGATGATCCTGTTCAATGTCTTTGCGTCTTTCCCCTTGATGATGACATGCCAGCGGTGCTTGCCGCGGATCTTGCTGAATGGCGCCGCAGCAGGGCCGAGTATGTCTGTTCCTTCCCTGCTGTTGCGGGACAGGATTTCCCTGAGCCTCTCTGAAGACGACTCCACCCGCCCTTTATTATTACCCTTTATGAGAAGCCTCGCCAGTCGCCTGTATGGCGGATATCCGAGGGCCTTTCTGAATGAACTCTCCTCATTATAGAAGCCGTTAAAGTCGTGTCCGGATGCATGGCGGATGGCATAGTGTTCAGGGTTGAATGTCTGCACAATGACCTCACCTCCCTTAGAGCCGCGACCTGCCCTGCCGGCAACCTGTGTAAGAAACTGGAATGTGCGCTCGCCGGAGCGGAAATCAGGGAGGTGAAGTGTCGCATCCGCAAGGAGGACTCCGACCAGCGTTATGTCAGGAAGATCCAGACCCTTTGTGACCATCTGTGTGCCTATGAGTACGTCTGCATCCCTGTTTTTCATGCTCTGGAAGATCTTCATATGTGCGCCGCGCCTTGATGTCGTGTCCCTGTCCATCCTGACGATCCTTGCTTCTGGCAGGAGTTTTTTCAGCTCTTCCTCGACCCTCTCTGTGCCTGCCCCGAACGCCTTCCACCGGCAGCCCTTGCACCCGGAACAGGTATCAGGCGGTTTTATAATATAATCGCAGTAATGACAGCACAGGTTGTTGCCGCCTTTATGGTAAGTGAGAGACACGCTGCAATTTGGACATTGGGGTGAATGACCGCAGTCAAGGCATAGAAGAAACGGTGAGAATCCGCGTCTGTTCAGGAATAGCAGAGACTGCTCACCTCTCCCGATCCTTGCCTTAATTGCGCTCAACAGTTCAACCGAAAACAGGGTCATCATCTGTCTTTCCCCTTCGTCCTTCTCCCGTCCCCTGTCATTCTGAACTTGTTTCAGAATCTCCTCACCCCGCCCTTTTTCAGGCCCTGATATAAACTCCGGATAACGTACCTGATGACACGCTGGCGCTTCATCCATCTTCTCTTTCTTCCTTATATCCACTATCTTAACAGAAGGCAACGGGAGTCTGTTTATCCTGTCAGGTAGTGAGAGATAAACATACTTCCCTGTCTGTGCATTGTTATATGATTCAAGTGATGGAGTGGCTGAGCCCAGTATTGCAGCGGCACCCGACAATTTAGCCCGCATCACAGCAACGTCACGGGCATTGAATCTAAAGCCCTCTTCCTGCTTGTATGTTTGCTCATGCTCTTCATCAACCACTACAAGACCAAGCCTGTCAACCGGAGCAAAGACGGCAGACCTGACGCCTATGACGACGTCAACGCTTCCATCTTTTATCCTTAACCACTCAGATCTCCTCTCGGCCTCAGTCAGACCACTGTGAAGCACTGCAACTTTGTCTCCGAATCTCAAGACAAACCGCATGATAAGCTGAGGGGTTATTGATATCTCAGGCACGAGAACAATGCCCTTCCTTCCCCTCCTGATGACCTCCTCCAATGCAGACATATAGACCTCGGTCTTGCCGCTTCCGGTAATGCCGTGGAGGAGATGGACGGCAAAATTACCGCGGGAGATTGAATCTGACAGTTTGAGCAATACATCTTTTTGTGGAACTGTCAGCGCCCGCGGTTCAGAAATATCATCACTCGCCTCCCTGAAGGAATCCAGGATATTAATCCTCTTCCTCGATGCAGCCGCTGTTTTACCCTCCGGAATTCCGGCAAATGCGGTCTTCAGCACCATACCCACAGGGAACATATAATAGTCAGAGGCCCACTTGCAAAGGGATAGCATAGTCTCATCAATGAGAGGTTCAGAATCAAGAATACTGAATACAGGTTTAATATCTTCCTCAGAAATTCTGCCGGAATGATGTGCGGGAAGTTCTTTCGACGCATCAAGGATGTAGCCCGTAATCTTCTGCCTGCCAAATGGCGCAACCACACGCATACCAACACGAGCCTGATCCTCAAGCTCAGGAGGGCAACTGTATGTGAACAAATCGTCGAAAGGCCTTGGGACTGCAACATGCAGAAACATAGGGTGATCTTAGCATGTTTCCCATCAGCCGGGAAAGTGCAACTTAAGAGTTCGTGCGAATACCTCTAAAGACTCCAAAACTCTACTTTCTTGATACCTGACTGGCCTGCTATCTTACGGGCTGGCATAATGCCGGGGTCACTTCCAAAGGGGCAATGGCGGGAAGCCTTATGGAAAACTATGTTATCAGCGAAATAATAAAAAGTTACTGGCACAGGGGGGGTGAAGCCCCAATTTATTTCTGGCGAACAAAGGAAAAAGTTGAGATAGACCTGCTGATTGAAGAAGAGGGGGTAATCTATCCTGTTGAGATAAAACTGACTATGAGACCGGATAAAGGCATGCTAAAAGAGATAATTTGCCTTAAGAAACCCGGTCGTAAAATCGGCAAGGGAGCGGTCATTTGCCTTACAGAAAACAGTTATCCCCTTACCGCGGAAATAAATGCTGTCCCGGCCTCTTATATTTAACTCATTGTTCTATCCCCTAACACCCCGTGGGAGCCGGCAGCAGTTTTTTCAACTCTTCCTCCGATACTAAAAACGTACTTTAATGTCGCAACAGATGTAAACTTCCCCTTAATCTTCAAAGCAGTATAAGTGCCGGAGCGTCGAGCAGGGGCTATAGCCGGTCTTGGTCCAGTTGCTGTCAGCAATGCTTGACTCTCCAAGGCTTCCTTCACCCCTCGAAGGCGCCGAATTGGTCCACCCCTCACAGGTGCTGAGGATGCCGTCCGTCGTACCATTACGGTAGGTGCCTGTCCATGTCGTCGTTGAGAGATAGTCCCCGGTCTCAGTCTGACTGATTGCCGTAAAGAGGGAATCGTCTGTCAGGTCCGCCTTGCCGCCGGCAACCAGGACACCGTCCGGTCTGACCCATGGGCCGTCGGAAGTCAACCGGTCTTTTGCATGGATATAGGTTCCAGCCAGATATGATGAGAGCCAGGCCTTGAAATTTGATGAATTGGCAAGACCTGCCTCTGCTGCCTTGCTCCGGCAGATGGCATCTCCGGCTGCCAGGCCGCTGTTTCCTCCGGCGCCAGCCCATGTGCCAAGATCGCCAGTCCCGCTTGAAGATGTGACAAAGACCTTTTTCCCGTCAGTCGTATAGGGGGGAAGCGGCACTCCTGGCCCGGCCTCAAGACAGAGGAGGCGCCATGAGGATGAATTGCATGCACCGCTGTAATTATGCGTCCAGCTATAGGTCGTGCCGTCCGTGAAACCGCCAACGGCATGGACCATGGGGTTACTGGTATTACTTGTCCAGTTAGAACAAGTTGTATTCCCGATTGCATCATAAGTGCCATCAGCATTCGTGCCGGTCATGTAATTCTGGCTTCCCACAAAGGCATTGCCTGACTCGTCGTACCTCACCGGCGCTAAGACCTTCCCATCATTGACCAGTTGATCAATCGTCTCGCTGAACGGAAACCCGTCTGTCCTAACCCAGGGACCTGCCTCCACAGGGAGGCCCCCCTGCCCGCAGTTTGCAGACTTCTTGCCTGGTAGATTATGGACACGGCAGTAGGCGTCGTTGTTCGCATCCGATAGCCATGCCACAAAGTTTCCGCTCAAACCTGCCTCTGCAGCGCGTGCCTGACAGATCGCATCCCCCGCAGCAAGTCCGGTCGCACCTGCAGCCACAGCATCAGCCCAGGAGCTGAGATTTCCATCACCCTGTGACGATGTAACAAATGCTATCCGCTCTTCGGCTACAGGTATGGACACCGTGGTGAAGGTCCATGAATAATCTCCTGCCATCGGATTTCCTGCGAGGTCTTTAACGCTGCTGGTAATCGTGGCAACATATGTGTCACCCTGGTTGAGCCCTGCGGATGGTGTGAACGCTGCCGTTGCGCCTCCATCGCTAAAGGATAATATCCCGGCGACATTCCCTGTCCTGCCAGAGGAGAGGGTAAACGTTGAAGATGTTACGGTTGCCGTGTCAACAGGCTCGTTAAATGTCACGCTCACCGTAGTATCAATCGGAACCGCAGTTGCATCCGGAATAGGATTTGTTGAGTTCACACCAGGAGCTGTGACATCCGAAGCAGCGGCCGTCTCAAAACTCCACGTGTAGTCGCCGGCCATGGGATTCCCGGACAGATCCTGCACCCCTGTGCCTATCGTAACTGTGTATATCGTTGCATTGGCGAGGGGGACTGAGGGCGTAAAGATGGCCGTCACCGTGGCCCCGTCATAGGAGATGGTGCCGGTCGCACCATTGCTCACAGTAAATGTGCCGGCATGGACCGTCGATCCATCAATAGCTTCTGAGAACTTAGCACGAATGTTGCTGTTCACATCAACATCTGTTGCATCAGTGTCCGGACTTGTCAGAATGACAGTGGGCGATTCAGTGTCAGGAAATCCTTCCGTCGTAAAGGTCCATGAGTAGTCCGCGGGAAGGGGATTCCCCTCTACATCCGTAACTCCGGTGGTCATGGCCGCCGTATATGTTCGGCTGTAGTCAAAATTACGTAACGGGGTGAAGGTCGCCGTGTAGGTCGCTCCGTCATAGGCGACGGTGCCTTCTATCCCATTGCCATCCACGTCACTGACCGTAAAGGTGCTGGTATTAATGGATGCCGGATCCATCGGCTCGCTGAAGGGTGCGGCGATGTTTGTGGATACCGGTACAGGAGCAGGAGGGTCATTGCTGCTGCTGCCGCCGGGGACCATCATGCCGAATATTGCCGGCGGTGTTGGATCCAGCCCCTTGCATGCAGTAATGCCCCCAAGAACTACAGGTGAGGTTACCCCTTCGCAGGAGATCATGCAGCTCTTGTAGAAGGGATAGAGCTTATTGTAATCCGGGTCGGTCGCAGGCATACTGTCCGCTATCTGTGATGGATTTTTGACCACAGTAAACTCTCCGGTCTCCTTGTTCAGTTTGCAGAGGTCCATGCAGCCGCTCTTGGATGCGGCGTCGCACTGCCAGACAGCAGGAGGTGTTGGATTTACCGGCGAGAGGATCTCCTTGTGCACCGGCTCAAGTTCACCTTTTTTGGCATCAACCACTGCATCGGTGTAAAGGCAGATGTTGCAGGGGAGATATTCAAACAGGTCCGTGACATCCCCCTTCTCTGGTTGAG
>WBZR01001788.1_pt1 | contig 25022 bp, 19 predicted proteins | sample 5204231 | NCBI WGS metagenome assembly WBZR01 (sample SAMN12412403, study PRJNA552823) | activated sludge metagenome | isolation source: activated sludge from anammox sidestream of wastewater treatment plant... | place: USA: Virginia | collected 2017-08
ATGTCAAAGAATTGATTGAGACGGCCATCGGCGGCGGCGTAACGACGGAAGTGATTGACGGGCGCAAACGCTTCGATGTCGTCGTGCGATTGCCTGAAGCGCGGCGCAGGGAAGTCGAAACCATTCGCGGGCTGCTCGTTCCCGCGCCTGGCGGCGAACGCGTCACGCTCGGCCAGATCGCCACCATCGGCGCCGCCGAAGGCCCTGAGGTCATCAACCGCGAAGACGCGCAACGCCGCATCGTCATTCAATCGAACGTGCGCGGGCGCGACATCGGCGGCTTCGTGGCCGAAGCCCAGAACCTGATTGAACGCGAAGTGAGGTTGCCCGCCGGTTACTACATCACCTGGGGCGGCGAATTCGAGAACACTGAACGCGCGATGAAGCGGCTTTACGTTGTCGTGCCGCTGGCGTTGCTGCTGATCTTCCTGTTGCTCTATTCGACATTCAGCTCGCTCAAATTCGCCGCGCTGATCATCGCCAACGTGCCGTTTGCGCTGGTCGGCGGCGTGGCGGCGTTGTGGCTGCGCGAATTGAATTTGAACCTGTCGGCTGCGGTCGGCTTCATCGCGCTCTTCGGCGTCGCGGTGCTCAACGGCGTGGTGATGGTCAGTTACATCAACAACCTGCGCGAGGATGGTGTGAAATTGCATGAAGCCGTGCTGGACGGGGCGAGCGCGCGATTGCGGCCAGTGTTGATGACGGCGCTGGTGGCCAGCCTCGGTTTCATCCCGATGGCGCTTTCGACCGCGCCCGGCGCCGAGGTGCAACGCCCGCTGGCCACCGTCGTCATCGGCGGCCTGATCACTTCGACTTTGCTCACCTTGTTCGTCCTGCCGACGTTGTACGAGCTGATTGCAGGCAATCCGTCGCCGTCGCTACAACACGTCACTCCCGCCAACGACGCTGACGCCGCGTAGTTCAGCCATCGTAGAGATTTTTCCCGAAACCTCATCATCGTTGTAGTGATCGCGCGCGCGGTTGTGGTAAATTCGCGGCTCCAACCCTCGTCTTCTTGCGTTAGGAACCTTATGGCGTCGCAATCATCTCACGAAGTCACACAACTGCTGGTCGCCTGGAACGAAGGAGACCGATCAGCGCTCGAACAACTGGTTCCGCTGGTTCACGCCGAATTGCACAGGCTGGCGAGGCGGTACATGGGCCAGGAGCGGCCCGGACATCAGTTGCAACCGACTGCGCTGGTCAACGAAGCTTACATGCGGTTGATCGAATGGAAGAATGTGGAGTGGAAGAACCGCGCGCATTTCTTCGGAGTCTCGGCGCAACTGATGCGGCGCATCCTGGTTGATTTCGCCCGCCAGCGTCCGCGCGTCGAAGGTGAAAGCGTTCATCAGGTTTCGCTCGCCCTGCTCGGAGCCGACGACCGCGCAGCCGACCTGATCGCGCTCGACGATGCGCTGAAGAGCCTGGCCGGGATTGACGAGCGCAAAAGCAGGATCGTCGAGTTGCGCTTCTTCGGCGGTTTGAGCAACGAAGAGACAGCCGAAGTTCTGGGCATCGCTGAAATCACCGTTATCCGCGAGTGGAACAAAGCCAAAGCCTGGCTATACCGCGAACTGAGCAGGAATTATGACTCCTGAACGCTGGGCGCGAATAGATCAATTGCTGGACGAAGCGTTGGAACGCCCGGCGGACGAGCGTTCGACGTTTCTCGACGAGGCTTGCGGCGAAGACGACGAGATGCGGCGCGAAATCGTCTCGTTGCTGGACGCGCACCAAAAAGCCGAAGAGAAATTCCTCGACCGCCCCGCGCTCGATCTGGCGGCGCAACGGCTCGCTCAAGAGACCAGACGTTCATTGCTCGGCCAGACGCTCGGCCATTACAGCGTGCTGTCGGTGCTGGGAGTCGGGGGAATGGGCGAGGTCTATCTGGCGCGCGACGCGAAGCTCGAACGCAAAGTCGCGCTCAAGCTGCTGCCGCCGCAATACACTTCCGACCCGGCTCGGATCAAACGCTTCGAGCGCGAAGCCCGCGCAGCCTCGGCGCTCAATCATCCGAACATCATCACGATTTACGAGATCGGCGAAATCGAGGGCAAGCGGTTCATCGCGGCTGAATATGTTGACGGGCAGACGCTGCGCGAGAAACTTTCAAACGGCCGGGTTGCGATGAAAGACGCCATCGAGATCGCGGTTCAGACCGCATCCGCGCTCTCAGCCGCTCACGAAGCGGGCATCATTCACCGCGACATCAAGCCGGAAAACATCATGATCCGCCGCGACGGTTACGTGAAGGTATTGGATTTCGGTCTGGTCAAGTTGACCGAGCGGAGCCGTTCACTGGGCGAAACCAACGCTTCGGAAGGCAATCTGGCCAGGACCAATCCGGGCACGGTGCTGGGCACCGTGAAATATATGTCGCCCGAGCAGGCGTTGGGACAGGACGTTGATCGCCGCACGGATATTTTCAGCCTCGGCGTGACGCTGTACGAGCTGCTGGCGGGAGCGCCGCCGTTCAAAGGCGACAGGGTCGCGGCGACTCTGGATGCGATCATTCATCACCAGCCGATGGCGCTGGCTCAGATTCGCCCCGATCTCCACCCTGAGCTGGCGCGCATCGTCAGCCGCGCGCTGGAGAAAGATTGCGAGATTCGGTACCAGACGGCCGACGATTTCCGCTCGGAGTTGAAGCGCTTGCAGCGCGAGCTTGATTCGTCTCCGTCGCATTCATTCGACGCGCGGCAGCCGGACGCCCTGGCCGGATTCTCATTCGGCAAAAAGAAGATCGGCGCCCTGCTGGCCTTGACCGTGTTTGTCGTGATGGCTGCGTCAATCGCGGCCTGGCGCCTGAGAAGGGGAGATGAGACGCTGGCCTGGAGCCGCGCCTCGGCCAGCCAGTTGACCGGTTTTACCGGATCGGAACTCTATCCGGCTTTTTCTCCCGACGCCAAAGAGTTCGTTTACTCCCGCAACGAAAAAGACAACTGGGATATTTATCAGCAACGATTGACGGGCAGCGTCGCGCGCAACCTGACGGCCAATTCTCCCGATGACGACACGCAACCGGCATATTCGCCGGACGGTGAATTGATCGCGTTCCGCTCGGAGCGCAAAGGCGGAGGGATTTTCGTGATGGGCGCGACCGGCGAATCGGTCAGGAAGGTATCGAACTTCGGCTATTACCCGGACTGGTCGCCGGACGGCGAGGAGATAATCTTCAGTTCGTCGCTGGTGACTGATCCGTTTTCGCGCGGCGCCAACAGCAAACTTTATGCGGTCAATGTCGTTTCCGGCCAGACGCGCGAGATTGAAGCCGGGCGCGACGCGGTGCAGCCGCGATGGTCGCCGAACGGACGCCGAATCGCGTTTTGGGGAAAGGACCGGTCGGCGCAGCGCGACATCTGGACGGTCTCGGCTCGCGGCGGCGACCCGCTGCAAATCACCAACGATGCGGCCCTCGATTGGAATCCGGTTTGGTCGCCTGACGGCAAATTCATCTACTTCATCAGCAACCGCAAAGGCGCGCCGAGTTTGTGGCGCGCGCCCGTTGACGAAGCCACAGGCCGCGCGACGGGTGAGCCTGAACCGATCATTGGGCCGCTGGCTCAGAGCTGGCAATTGAACGTCTCGCGCGACGGGCGGCGATTGATCTACGTTGAAAAACAAATCCGTGAAAACATCCACGCCGTCAATTTCGATCCGGGCAAAAACGAAACCAGCGGCCAGCCGGTCGCGATTCTCGAAGGCTCGAAGCGGAGCAGTTCCCCGGACGTTTCGCCTGACGGCCAATGGCTGACCTACTACTCCCGCAGCGAGATGGAAGACATTTTTGTCATCAAGACTGATGGAACGGGGCAGAGCCAACTGACCAGCGATTCTTTCAACGACCGGACACCGCGGTGGTCGCCGGACGGCAAACGCATCACCTATTACTCGAATGCCAGCGGGAAATATGAAATCTGGACGATCAACCCGGACGGCAGTGGTCGCCGCCAGATCAGTTTCAACAACGGCCGGCAACCAAGTATCAACAACGGAACCAGTCTGGTTTATCCGATCATCTCGCCTGATGGACGATGGATCGCTTACTGCATCGCGTCGGGCGAAACTTTTCTGATTGACGCCAACAAACCCTGGGACGAGCAGAAACCGCTGGCGCTGCCTTTCATCAAACCACAAGAGAGATGGTTTATCGCCTGGTCCTGGTCGCCGGACTCGAAGAAGCTGGCGGGCTGGTCCAGCGATCGCAACGGCGAAGGGCCTGGGTCTTATGTCTACTCGCTGGAATCGCAGCGGTTTGAAAAAATCGCCGGCGTGGGATTTCGCCAGTATTGGCTGAGCGACAATCGCCATCTGATCTGCGTTGATGATGGGAAGCTTTTTCTGCTCGACAGCCGGTCCAAAACCGCGCGCCGGATTTTGGAAATACCCCGCCGCGAAATTCGAACCGCTTCAATCTCAGCCGACAGCCGCCGCATCTACTTCAGCGTCGTGTCCGATGAAGCCGACATCCGCCTGCTCACACTTGAATGACAGGGGGCAGGAAAAAGAATTTCAGCCGCCGTGTCTGAATTTTTATCGAGCGTCAGCCATGTTTTCGCGCAACTGCCGGAGCGGCTCGATGGCGTAACTGATCAGCGTTCGCTTGCCGACCACAATCTCCGCTGTGCCGCTCATTCCGGCGGCGAAGGGGCGCGGCTGGCCTTTGATGGTGATCTCTTTTTCGGTCAGCTCGACGCGGGCTTTGAAGACCTGGGCGGTTTCGCCCTCGCTTTTGGCCGGACTCAGCCAGGACAGCCTGCCGTACTTAACTCCGTAGCGTTGGTAGGGGAACGCGTCGTATTTCAGCTTCACGCCCTGATCCAGTTTGAGCTTGCCGACGCCCGATTCGGGCACGGTCAATTCGGCGACCAGTTGTTCGCCGCCGCAGGCCAGCTCCGCTACTGTTTCGCCTTCGGCGACCATCGCGCCGCTGTCTTTGACGCGCAGCTTCAGGATCGTTCCCGCGCAGGGGGCGATGAGCCGCACCTGATCACCATCGCTGTTAGCCAGTCCGGATTTGATCGCCGTCGCGCGAATCTCCTGCGTTTGCGCGGTCTCTTTCAGCTTGCGTTCGTATTCGCGGAAATCGGTCTGCCGCGCCGCCTCGCCGAGCTTCAGTTTCTCGACTTCGACTCGCGCGTCGCGCTGTTCGGCGACGAGCCGCTCGACTTCAGACATCAGCTCGCTGACTTCGATCTGTTTGGCGGTGTATTGCGCCTGGCTGGCGATGCCTTCGCGGTAGAGTTTTTCAAAACTGGCGGCCATCTGGCGGGTCAACTCCAACTGCCGCCGCTTGTGCGCGATCAAACTTTCGAGATGTTCAGCGCGCGCGCTCAGCTTGCGAATCTCCTGCTCGTCCGACATTCGCTCGGTGTTGTATTTTGTCCGCGCGTTGATGAAGCTTTCGCCGCTGCCGGCCAACTGCGTCTGAATGGTCTGCAACTCAGCCGCGCGCTCGCCGGCAGTTTCCGAACGCAACGTGACAATCAAATCGCCCTTGTTGACCGCCTGGCCTTCGCTGGCCAGGATCTGCGCGACGACGCCTCCGCGCGTGGCCTTGACCGGATCGGCGCCGCGCACCGGAGTGAGCGTAAATTGCGCCGTGACTTTCTCAGGCAATGTGATCGCCACCGATGCGATTGTCCCAAGCGCGAAGACCGCGATCATCGCCCACGCCAACCCGCGCGCCGCCCAATGCGGCGGGGCGAGATCGAGAAAACCGGTTTTTAGCTCCGCCGGGAAAGCGTTGGTATTTGCAGGCGCGACAATCTTGGCAACCATACGGTTTTTCCTCGTAAAATTGAAAAGTCACAGGCGCAACGCCGTCGCGCGGCGTCGCGCCTGAATCGAAATTATGCCACCGGGCGGGCTGCGGCTTCTCTGACCTTCTGGACGGCAGGCAACAGCATACCGCCTTTGGTCTCTTCAGCCTGTTCTTCCGCGACCGTCAGATCGGCGAGCTTGGCCGTATTTGCTTCGACTTCGGCGCCGGCGTCGTTCGCCACCGTTTCGTTGTGGTTGAATCCGCAGCGCCACGTGCCGCAGGTGCTGCCCGGCCCGCCTTTGACATCATCCGCCGGTTCCAGATCGCCCAGGGCGCTGTCCTGATCGGTCGGGCTTGATTGGAGGGCGATGGCTCGTTTGTCTTTCGGGTTCGGCCCGCCTTTCATTTGCGATTGCCGGTCATCGGCGACGGTCAGGTTATTGAGGTTGTTGGTGGTTCGCTCCTGGTTGTTCATCACGTTCTCCTTGGTTTGAAAATTTGTCATTCGTTTGACGCCGTTTGCTTCTCTTCAACTGTTAAGGCGGATGACGGTGGCGAAAACTATCATCGCCCGGAAATAAATTTTTGCAGCCTGTCCAGATTCGCGCGCGTGGCCAGCAGTTTGGGATGGGTGGGCAGGAGATTGGTTTCAAAAATCGCCAGAGCGCGCTGGTAGCTTGTGGCGGCTTCGTCCCGCTTGCCCTGTTTTTTCAGCAGCAAGCCCAGGTTGTTCAGCGTCACGGCCACGTCGGGGTGATCGGCGCCAAGCAGCTTTTCTTTCAACGACAGCGCGCGGCGGAACAGCGATTCGGCTTCGTCCAAGCGGTTCGTCGCCTGACAGACCGACGCCAGATTGTTCAGCGTGACGGCAATCTCGTATTTATCATTGCGCGCTTCGTAAAAAGCCAGCGCGCGGCGGTAGATCGGCTCCGATTCGTCGTAACGCTTCAGCCCGTCCAGCAATCCGGCCCAGGCCACCAGATCGGCCAGCGTGTGCGGATGATCGGGACCGAGCAGCGCCGCGCGAATCTCCACCGCCCGCCGCGCAAGCGGTTCGCCGTTTTCGTAATCGCCGCGCGCGTGAGCCAGCCCGCCCAGGTTGTGATACAGCGTGGCGACTTCAACTTGATTCTCGCCCGGATGTTTTTCGGCGATGGCCAGGGCGCGGCGGTAACAGGTTTCGGCTTCGTCGAAATTGCCGCTGTATTTTCCTAGCACCGCGAAGTTGTTCAACAACGAGACTAGCCGAACGTCGTCCTCATCGAACAGACGTTCGGCCAGTTCCAGCGCTCGGCGAAACAGCGCTTCCGATTCGGCGTAGCGCCCCTGTTCGCGCAGCCGGTTGGCTTGCGCGTGCAAGCCGCCCAGGAGTCGTTCCAGGTCGCCATTCGTAGCCGTTTTCGTTGGATGCCGCTGTTGGTTCATCGGCTAATAGTTCACTCCAAGCAATTTGCCGACGCGCACGGCGCCGCCTTGAGCTTGCGTGGCCTGTTCATCAACGACGGGCAGATCGGACAGTTCTTCCGCCTCCTCTTCATCATCCGCCGCCGCCGTCTCGTTGTGGTTGCTGAGGGTGCTGCCGCCGCTGGCGCCGTCGCCGCAATTAACCAGGTGCATCGGCTTTCCCTTCAGCGCCCCGCCGACCACCTCGTTTTCAGGTTCAAGGTCTGGCAAGGCATTGACTGGCGCAGACAGATCATCCAGGGCTTCGGCTTCCTCATCGTCTTCCGCCGCCGTCTCGTTGTGGTTGATCAGGACGCCGCCGTTGCCCCAGCCGCTCGGCCCGCCTTTGACATCGCCGTTCGGTTCCAGATCGCCCAGGGCGCTGTCCTGATCGGTCGCGCTCGATTGGAGCACAAGTGTCCGCTTGTTTTTCGGGCTCGGGCCGCCTTTGATTTGCGATTGCTGGTCATTGGTGACGGCCAGGTCGTTGATTCCCGAAGTGATGTTATCGGATTGCTGTTCGATTCGGTTCATTGCCTGTCTCCTTTATTTGAAATGCTTTCATCCGGTCATAATCGCGGCGCGAGCTTTTCGCGCTCACCTGCTAAGGCGGAAGGAGGCCGCGAAAACTATCATCCCGAAAAAAAATATTTTCCGGATGATAGTTTTTGCCGCCCCCGTCCGCCTTAGCAGATGTCGAGATTAAAATTGAGGAGTTATGACCGTGTTCACCATCAACGACACTGAATTTGGCTGGGAAGAAATAGTCGCCGCCGCCGAGGTCTGGGGCGAATGGCAACCGTTTGTTGAACAGACCCGGCAATCGCTGGCCTGTTTGCTGCTGGCCGCCGAAACCGGTCAACTGCCCGCCGGCGCCGAGACACGCGAAGCCGCGACTGCGTTCCGTTATGAGCACAATTTGATCAGCGCCGACGAAACTCAAGCCTGGCTTAGCGTCTGGGGCATGTCCGTTGACGATTGGATGAGTTACCTGCGCGGACAATTGCTGCGCGAGCGTTGGGCGAACCGTTTGGACCAAATCACCGCCGCCAGTCAGGTCAGCGCCGAAGAAGTCGCCGAAGTCGTCAAGACTCACGCCGTCTGCTCCGACAAATTCGCCGAATGGGCGCAGAAGCTGGCCGGGCGGGCCGCAGTCGCCGCCAAGTCTGATTCGTTTGATTCAACCGGCCTGTCACCGCGCGAGCTGATCGAAAAGATCGAAGCCGGTTTCGAGGCCGAGCGCCGGGCGACAGTCACGCCGAGCCTGTTGGAAGCCAGGATCGCCGACCACAGGCTGGACTGGATTCGCTTTGATTGCCGCTACGTTTGGTTTCCTGAAGAGCGCATCGCCCGCGAAGCCGCCTGCTGCGTTATCGAAGACGGATTGACGCTGGACGAAGTGGCTTACGACGCGCGCAGCGTCGTGCAGCATTGGAATTTCTATCTGGACGAGATCGAAGCGAACGCGCGCCCGCATTTCCTGGCCGCGTGCGCTGGCGAATGGCTGGGACCTATGAAGATCATGGAAGGCTTCCCGCTCTTTGCCATCGTCAACAAACAGGCGCCCGCCGAAAGTGACCCGCGAATCAGGCAGCGCGCCGAACAGGCGATCATCAACAGCCTGATCGAAAAAGAAATGAACGAGCGAGTGCGATGGGTAGTGTGAAAATGCAACCCTGGGTGCGCATCGCTTCCAGCGTGCTATTGGCGAGAGGCCGATAGCACGCTGGACGCGATGCGCACCCAGGGCTTGAGGAGAATCGGATGAGCGACAAACGAGCAGCCCTGGAAGAATTGCCGATGATGATGTTCCTGCCGCCGGACGTGAAAAATCTGGTGATGGATTGTTTCGTCCCGGCCAGTTTCGCTTTCGGCGGCGACATCGTCAGTGAAGGCGAGGAGACCGACGCCGTTTACGTGCTGGCCGAAGGGCGCGCGCGAATGGTCAAACGCGGCGCGAACGGTGAAGAGATCGCGCTGAACGCGCTGAAGCCCGGCGAGACTTTCGGCGCCACCGGCTTGCTCGATCCGTCGGCGATTGGCAGACGCTCAACTACTGTTCGCGCGAGCAGCGATGTGCGGGCTTACAAACTCGACCCCGCGTTGTTTCAAGCTCTGTTGGAAAACCATCCCGACGTCAAAAAGTATTTCGAGATGGAGCAGCGCCATCGCGATCTGACCAACTTCATCAAGCTCTACACACCGCTGGCCAAACTGCCTGCCGAAGCCTTGAAGCTGCTCGCGCTGGAAGCCGAAATCGTCACAATCGGCGCGGGCGACGTGGTAATTCGACAGGGCGACACGCCGGGGCCGATATTCATTGTCGAAGAAGGGAAGCTTCGGGCTTTCGGTCAAGACGGCCAGCGGCAGCGCGACCTGGCGTTTCTGCGCAAAGGCGATCTGTTCGGCGAAATCTCCGTCGCCAAAGATCAGCCGCGCCGCGCGACCGTCAAAGCCCTCAGCGATTGCCGCCTGATCAAAATCAGCGAGACAACTTTCGGCAAGCTTTACGCCGGCTACCCAGAATTCCGCGCGAAGATCGAAGAACGCATCGCGCAGTACGAATACAAAAAGACAGCGCGGCTGCCGCTGGATTTCGCCGAGGAGATTCTGCCCGCCAACTCCGCGCCGGCGGAGCAGGTCAGCGCGCGCCAACTCGACGAACGACGAACGGATGCGCAACGCGGCCCATTCGCTACTGACGACGGCCACTTCGTCAAAACCGGAAAACGCATTCGCCGCTTCCAGCACATTAAGCAGATTGATGAGATGGATTGCGGCGCGGCCAGTCTGGCAATGGTCTGCCGGCATTTTGGTCGAAAAGTGAGCATCGCGCGCATTCGCCAGGTCGTGAACACCGCGACGGACGGGACGAGTTTGCGCGGGTTGTGCCGCGGCGCTGAGGCTCTGGGACTGGCCGCGCGCTCGGTCAAAGCTTCGAAGAGCAATGTCGGCCAGATGCCGCTGCCGGCGATCATTCACTGGGAGAATTATCACTGGGTCGTGTTGTTCGACGTGAACGACACACACGCGTGGATCGCCGATCCGGCCACGAGCGTGCGCAAGATCGCGCGCAAGGAACTCGTCGAAAAATGGAATGGTTACGCCGCGCTCTTCGATTACACCGAAGCTTTTGAACAAGCGCCGGAAACCAAAACCGGCTTCGGCTGGCTGACGCCGTTTCTGAAACCGTTCAGCGGCGTTTTCGCCAAAGCCTTCGGCCTGGCAGTGATCGTCAGCGCGTTGCAGATGCTGTTGCCGGTCTTCACGCAGGTCATCGTTGACAGTGTGCTGGTTGAGAATGATTCCAGTTTGCTGACGATGATGATCGGCTCGATGCTGGTGGTGTTGGTTTTTATGACCGTGGCGATGCTGACACAGCGTTACCTGCTCAGCTTCGTGGCGGTGAGGATTGATTCGTCGTCGCTGGATTTCATCACGCGGCGGTTGCTGGCCTTGCCGATCAGCTACTTCGCCGCGCGCAAGACCGGTGACATTCAGAGGCGCATCCTGGGCGTCCGGCAGGTGCGCGAGTTTCTGGTTCAGAACGGCGTCAACGGTTTGACGGCGGTGGCTCAGATCGCTGCGGCTGTCGCGTTGATGTTCATCTACAGCCCGATGCTCGCTGCTGTGTTTCTGGCCGTCGCGCCGCTTTACGCCGGGCTGATGAAGTTTTCGAGCAAACGGCTGAGACCGATGTTCGACGAGTTGGAAGAAGCCTATGGCAAATACAATTCGCACCAGATTGACGCGATCAAGGGCATCGAGACGGTCAAGGCGCTGGGCGCCGAATCAGGTCTGCGCGAAAAGATGCTCAACGAATTTCACGGGCTGGCGAGCAAGCAGTTCAAATCGTCCTTTCTGTTGATGAGCTACGAAGGCGCTGTGCAGACGGTCGGTTTTCTTTCGATGGCGATGTTCCTGTTCGTCGCGGCGCAACGCGTGATGGACGGCGAGATGACCATCGGCGCAATGGTGGCGTTCAACTCGCTAGTGGCGATGGCCAACGCGCCGATCCTCAGCTTGCTTTCGATGTGGGACAACTGGCAACTGGCCGCCGTGCTGCTCAACCGCATGAACGACATTTTCGAATCGGAGCCGGAGCAGGGACACGACCATTCGCATTTGAAGCCGGTGCGCACGCTCGAAGGCCGCGTGCGATTGCAGAACGTGAGTTTTCAATACGGCGGTTCCGATTCGGCGAAGATTCTGGAAGACGTCTCGATTGACATCCCGTCGGGCAAAACCGTCGCCATCGTCGGGCGCAGCGGCTCGGGCAAAACAACGCTGGTCAAATGCCTGGCCGGAATGTTGGAACCAACCGAAGGCTCGATCTTTTTCGACGATGTTGATCAAAAGAAGTTGCGTTACCGCGACCTGCGCCGGCAGATCGGATTCGTTCTGCAGGAGAATTATCTGTTCGACGACACCATCGCCAAAAACATCGCGTTCGGCGAAGACGAGCCGGACATCGAGCGAGTCGTCTGGGCTGCGAAGGTGGCCAACGCTCACGAGTTCGTCGAACGGCTGCCGCTCGGTTACGACACACGCGTCGGCGAAACCGGCGTCGCGCTCTCAGGCGGGCAACGGCAGCGCCTGGCCATCGCGCGCGCCGTTTACAACAAACCGCCGATTCTGATTTTCGACGAAGCGACTTCGGCGCTCGACACCGAATCGGAGAAAGCCGTCAAGGAAAACATGGATCAGCTCTTCAACGGGCGCACTTCGTTCGTCATCGCGCACCGGCTGAGCACGATCCGCGACGCTGACCTGATCCTGGTCATCGAGAAAGGCAAGATCGTCGAGCAGGGAAGGCACGACGAGTTGATGGGGCGGCAGGGACTGTATTACTACCTCAGCAGCCAGCAGCTTGGGCTGTGATCGGCGCGAGATTTTAAGGAACATCGCATAAGCCACGAGGAGAAGATTCACAGCTTCGCTTCGTGGCTTATTTTATTTTCAGACGGGCGGTTTTCTATACAATCGCCGATCAGTGTTACAATCCGCGCGATCTCCTGCTGGGATTTGCTGAAAACCGAAAGATTGAACGCAACGTATACCCGCTTGTTTGATCCCGAAAATTCTATTACAGCGGAGGAGCAATGAAACTCAGATTAGCAATTCTGTTGTCAGCCGCCGCGCTGACCGCAACCATCGTTTTGAATGGAAAGAAGATGACTGCGCAAGAACAACCGCCGAAACCGCCAATCGCCAAAAAGTCTCCGAAGACCACGCAGATTCACGGCTACACAGTCACGGACGATTACGCATGGCTGGCCGACAAGACGAAGACCAACGCGGACGTCCTGGCCTATTTGAAGGCCGAGACCGATTACGCCGACGCGATGATGAAGCCCACCGCCGGTTTCCAGGAATCGCTCTACAAAGAGATGCTCGCGCGCATCAAGGAAACCGACGAGAACGTGCCTTATCGTAGAGGCGGTTATTTCTATTACACGCGCACCGAGCAGGGGAAACAGTACCCGATCTTCTGCCGCAGGAAAGGCGATTTGAAAGCGCCGGAAGAAGTGACGCTCGACATGAACAAAATGGCCGAAGGGCACGCCTTCTTCAGCGTCGGCGCGTACAACATCAGCGAGAATGGCAATCTGCTGGCTTTTTCGACCGACACGACGGGCTTTCGTCAATACTCGCTCTTCGTGAAAGACCTGAGCACGGGCGCGATCAGCGAAAAAATCGCCGACCGCGTGACCTCGGTCGCCTGGGCCAACGACAACAAGACGATCTTTTACGGGCAGGAAGACGCGGTCACCAAACGCTCGAATAAAATCTTCCGCCACGCGCTGGGCGGCGGCAAACACGATTTGCTGTTTGAAGAGAAAGACGAGCTTTACAACACCGGCGTAGGCAAGACGCGCAGCAAAGGCTACATCGTCGTTCAATCGTCCAGTTCGACGACCAGCGTAGCGCGTTATCTTTCAGCCGACAAACCGAACGAAGACCTGAAACTCTTCCTGCCGCGCAAGGAAAATCACGAGTATTACATTGATCATCTCGGCGGCGATTTCTACATCCGCACGAACGATCAGGGGAAGAATTTCCGCCTCGTAACCGCACCCGTCGGCGATCCGTCGGTGAAAAACTGGAAAGAGATCATCCCGCATCGCAAGGAAGTCATGCTGGAAGACGTTGATTGTTATGCCGGTCATTACATTGCGATTGAACGCGAGAACGGCTTGCCGAAATTCCGGGTGACCGATCTGAAGAGCGGCAAATCGCACGAGATCGAATTCCCGGAGCCGGTCTACGTCGCGTACGCGGGGCCGAACGCAGAGTTCAACACGAACGTATTCCGCTTCACCTACGAATCGTATATCACGCCGAACTCGGTCTACGACTACGACGTGATGACGCGCAAACGCGAGCTTCGCAAACAACAGCCGGTGCTCGGCGGTTACGATCCGAAGCTCTACAAATCCGAACGCGTCTACGCGACGGCTTCGGACGGCGCGAAGATTCCGATCTCGATTGTTTACAGGAAGGATTTGAAACGCGATGGATCGAGACCAATGTTGCTTGAAGGCTACGGCTCATACGGCATCTCGAACGACGTTGATTTCTCGTCGAACCGGCTGAGCCTGCTCGATCGCGGCGTGATTGTCGGCACGGCGCACATTCGCGGCGGCGGCGAATTGGGCAAGGAGTGGCACGATCAGGGCAAGATGATGGTCAAGAAGAACACCTTCACCGACTTCATCGCCTCCGCCGAATATCTGGTCAACGAAAAATACACGTCGAAAGACCGGCTCGTGATCACGGGCGGCAGCGCAGGCGGATTGCTGATGGGCGCGGTCACGAACATGCGGCCCGACCTGTTCAAAGCCGTCGTGTCATACGTGCCGTTCGTTGACGTGATGAACACGATGCTCGACGCGTCGTTGCCGCTGACGGTCGGCGAATATCTGGAATGGGGCAACCCGAACGAAAAGCCGGCCTACGATTACATGCGCAGCTATTCGCCTTACGACAACATCGAGAAGAAAGCCTATCCGACGATGCTCGTCCGCACTTCGCTCAACGACAGCCAGGTTCCGTACTGGGAGCCGGCGAAATACGTCGCCAAACTGCGCGCGTTGAAGACCGACCACAACCTGCTCCTGTTCAAAATCAAGCTGGAACCGGGCGGGCACGGCGGCGCTTCGGGGCGTTACGACCGCTTGCGCGACTCGGCGTTCGATTACGCCTTCATCCTAGGACAGTTCGGAATCACGAAGTAGTAGGATTGCGGATTGCGGATTGCGGCCTTTCGAGGTTTTGAGATGATGTTTAATCCTCGCAATTGCCATCGTTTGCATAGAAGCGTTTTCATCTCGAATGTTCAATCCGCAATCCGCAGGCGATTCATTGAGGTTTATTTGGATGCGGCAGGTATAGTCGGAAGCGGCGGCGGCGCTTCTCCTCTGTACACGATCACCGGCATTCCAACCGGAATCATCTTGTAGAACGCCCTTGCCACAACCATCGGTATTCGCACGCAGCCGTGACTGGCCGGTCTGGTCGGCACCGACGGATAGCCGTGAATCGCGGTTCCGTACATGAAATAAACCGGGTAATACATTCTGCCGAGCGGACTCTTCTTCCAACCGGCTATCTTCTGGCGAACCTGATAACGTCCGGGATGCGTGATGGCGTCGCGCGTCCAGCCTTCAGACTTGAACGGCCTCCCGCTGCCGGTCGAGACGGGCAATATTTTGGTGACCTTGCTGTCGTCATCAACTACGAAGAGCGTCTGCCGAATCAGATCAACTTCGATGTGCGCCGGGCCGGTTTCGAGCGGCGCCGGGCGGCTGGCGGCGAGCAGCGCTTGATAAGTCGCCGCAGTGAGCGAGCCGGAAGGTTTGAGATTGTTGACTTTCTGAAAGGCGATCAGCGCTTGCCGCGAAACCTCGTCCCACCGTCCGTCAACCCGCCCCGTCCAATAACCCATATCGGCCAGACGCTGCTCAGCCGCGCGATGATCAGCCGCCGTCAAAGCTCTCGATTTAACTGCGCGTTTGGGCGCGGAGGCCAACTGGGTTTCGGGCGCAGTTCGTCTCTTTCGAGGGGCTTGCGACTGCGCGTTTGTGATGGCGACGCCGCTCAGAGCGCCTATCGCAATCAGGATCAACAACCGAACGGGAAACCGGTACCTCAATAAAATAGTTTTCAATAAATTCGTTTGGTACTTCATGGCGGCAAGGTTACCACAGCCTGTGTAGTTGTTGGCAAACTCAGATTATCGTTCGATGGCGTACACGTAGTGCTGATAACCTCGCCAGAAAACTTCCTTCTCGATGCTCAGCCCGTTCCGCTCAGCAACGCGGCGCGACGGCATGTTTTCAGGCCGAATCATCGAGATGATCCGGCGGCGGCCAAGCTGGTTGAACGCGTAATCCATGCACGCGCGCGCCGCTTCTGTGGCGAACCCGCGCCCCCAGTATTTTTTGTTGAAATGGTAGCCGACTTCCAACTCCTCGATGCCGTCAACTTCCTGAAGGACCAGGCCGCAATCGCCGATCAATTTTTTCTCGCTTTTCAACACCACCGCCCAGAGGCCGTGGCCGTATTGTTCGTAGCGTTTCCGGTTGCGTTCGATCCATTCGCGCATCGCCTCGCGATCCAGCGTCCGCGGGAAGAGGCGCATGGCTTCCGGGTCGGCCCAGATTTCGAGCAGGTCGTCGAAATCATCCGTTGTAATTTCGCGCAAGCTCAGCCGTTCGGTTTCCAAAATTATCCTGCTCATTGGCGTCTCCTTGAGATGTAAGTTTCGCCCGCCTTTGCTATAGTCGTCGCGCGGTACCTTTCGGTCAATCTATAATCAAACATCTGACTATCAACCATTCGGCGAGAGAATTGTGATTGAAGAAAGCGCATCAGACAATTTGATCAACCGTCGAGAAATGATCAGGCAGGGAATCGCCGCGAGTCTTGGAGGCGCAGCGGCGTCTCTGATTCCATCTTCAGGAGAAAACATGGAACTGACAGGATTGCCGTCCGAATACGACAAATACGACGCGCTCGGTCTGGCCGGGTTGGTCGCGAAAAAACAAATCACGCCAGCAGAACTACTCAACGCCGTTCGACAACGCGTTGAGGCGCTCAACCCGAAGCTCAACGCCTTCTGTCACCTCTTCTTCGACAAGGCCGAGGAGCAGATCAAAAATGAATTGGGCAGCGGGCCGTTTCGCGGCGTGCCGTTCGCGCTGAAAGATCTAGGCCAATACCTGAAGGGCACGATCACGTCGGCGGGCAGCAGAGTCTGGAAAGATCAGGTCGCCAGTTACGACAGCACGCTCGTCACGCGGTACAAACAGGCCGGGTTGGTGATTTTCGGCAAGACCGCGTCGCCGGAGCTTGGCTTGACGATGACTACCGAATCAGTTCTTTACGGCCAAACGCATAATCCCTGGAATCTGGAACGCACGAGCGGCGGATCGTCGGGCGGCTCATCGTCCGCTGTCGCCGCGCGTATTCTGCCGATGGCGCACGCGAGCGATGGCGGCGGCTCGATTCGCATCCCGGCTTCGTGCTGCGGATTGTTCGGATTGAAGCCGACACGCGGGCGCGTGCCGATGGGGCCGGCGCAGTTCGAGGGCTGGAACGGATTGTCCGCGCATCACGCCGTGACGATTTCGGTGCGCGACAACGCGGCGTTGCTGGACGTTTCATCCGGGGCCGAACTCGGCTCGCCTTATTTTCCGCCGCCACAGCAACGGCCATTTTTGAAAGAGGCCGGCGCCGATCCTGGCAAATTGCGAATTGCGCTGATTGTAGATTCGCCGACCGGCACGCCCGTTGATTCCGAATGCAGGACAGCCGCAACGGATGCGGCGAAACTCTGCGAAAGCCTCGGCCACAAGGTTGAGGAAGCGCGATGGCCGATTGACGCGCCGATGATGCGCGAAGCTTTCCTGGCTATCATCAACGTCTCAGTCGCCCGGACGCTGGACGATGCGGCGAAAACGCTCGGACGGGACGTGACCGACAAAGACGTGGAACCGGTGACGTGGTCAATGGCTCAGCAGGGGCGCAACGTGAGCAGCATCGTTTATTCGCGCGCCATCGGCACGATTCACCAAATCGGTTTGACGATGGCGAAGTTTCAGCAGACGTACGACGTGATTCTGAATCCGACGCTCGGCAAACCGCCTGTGCCGCTGGGCGCGCTGAGTCTGTCGCCGAAAAACATGCAGTCGTTTACGAAAGAGATCACCGAGTTCGGCCCATTCACGGCAATTTACAACGTGACTGGACAGCCTTCGATGTCCGTGCCGCTGCATTGGACGCCGGACGGTTTGCCGGTGGGCGTAATGTTTTCGGCGAGGTTCGGCGACGAAGCGACGCTGTTTCGTCTGGCCTCGCAGCTTGAAAAAGCTAAGCCGTGGGCGGAGCGCAGACCGAAAATCTGAACCAAAACGAGTAATGGAAATGCTGAAAGATTTGATTCACCACAAACAATACGCGAACGCGTCCTTGCTGAAAGCCGTTCGACAACATGAAACGGCCGCCAACGATGCGGAACTGCGGAACCTGCTTCATCACATCATTCTGGCCGACCGGTTCTGGCTGAGTTTGATTCTCGGTCTTCCGTTTGCAGTCGAAGAGGAATCGCGGACGCCGGAATCGCTTGATGCTATCGCGGCGCAGTATCGTGAAACTCATGCGCGGGAGATAACCTGGCTGGCTCAGGCCAGCGAATCCGACCTGGCCCGCTCCCTGGAGACGCCCTACATATCTGATTTCAGTTGCTCGGTGGCTCAGGCGCTGATGCAGGTCTGCATGCACAGTCACGGTCACCGCGCCCAGTGCTCAGCCAGGCTCCGGCAGTCGGGCGTTGTTCCTCCGAACATGGATTTTATTCTCTGGCTGAAAGATCGCCCGGCTCCCGATTGGGAGTAGGCGTTTGAACAAAGGGGGAACCGTGAAGACGTTCTGGGATGCTGACGCGCGAGAAGAGTTGAAGCGCAGGCTCGCTCAAATCAACTCAAGCAATAGTCGTCAATGGGGCAAGCTGACTTGCGACGAGATGCTTTCGCATCTGGTTGATTCGTTCCGAATGACGCTGGGCGAATTGAAGACCGAGCCGAAGTCCGGGCCTTTGAAGTATTGGCCGATCAAACAACTGATCATTTACTGGCTGCCATTTCCGAAAGGCGCGCCGACGGCTCCGGAACTGCTGGCGCGTAAGCCTGAAGCTGTGGAGCGCGAAAAGACTCAACTCGCCGCGATGATGGATAAAATGGCGCAGGCCCAAGGCTGTGAAGAATGGCCCGATCATCCGGCGTTCGGAAAGCTATCGAGCAAAGACTGGGGTGTGTTGGTGTACAGGCACATAGATCACCATTTCAAACAATTCGGAGTTTAACGAAAGGAAACGATGCAGGAATTCAAAGATCAGGTAGCGGTCATCACCGGCGGCGCGTCGGGGATTGGACTGGCGATAGCTAAAAGGCTGCTCGCGGCAGGCGCGCGCGTGGCGATGATTGATATAAATCCTCCGGTGGTTCAGTCGGCGGCGAAGTCGGTTGGCGAAAACGCGTTCGCCTTCGCCTGCGACGTGACGAATGAAGATCAGGTCAAAGAGGTGATTGGCCGGATCGCTGAACAGTTCGGGCGCATTGACGTTCTGGTCAACAGCGCGGGCGTGACGGGCAAGACAAACATCAAAAGCCACGAGGTCGAACTGAGCGACTTTCGTTTCGTCTTTGAGGTCAATGTTGTCGGCTCTTTCCTGACTGCGCGGGCGGTTTTGCCGCACATGCTCAATCGAAATTACGGGCGCATCCTGCACATCGCTTCGATTTCAGGCAAAGAGGGCAACGCGGGGATGCTGGCTTACTCGGCTTCAAAAGCCGCCGTCATCGGAATGGCGAAGGTGCAGGGCAAGGAGTACGCCGAGAGCGGGATCACGGTCAACGCGCTGGCCCCGGCAGTGATTCGCACCGCGATGGTCGAAGCGCTGCCCGAAGAGCAGGTGAAATACATGACCGACAAGATTCCGATGAAGCGCTGCGGCACGCTGGAAGAGATCGCCAATCTCGCGGCTTTCATCGTTTCGCCGGGAGCGAGCTTCACGACCGGATTCACGTTCGATATGACCGGCGGCAGAGCCACTTATTGAGAGGCCGTCGAGATGAGCAAGTTGAGACGGTTCCTTTCGGACTTATCCACGATGTTTTTCATGGGCGTCGGCATCAGCACGACGCGAACGAAGCAGAGAAAGCTCGATTTGCGAAAACTGGTGTCCGGTAACGGCTGGAGGCTGATCAATCGCGACGCGGCGAATGTCGAGTACAAAGGCCAGCAGGCGGTGAGGCTCGATTCGCGCCCGGACGCGGGGCTTGCGTGGATCGAGGGCCTGCGGTTTTCGGTCGGCAAGATTGATCTGGACATCGCCGCCGTGAAGCAGGACGCCGGCATAGCCTTTCGCATTCAACACGAGCGCGAATTCGAGGCGATCTGCTTTCACGTTGGAGAGGAGGCGCAGAACGAAGGCGAAACGCAGGGCGTGGATGTGAGCTATTTTTCAACCCGTTCCGGCCAGACCGCGAGCCGTCGGACGCGATTCGATCTGCCCTACAGCCGATCCGGCGAATGGTTCAAAGTGAGGGTTTCGATCTCCAGAGAGGTCATCGCCGTCTTCATCAACGGTAGCAACGTTCCCGCGCTGAGAGTGGACAATTCCGCGGGCGGAGAAGCTTACGGCTCGGTCGGTTTGTGGGTCGGCGCCGGCTCAGCCGCGCTGGTCGCTGACCTCAGAATCCAGGAGGCCAGAAGCGAGATTGAAAGGCAGGTACGCAGCATGATGGGCAGGAGGATGGCCGATGGGAGTTAACCCGGCTCGCAGGGCGGTAAGGAAATTTTGCATCTCGATTGAATGATGGATTATGGGCGAGCGTTTGAAAGATAAAGTTGCGATTGTCACCGGAGGCGCGGCGGGCAGCGGATACACGGCCCAATGAAACCGATTACGATAGTGATAGGAGAACAATTATGCGTCGAAGAATTTTCCTGCGAAACAGCGCAATCACATTGACCAGTCTCTGGCCCGCTCAGTTGATGGCCGCATCGAATCAGACGCGCATTCGGGTAATTACGCGTGGCGACGACCTGGGCTGCGCGCGCAGTCTCAATCGCGCGGTCAAAGAGTGTTACGAGAAAGGCATTCTCAAAAACTGCTCGGTGCTTGCCGCCGCTCCTTACATCGAGGAAGCCGCTAAGATGCTGGCAAAAGCGAAGGGCCTGTGCTTCGGCCTGCACTGTGACCTGACCTCCGAGTGGGACAACGTGCGGTGGAAGCCAGTCGCGCCGCCAGAGAAAGTGCCTTCATTGATTGGCAAAGACGGAACGCTGTATCAGACAAACGCCGAGGTCTGGGCTAACGCCAAAGCCGACGAGGCGCTGATCGAGTTGCAGGCGCAGTTAGACCGCGCGCGCAAACTTGGTTTCAATATCAAATACGCTGATTTGCACATGGGCACTGTGCAGCGGGTGCCAGGCCTGGCCGACAAATTCGGCCCGTGGTGCCGCAGTCAGAGCATCATTGACACGCGAGGCGTTGGCGGCCGTCTGCCTTTGTCCACGAAGTATGGCCCCGATCGCGAAAAGCTGGGCGATTATGTTGAACAGTTGATTGCCGCGCTCAAAGCCGCGCCGGACGGCGAGTATTTGATCGTCGGTCACACGGCGTACGACGACGCGGAGATACGCAACCTGGGGCATCCTGGCTATCCAGGCTCGGCAGTCGCGAACAATCTGAACTGGGAACGGCTGGGTTTCGTTGACCCGCGCATCGTCCGCTTCGCCAAAGAGAATGGCGTTCAGACGATCCGCTACGATGAGACGCAGGCTGCGAAGGAACAGAGCAAAGGGTTCCCGCAAGCCAAACAGAAAGGTTGAGGCCATACGGCAAACCGATGTTTTGATTCGATTGAAGCCGCCCACTGAATAAGATCAGTCGAAGTCAAAACAAATGATGAGGCCTGAAGAGTTGCGCTCGAAATTTTCCGGCGTCGCCGCCTTCCCGATCATGCCGTTTCGCGGCGGCCTGTCGCTGGATGTCGAGGAGTTGCGTCACAAGGGAGTTCAACGTTTTTTTCGACCAGGAACCAGTACGCGATTATTCCGGCGGCCAGAATCACTCCGCACAACGCCAGCGCCAGCGCGAACGATCCGGTTAAATGCACGATAAATCCGGTCAGCATCGGCGCGAGGATTCCGCCCAGATTGCCGCCGAAATTCTGAATGCCCGAAACTGTTCCGACGATCTTTTTCGAGCTGACAGCCTGCGTCAGCGTCCACGTGTTGGGCGACGCGATGCCAAGGCCGCTCAGGCTGAAGGTCAGCAACCAGACCGATGTCATTCGGTCTTCGACAAAACCGGCGGGCACAATCAGGCAGCAGATCAACATTCCGACGGCGATGAAGATTTTGCGTACTCTCTTTTCCTCGTAGCCGCGCCGGATCAGCCAATCGCTGAGCGCGCCGGAAATCAGAATGATCACCGACATCGCCATCAGCGGCATCGCGTTCAAGACTCCCATCTCGATCCTGGTGAATTTGAGTTCCTTCTCCAGATAACTGGGCAACCAGTTCTGGAAAACGAACCAGACGTAATCGTAGGCGAAGAAGCCGAGAAAAATGCCCAGCACGCTACGGTTTTTCAGCAGCGCCAGACTTGCCAGAAACGATGCGCTGCGTTGCGGCGCCACCGTCGAAGCCGGCTCCGCCGGCTTTTCTTCCCATCTTTTCAGAAAGCTCAGCCAGGGAGTGAGCCAGATCAGCGACACCGCGCCGACCACGACGAAAAACCAGCGCCAGTCGTAACGCGTCAGAAACCATCCGCCGAAGATTGAAATGAGCGCGCCGCCGAACCTGACTCCGGCCAGATAAAGCCCGGTGACCATCCCGCGCTCGCGATCCTGAAACCAGTTCGCGGTGGCGCGCGCGCTGGCCGGAAACGCCACTGCCTGGCCCGTTCCCACCAGCACGCGCAGCAGAATCAACGTGACCAGGCCATTCGTCAGCCCCGTCATAATCGAGATCAGTGACCAGAAAGCGAAGCCGAACGCATAAGCCCGCCGCACTCCGAAGCGGTCAACCAGCCAGCCGGACGGAACCTGCATGAACGCGTAGACCCAGAAAAACGCCGAGAAGAGCACTCCCATTTTCGCGGGATTGAACCCCAGATCTTCGGACATCGAGGTGGCGGCGACATTCAACGCGTTGCGCTGCGCATAACAGAAGAGCATCGCGACGACCAGCAGCGCCACCAGTCGCCAGCGTTGCGGAGAGTCTTTCAGCGCGGGACGAATATCCTTCGCCGCTTCATTCGCGGCTGCGATTTCAGCATGTGCCATCGTCGCCTCACAATCGCCTCAGTTGTTCGTAAACGTGATCAGCCGAGCGCGAGGCCAGCGCCATCACCGTCAGCGTCGGATTCTTCTCTGAATAATCAATGAAGCCGCTGCCATCCGCCACGTAAAGATTCTCGACATCGTGTGATTGCAGGAACGGCGTCAGCACGGACGTCTTCGGATCATTGCCCATCTTGCACGTGCCCACGTAATGCACGCTGTCAACGCCCGGTTGTTTTTGAGTCGAAGTGATCACGCCGCCAGAAGCCTCCACGATCTCGGAAATCTTCTCGGTCGCGTCTTTGAAGATCGCGCGGTCTTCAGCCGTAATGTTGAAATGAATCTTCGGCGCGGGCAGTCCGTATTTGTCTTTCACGCGCGGATCGAGTTCGACGAAACGATCGGGCGACGGGATCATCCCATTTTGCGAATAGAGGCTGATCAGCGCGGGATAGCGTTCGCGCGCTTCGCGTTTGAAATCGGATCCGAATCCGGCGGTGTTTTGCGCGAAGGCCGTATTGCCCGCGCCCATCCGCGCGCCCGAATCAACGATGATGTGATAGCCCTTCGGAAAATCGGGATGCGGCTTGTCCCAGTAAAACGACGCGATGTAGGCGTGGCTGCTTTCAGTCCCGTCGTCGTTCATCACGTCGCGGCCCCTGAGCGATTTCAGGTAACCTTGAACCGATGATGTCGTGTGACTGATCAGGTTTTTACCGACCAGTCCGCTGGAATTCGCCAGACCGGTTGGGAAGTGACTGGATTTCGACATCAACAACAATCGAGACGATTCAATCGGCCCGCAGGCCAGCACGATGTAACGCGCTTTGACTTCATAACTCTTCAACGTCCGCGCGTCGAAGTAACGCACGCCAGTCGCCCGTTTCCCGTCTTTGCTGACCATGACCTCTGCGGCGTTGGCGAACAAAACCAGCTTGAGCTTGCCTGTCTTGATGGCTTCCGGGATAGACGTGTTGGCCGACGTGAATTTCGATTCGCTGTCGCAACCGCGCATGCAATGGCCGCAGTAATGGCAGGCGGCGCGCTTCGACCAGTTGCGCTCGGTCAGGATGGCTTTGCGCGCGGCGATCATTCGATACCGCTTCGGGTCAATCTTCTCGCAGCCTTTTTTGACTTCATAAGCCGCGCAGTTCCAGGGCAGCGGTTTGAGGAAGACGCCGTCGGGAACGTTCGGATGATGATCATAATTGCCGGTCACGCCCATCAGCTTCTCCATCCGGTCGTAATAAGGAGCAAGCTCTTCGTACTTGACCGGCCAGGCGGCGAAATCGTACGGGCTGTTGCGCCAGCTCAATCCCGCCCAGAGCAGCGTCTTGCCGCCGATGGCTTTCATCAGGAAATAATCGAAACGCGTATTGCCGTCGCTGACGAACGGCTCTTTCCTGGGATCAACCCTGAGATGCATTCGCGGATCCCAGCCGATTCCGTTCTTTGGCGCTTCGTAAGGCATCGTATGGCTGTAAAAATCCTTCGCTGGATCAACCCATTTGCCCGCTTCGAGCGCGACGACCGAAGCGCCGCGCTGAGCAAGTTGCATGGCGACGACTCCGCCAGCCGCGCCGGAGCCGATCACACAGACATCGTAAATAGTGGAGTTTTGTTTCATGGGGCCATTATTGAAGATGGGGACGGTACGGCGACCGTGAGGGATCGGTGGACTAAGCAACCCACCGCTCCCTCACGGGCGCTGCGCCGTACGGGTGTTTAGAAGAGCAGCTTCCATCAGACTTGCCACCCGCGGATGTTCATAGCGGATAGCTGATCAGGTGGGCGGAATATAGAGCAAGTCTGAAAATGAAACAATGGTTTGACCGCCTGACCGAAAGGGAAATTTCGCCGCCAGCGCGGGCGGCATCCGCGAGCATCGCGATTACAATCTCGGTGACGAAGATGGCTCGACAGATTATTACTCAGCGTCCTTTCTTGACGATTCGCCGCGCGCGAACTTAAACTCCGTTCTTAACAGCGATCATCAATTCAACACAACGTCCGGCGCGATTTCATGCTCGACAAGTAATCCCCAATCGCGCTCGAACTCTTCAAATCAGGGAACCTTGATATGCCACACAATCTCTTCAACACGCTTCAGGAATTCGATCTAGGAAATGGAAAGAAGGGCAAGTTCTATTCGCTGCCTGAACTCGAAAAACAGGACGTCGGGCCGATTTCAAAACTGCCCGTCAGCATCCGCATCGTGCTCGAATCGGTGCTGCGCAATTGCGACGGCAAGAAGGTCAAGGAAGACGACGTGCGCGCGCTGGCCAACTGGAAGCCGAACGCAGAGCGCACGGCTGAGATTCCATTCGTCGTCGCGCGAATCGTCCTGCAGGATTTCACCGGCGTGCCGCTGCTGGTTGATCTGGCCGCGATGCGTTCGACGGTGGCCGGACTCGGCAGGAATCCGAAGATCATCGAGCCGCTCGTGCCGGTTGATC
>WBZR01000758.1_pt2 | contig 25009 bp, 22 predicted proteins | sample 5204231 | NCBI WGS metagenome assembly WBZR01 (sample SAMN12412403, study PRJNA552823) | activated sludge metagenome | isolation source: activated sludge from anammox sidestream of wastewater treatment plant... | place: USA: Virginia | collected 2017-08
AAGCAATAAGGGTATTGCGGATGTCTTTGTGACAAAGATAGCGGCATCGGGAACGAGCCTTTCTTACTCCACGTACCTGGGGGGAAGTAATAATGATGTTGGTCTAGGTATAGCGGTAGATAGCGCGGGAAATGCCTATGTGACGGGGGAGACACATTCTACTGATTTCCCGATGTCAAACGCCATCTATGGAAGCATTAAGAGTGGTAACGATGCCTTTGTGACAAAGATCGGTGAACCGATCCCCGAGCCGACTCCAACGCCAAGTCCATCACCGGAACCTACGCCAAGCCCTTCGCCGGCACCAGAATGCAAGCTAAAGAAGATCGCGGCGGTAAAAGAACCGAAGCAGCTTATGCAGGGACAAAGCGGCACTATAACCGTAACACTGACTGCCAAAAAAGGATGCATACCGATCGGTAAAACAGTGACAGTAAAGGTCGTTGTCGGCAATAAGAAGCTAGAGATTTCACCGGCGAGTAAAGAAACGGATTCCGAGTGCAAGGCAGAATTTACCATGACGGCGGCAGCAGACAAAAAAGGAATCGCAACGGTTCGCTTCATGGCAGATAAATTGAAGAAGGACGTAAACGTAAAGGTGAAAAAGGGCTCATAACGATGAAGGAGTGAAATTATTCCTGTAGAAGTAATCCAAGGAGAATAGTAATTGTGTAATCAATCAGCAAAACTGCCAGGGGAAATAGTAGGATGTGAAAAAAATGTTTTCATAAAAATTTAAACAAAGTAATGCCTAAAATTAAGTGGCTGCGGATGTGCCGCAACCGGAATTTTTTATCATAGGAGGAGTGTATTATGGATAAAAAGATATTGACGTATACGTGGATTACTTTTTTATTTGTTGCGATTTTCATTGCAACCCCTGTTCTTTCTTATGCGGGAGACGCTATTAATAGCATAAAATTATCAGAATTAAATGCATTGCTTGAGCGTAATAAAGGCAAGGTGGTGATCGTTGATCTGTGGGCAACGTGGTGTCCGCCCTGCAGAAAAGAGATACCGGGCTTCATCAATCTCTATAACAAATATAAGGGGAACGGCGTGGAAATTATTGGTATTGCCTTTGATGAAAACGGGATGGAAGCAGTCCCGCCGTTTATCAAAAAAAATGGTATTAATTATCCCGTTTACCTTGGAGGAAATGATATTGCTGAGGCACACAATCTGCGGGCGTACCCGACTACTCTGGTCTATAATAAAGATGGCAAGATGGTTAACAAACATGTCGGCTATATGACGGAAAAGGAATTTGATGACGAGATAAGCATGTTGTTAAAGAAATAGTCACGCTCAATGTTTTCATCCTATACAGAAGTGTGTCACGTGGCACACTTCTGTGACATGACACAGTTATAAGATTCATACTTTTGTGTCAATATGAACGGGATACGGTGAAAACAGGGATAGGTGTAATGGCGTATAGAAAATTTACTGCTTGGCTATTCCATTCTTTATGAAATCAGGACGTTTTGTAAAATAGCAAATTATCTGGGATGTACCAGACGAAACCTTTCTGCTTTAGGCATTTCATTCGAGACAGATACCGCGAGAAATGATGTCATCCCTGATCAGAATTATCCAAAATGAATATCTGCCTGTTATACAGAGAATTTAAATTAGCCCCATAATCCTTCTGTATACAGAGAGGAAATGTTATCGGCGGGCAAGATTATTGAGGATGTCTATGCCGCGCTGAATGGTCTCTTCAGAGGCAGCGTAAGAAATACGGAAATGGGTGTGCCGTTCGGAGAAGACACTCCCGGGGATGATGAGAAGGTTCTTTTGGATGGCAGTCGCCACAAACTCTTCATCGGTGCCCCAGGGAACTTGTGGGAAGAAGTAAAACGCCCCGCCCGGTTTCACTATCCGGAATTTATCCTTTATTCCATCATATAATAAATCCCTTTTTCTTTTATAGCTTTCTATATATTTGCTCAAATCCGTTTCCAACGATCTGGAGAGTGCATACTGTGCAAAGGAAGGCGCGCAGACAAAGGTGTACTGTTGTAGCTTAATCATTTCGCTAATAATGCCTGCGGGCCCCGCAGCATACCCCATTCGCCAGCCTGTCATGGCGAAGGATTTGGAAAAACCATCCAGGATCAGTGTGTTTTCATAGTACCGGCCAATGCTATCAAACTCATGATGGTAATCATAGTCGTGGTAAATCTCGTCCGAAACAACAAGGAGGTTGTGTTTTCTCGCCAGTTCTGCGATCTCCCTAAGTTCCCGGGTAGTGCACATTATCCCCGTTGGGTTGGCAGGGCTGTTGATGATGAGCATCTTCGTTTTTTTTGTAATGTGGGGCTGGATGCGCGCTGCTGTTAGCTGGAAATCAGGATAAGTATCTACGAATACGGGGTTGCCGCCGCAAAAACTGGCTAGATGCCTGTAACTCATAAAGATGGGGTCCGGTATGAGTACTTCGTCACCGGGGTTGACCAATACCATGAAAGCAAGCGTCAAGGCTCCGGAGACCCCTGATGTGATTATAATACTTTCAGCAGTTACACCCCGATCTCTCAAGAGTCGTTTCTGTAAATCATCGCGGAGTTCGGCTATACCTTGCGTGACGGTGTATTTATTGCGGCCGTCCTTAATAGCCCTAATGGCCTCAGTTTTAATCTCCTCAGGAACATCAAAATCCGGCTGACCGATACTCAGATTCACCGGATTTTGCATTTTTTGCGCCAGGTCAAAGACCTTTCTGATTCCCGAGGAGTCGATTTCCGACATCCTCTGAGCGATCATTATTTCTTGGCCTTTTCCTTACCAGCAGATGCAGCAGGTGCGCCTGCTGCTGGTGCTACCCCGGCTGCCGGGGTGGCTTCTGCCGTGGCTGCCTTTTTCTCTGACTTTGCCTTTCGTTTTAATTTAACTGCTTTTACCTTGGGAATGCCAAAGACAGACATTGTCGGCTCCCATTTCCCCTCTCCCTTCAACATCTTTATCCGTTCTGTTCTGGTAAATACATTTCTGGGTCTTACTAACTTGCCTTTTGTTCTCAAACTCTTATCAATGCTCATGTTTTCTCCTTTATTTTACTTCATACGTATGGGATAACATCCCTCAAAAGGTTTTTTATTTTCATATTTAAGTTCAGCTAACATCTTTTGTTTATTGATCAAATCGGCGTTATCACTTTCTTCAAATTCTCCTGCGCAAATAAAAATCTCTTTGCCTGTATTTACGATAAACGTATCGCAGCCCAAAGTATTCTGAATTGTTTTGGCGATCTCTTTTGCCTTTTCAACATTTTCTTTGGTGTTTTTGTACGAAACCACGCGTAGTGTCCACTTATCTTTAATAATTGGTTTCGGTTGTTCAGGTGGTTTCTCCGGTTTTATTGACGGAGCGACTGCCTTGCTAACAGCCTTTTGTGGAACTTCCACAGGTTCTGGTTGTCCAAAGGTACTCTTTTTCTTGCCTTGCGGTTCAATCGTTTCCAGCCATTCCTCTGCCTGACTCATGACACCTTTATTATATCCTACCTTATGTCCGATAAAAAAACAAGCGATGGATAAAAAGGTTGCCGCAATGGCGCCAATAATCAGTGTCTCCTGCCTTAATATTACTTCGTCTTTACGTAAAGTCCGCTCATCTTTTGGCGGAGTAAAAACAGGTTTTGGTTCCTTCGGTTTCCCCTTTAAAAAGGGATCTTCTTCGCTTGTTTTCTTAATCCATCCCAAAGGGTCGGCCGCTGATGTTGGCCTGGTAACCGGTTTCTCATCCGAAGTAGGGTGTTTTTGCTGAGGATTTATCTCCCTTGATTCCGTTTGAGATTTGTCTTCACTCTTGCCTATCTCCTCCGCCTTTTGTGGCGGTTTAAAGATTTCAAAAAACTCCCGAGACTCGTTTCCTCTAGTCATAAATTTTCACTCCATACTTAAGGATGGTTTATAAAATTCGTAAGAATTTACTTTAATGGGAGTTATACTAAAAATCAAGTGACTGTCGAATTTTACAACAGATGGATGATAAAGTCAAGTGATTTATATCTTTAAAACATAACTCGTTGACAGCCATATAAATTGTGTTATACTAAGGGAGTTTTTCAGTTTGTTATTTACACTTTAATGGGATTGGTATACTCAGATGCATGGAGAAAAGCTCAAATTACAAAAACAAATTCGAAATAAGTCTTAAACGCGCCAGGTATGACATTAACCGTTAAAGAAAAGATTGAACGGCTTCGGGACACAATACGGTACCACGACCGAAAGTATTATGTGGAGAATAATCCCGAGATTACCGACTACGAATACGACCGGCTCGTAACAGAGCTACAGCAAATTGAAAAATCACATCCCGCACTTATTACGCCCGATTCTCCTACCCAACGGGTAGGGGGGGAACCTCTTACCCAATTCCCAACCGTCGAACACAAGATCCCCATGTTGAGTATTGACAATACATATTCAACTGAGGAAGTGAAAGAATTTGACCGACGCATAAAGCGCATGACAGAGATTGATGCTCATTGCGATATTGAATACGTTGTTGAGTTGAAGATCGATGGGGTAGCTATTACGCTTTGGTATGAAAATGGATTGTTTATACGAGGGTCTACGAGGGGCGACGGGTTTAAGGGAGATGATGTAACGGCAAACCTCAGGACAATTCGCCAGATTCCCTTGAAATTAGAACCGACAGATAAAAAACTGAAGATGCCGTCTGTCCTGGAAATCCGGGGCGAGATCTACCTGCCGAATAAGGAATTTCAGCGGTTAAATGAGGAACGGGAGGAAGTGGGTGAACCCCAATTTGCCAATCCCAGGAATGCCGCTGCGGGTTCGCTCAAACTTCTTGATCCTCGTCTTACCGCACAAAGGCGTTTACACACCTTTACCTATGCCATAGGATATTATGAGGAGTTGAAACTCGAGACCCATATGGAATGCCTGGAACTTTTCCGGGGATTGGGTTTGCCGGTAAATCCCCATAACCGTTTGTGTAAAAACATTGAAGCGGTGATGCGGTATTGTAATGAATGGGACAAGCGCCGCGGGGAATTGGATTACATGGTTGACGGAATGGTAATCAAGGTCAATTCCCTTGCCCTCCATAATCAACTGGGGGCCACGAGCAAGGCGCCGCGCTGGGTAATTTCTTACAAATATCAACCCGAACAGGCTGTTTCGAAGATTGAGGAGATTATTGTAAATGTGGGAAAGACCGGTACTATAACGCCGGTTGCCTGTCTCACACCCGTACCTCTTTCGGGGACTACCGTTAGCCGCGCCACGCTGCATAATTTCGATGAAATGCGGAGGAAAGATATACGGGTGGGAGACCGTATCATCGTTCAAAAGGCAGGTGAGATTATTCCTCAAGTCGTCTCTGTCCTAAAAGAAAAACGGAATGGCACGGAAAGTATCTTTGAAGAGCCTGCGGCCTGTCCTGAGTGCAAAAGTGCCGTCAGCAGAGACGGCGTATACCTGCGATGCCATAACCCGCTCTGTGTCTCACAGGCAAAGAGGAGGATACAGTACTTTGCAAGCCGGGATGCCATGGATATCGAAGGGTTCGGTCCTGCACTTATTGAACAATTGGTTGACAAGGGTTTGGTAAAAGATTATGCTGACATCTATTATCTCAAATATGACGACCTGGTAAATTTGGAACGTATGGGTGAAAAGTCTTCGTCAAACCTGATCAAGGCAGTCGAAGAAAGCAAGAATCGGGACTTGGACCGACTGATCTGCGCCCTGGGCATAAATAATGTAGGTTCTCATACGGCAGAAGTCCTGGCGAATCACTTTGATACGTTGGATACATTGATAGATGCGACTCAGGATGAATTAGAAGGGATCTACGAAATAGGGCCTGTGGTGGCGAAGAGTATTGTAGACTTCTTTCAAAATAAGCACATGCTGGCCATCATTGAAAAACTCAAGGCAGCCGGGGTTAATACAAAAAAACGGACAACTCCAAAGTTAGTAAAAAACTCCGAAGTTTTTGGAAAATCTTTCGTTGTTACCGGTACGTTACAAAAATACTCCCGCAAAGAGGCCGAGACACTCATCAAGAGCTCGGGTGGGCGGGTGCTGTCCGGTGTGAGTAAAAAGACCGATTATCTCGTTGTGGGTGAAGACCCTGGAAGCAAACTGGACAAGGCCAGAGAATTGAACGTCCAAATTCTTAACGAAGAGGCTTTTGGCAAAATGGTAAGCTGAAAAAATCTTCTGAGATTATTAGCGAAAAATTAACCCTGTCAGGGTTTAAAACCCTGACAGGGTTAACTCACAACAACTCGTTCGGGCTGAGGTGCTGTAAATCCAATTTTTTCTCTGTGTCGAAATGTCCCTCTGGTTGACTCGCGAAGGTTATTTATGAATAGTGTTTGAAATTCTTTAAGGAATAATCCAAATGGAAAAACTGATAAAAAATGCCTTAAAATCAGCAAAGGCAGACTATATAGAGGTACGGGTGCAGGAGGGTGTTAACACAGGCATTACTTATGTAGGAAAGGAACTCGAAAGTATTGGTGAAAATAGTAGCTTCGGTGGGAGCGTAAGGGCGTTGATTAAAGGGGGGTGGGGATTTGTCGCCTTCAATGATATTGCAGATCTTCCCAGATATGTTGAAATGGCCTGCGAGCAGGCGCAGTTTGTCGGTACTCAGGAAAGCCTGCTTGCGCCGGTGCCGGTAATCAATGATTATGTTAAGACAAAGGTGGAGATAGACCCCGCAGATATTTCTTTAACGGATAAACAGGCTATTTGTAATAAATATAACAACATAATCCTCTCATCCAGACAAATTCAAACTTCCAATGTCCGTTATCTCGATTCCCACGGAACGGTATATTTCGCCAACACCGAAGGCAGCTTTATCGGACAAGAGACTGTTTTCTGTGGCATTTCACTCCTTGCTATGGCCAGGGACGGCATGAATGTACAACAAGCCTACCATTCGGTTGGTGATTTACGGGGTTTTGACAACGTCCAGAATATGGAACGAAAATGCGAGGAGGTGACGAAGCGAGCGGTAGACCTCCTCACTGCAAAACCGGTGACAGGGGGCAAGTATACCGTTATTGTTGATCCAAAACTGTGCGGCGTCTTTGTCCACGAAGCATTTGGACATCTCAGCGAGGCTGATTTTATTTATGAGAATAAAAAAATGCGGGAAATTATGGTGCTTGGGAAACGTTTCGGAATCGATGCCCTTTCCATTGTGGACGACGGCACCCTGGTTGGTGAAGCGGGGTATAATAAATACGATAACGAGGGCGCCCCGACGCAAAAGACATATCTTATTAAAAACGGTATTCTGACAAGTCGTCTCCATTCGAGGGAAACGGCGGCTAAGATGCATGAAAAACCCACGGGAAATGCGCGGGCAATAGGGTATGCCCATGCGCCCATTGTGCGTATGACGAATACCTACATGGAACCCCGCGATTATAGCTTCCAGAAAATGCTTTCTGAGGTGGATAACGGCATTTATGCCATTGGCGCCCTGGGCGGGCAGACCAATATGGAAATGTTTACCTTCAGCGCCGAAGAGGCTTATATGATACGAAACGGGAAGATACAAGAAAAGGTACGTGACGTTGTTCTTACAGGAAATGTGTTTGAAACGCTGATGAATATCGATGCTATTGGAAATGATCTCGAGATTCACGGTGGTCTTGGCGGATGCGGCAAGGGTGGACAGTCGCCTCTGCGTGTCAGCGACGGCGGGCCGCACGTACGTATAAAAAATGTTGTTATTGGAGGAAGATGAATGGACATACTGGAACTTCTTACCTTTGCTAAAAAAGAGAACGCCTCGGATGTTCATATCAGTTCAGGTGAGCCGCCCATATTACGTATTCATGGAGACGTCAGAAAGCTTGATATCCCCCCGCTAACCAATCATGAAGTACATAACATGCTTTATGGAATTCTTAACGATAAACATCGGAAGGATTTTGAGGAGCATCGCGAGCTTGATTTTTCTATTCAATATGGTGATATGGGGCGATTTAGAGTAAATGCCTTCATACAAAGCAGGGGTGAGGCTATAGTCTTCAGAACAATACCTACTGTTATTCCCACACTTGAACAGCTTAATATGCCAAAAATAGTTGGTGAATTGACAAAAAAAGACAAGGGACTTGTCCTTGTGACAGGGCCCACTGGCTCAGGAAAATCAACCACTCTTGCAGCCATGATAGACCTCATCAACCGTGAACAAAAGTGTCATATTCTTACGGTAGAAGACCCTATAGAGTTTATGCATCGGCCAAAAACTTCACTTGTTAACCAACGGGAATTGGGTTCGCATACCCACAGTTTTGCCAACGCCCTGAAGTCGGCATTGCGTGAAGATCCTGATGTTATCCTGGTGGGTGAAATGAGAGATTTGGAGACAGTTTCACTTGCGTTAACTGCAGCAGAAACCGGACATCTGGTCTTTGGCACGTTACATACATCCAGTGCGCCCAAAACGGTGGACAGGATCATTGACGTCTTTCCGCCCAATCAACAGGAACAGGTACGGACGATGTTTTCTGAGTCGTTACAGGCGGTGATTGCCCAACAGCTTATCAAGAAAAAAGACGGAACGGGGCGGGTTGCCGCATTGGAAATTATGGTGGGTACATCGGCGGTAAGAAATCTGATACGTGAAAATAAGATAGCCCAAATTCCTTCCTCAATTCAAACGGGTCGACAGCACGGAATGCAGACGATGGATCAAGCATTAACAGATCTCTGCCAGAAAGGTTTGGTCACAAAGGAATCGATAGAATCACTGGTTAGCAGCCCCAGTATTTTGAGCGGCATTAAATGAAGACAGAGGCCAAATGGTGATGACTCACACCGGTAAAAGGGAAAAATGGGTAATGCGTTGACAGAGATTAAGAGCTCAAAAGATTTTAGACTGAATGAGTGATGAAACTATGGAAATAAAAGAACTCCTGCAGGAAATGGTACGACTTGATGCATCGGATATCTATATAACAGTTGATCTTCCCCCTATTTTTCGCAAAGAGGGAACAAACCTCCCTATGGACGTCAAAAAACTTTCCTCTGAAGATACGCGTCTGCTGGCAGAACAGTGCATGAATGAGAAACAGCGGGAAGAATTCTATAAAAAAATGGAGATGAATCTGGCCTTATTTTATCCGGAACTGGGTCGTTTCCGGGTAAATATCTTCTTTCAACAAAGAAATATTGGCCTTGTTATTCGACAAATAAAAATCAAAATCCAAACTGTTGATGATTTATGCCTACCTCAAATATTTAAGGACATAGCGATGACAAAAAGGGGGCTGGTGGTGGTTGTTGGCGCAACAGGCTCAGGAAAATCGACCACGTTGGCGGCGATAATCGACTACAGAAACGCAAATAATCCGGGGCATGTTATTACGATAGAGGATCCCGTTGAGTTTGTGCATCAGCACAAAAAATCAGTTATTACGCAGCGGGAGGTTGGCATTGACACGCTGTCGTTTGCAGATGCACTAAAAAACACCCTGAGGCAGGCACCCGACGTTATCCTTGTTGGCGAGATACGCGATACGGAAACTATGGAATCGGCTATAAATTTCGCGGAAACCGGGCATCTCTGTCTCGCAACACTCCATGCAAATAATGCCAATCAGGCAATAGAGCGTATTATGAACTTTTTCCCTGCAGAACGCCACGAACAGATATATTTGCTGCTTTCCCTTAATCTTCGATCCATTGTTTCACAAAGATTAGTGCCTGCAAAGGATGGAAAAAGGGTTGCAGCCTTCGAGGTATTACTTGATACGCCGAGGATTAAAGACCTTGTCCTGAACAAGCAGATTGATGTGTTAAAAAAAACTATGGCCCAGGGGGCACAAGAGGGCATGATGACTTTTGATCAGTCGTTGTTTAAGCTTTATCAAGAAGGTAAAATCACCTATGAAAATGCCATTGCCTATGCCGACAGCGCCAACGATCTGCGTTTGCGTATTAAGATAGAATCTCCCGGTGAAGGAAAGGAAGACAAAACCACGAGTTTTAAGCTGAAACAATAAAAACCCAGAGGAGATCAAAGTAAATTTGGTTTATTGCAGATGAACGTTTATAAGGCAGGAGAAATTAAAATCTATAGAGTCATCAAAACCGGCACACTTCTGAAAACAAAACGAGGTCAAATCGATGGATAAAATTGAAGAAAAGATTATGGAGCTGGCTTTAAAACAGACCCCTTCCGTGGAAGTCCTTTATGACGAAGGCGAGTCGAGGTCGGTGAGTTTTGAGAATAACAAGCTAAAATATGTAACTACGAAGTCCATCCGCGGGATTGGGCTCCGTGTGATTAAAGACGGTCGGATTGGGTTTTCCAGTACCACCGATTTCAGGAAACCTGAGCGGCTGGTTGCCAATGCTATCGAGAGCGCAAAGTTCGGTCAGGCTGCGGCCTTTGAATTTCCTTCACGAAATAACTTTCCAAAGATTGCTGTCTTTGACCAGCAGGTCATCGACTATCCAATTTACAATTGCGTGGACATTGGGAAAGAGGCTATTGAGAAATCGTTGTCGGTAAATTCCGGCTATGAATGTAGTGTCGGCATTGGAAAAGGGCACGGGATCCGAAGGCTCATCAATTCGAAAGGACTGGATATTTCCATTCCCTCCACATCATTTGGCATTGGCATAGAAATCCTGGAGGTGAAAGGGCAAAGTTTGCTCTGGATTGGGGAAGGGGAAAGTTCACGGGGGCTTGTTACCGGCCTCACTAAGCATGTTGATAAGGCGTTGATGGGATTAAAACTCGCACAAAAGGAGCTGAAGCTAAAGACAGGCGCTTATCCTGTGGTGGTCACAGCAAAGGCCATGGGCAACCTGCTCGCGACCTTTGAAACCGGATGCAATGGAAAGCTGGTGCAAAAGGGCGCTTCGCCCCTTACCGATCGACTGGGTGAAAAAATTATTGACGAACGGATCAGTATTTACGATGACGCCCTGATCGATATGGCCGATTCCAGCTATCCATGGGATGGGGAGGGCACGCCGTCGCAGCGCACTCCGTTATTTGAAAGGGGTGTTTTAAAAAATTACCTCTTTGACTTGCAGACGGCCGGCATAATGCAAACAAAGTCCACCGGAAATGGTAATAGAGGTTTCTCTTCTCAGCCTTCTCCGGGCAACTCGAATGTCACGGTTGAAACAGGCAATATGTCATTTGAGGCAATGATAAAAGGCGTAAAGTATGGCGTGCTGGTGGATCAGGTGCTCGGCGGCGGTCAGAGCAATATCCTTGCAGGCGAATTTTCTGTGAACATCGACCTTGGATACCTGATTGAGAATGGAGAGATTGTGGGCAGGGTAAAAGACTGTATGATTGCGGGAAACGTCTTTGAAGTATTTAACAATATCGTGGCAATTGGCGACAAGGCAGAATGGCACGGTTCAACAAAAGTGCCGCCCTTTTACTTCAGGGCAATGAATATTGCCGGAAATGCAGAGTAATTTTGCAATGACTGATCTTCCACGGAGCTATAGATTCCGACATCGCGACAGATCATTCCCAAATCTTATAATAACAAAAATTTCTCAGTTGAAAAAACTCCGGAAAATAATTCCTGTAGAGAAAGATGTCAAAGATTGTTGTAAGTATTACGGTAAAGAGGATGATGATTTGACGTGAAAGCGGAGAGGAAAAAGGGAAGGATAAATTTACACGATTCTATAGTCAACGAAAAAGAAAGTTGTCATTTCGAAGGAGCAGCGCGACTGAGAAATCCTTGTTTCAACCGAAAGGAGAAGTCCTAAGATTCCTCGCCTCGCTCAGAACGATAATGACTCAAGGTCAACTTATTTAATTCGTTTACTATGTGTTATTAATATACGGAAGACTTGTTCATAACATCGTTAACTGCATGAAAGGTCACCAAATGAAACAGAACGGTGTGGGCATTGAGTGGGACATCCTCAACAAAAAGGCGATAGATCTATACCGAACAGGGGATTATGGACGCGCAGTGGTGGTTGCGCTGAAGGCATTAGAGATTGCCGAGCAGGATGTTGGCTTCAATCATCCCTATGTGGCGACAAGTCTAAACAACCTGGCCGAACTCTACCGCACCCAGGATGACTATGCCAAGGCAGAGCAGCTCTACAAGCGGTCGCTGGCGATCAGGGAGAAGACCCTTGGCCACAACCATCCCGATGTGGCGATGAGTCAAAACAACCTTGCTATGCTCTACAAGACCCAGGGCAACTATGCTAAGGCGGAGCCGCTTTACAAGCGGTCGCTGACGATCTATGAGAAGACCCTTGGTCCCAACCACCCCGAAGTGGCGGTGAATCTGAACAACCTGGCCAGACTCTACGACGCCCAAGGCGACTATGCCAAGGCGGAGCCACTCTACAAGCGGTCGCAGGCAATTTGGGAAAAGTCCCTCGGTCCCGACCATCCCAATGTAGCAACGAGCCTGAACAACCAGGCCGATCTCTATTGCTCCCGGGGCGACTATACAAAGGCGGAGTCGCTCTACAAGCGATCGCTGGCGATTCGTGAGAAGACGCTCGGCTCCGACCATCCTGATGTGGCAATGAGCCTGAACAACCTGGCCAGACTCTACGACGCCCAAGGCGACTATGCCAAGGCGGAGCCACTCTACAAGCGGTCGCTGGCAATTTGGGAAAAGTCCCTCGGCCCAAACCATCCCTATGTGGCAACGAGCATCGGGAATCTGGCCGGATTGTATCGTGCCACAAAACGTGATTCGGAGGCCGACACACTGGAAAAACGTGCTGCGAAGATTCGCGCTACAAAAAGGTGAGATTGTTCATAACCGCATGCAGCGTAGGTTTGCCGCACGGTCATTCGATGAATAGTGTATCACTATAGTAAACGAATTTAATAAGTTGACATTGAGCACTTACCATTCCGAGTGAGACGAGGAATCTTAAGATTTCTCCTTTCAGTCGAAACAAGGATTTCTCAGTCGCGTTGCTCCTTCGAAATGACAACTTTCTTTTTTGGTTGACTCTATTTTATAAAATTTGACATTATCTTATGAAAATTTTCTTGTTCAGAAACGATAATTATACTATTTTAACATATCAACTGTGTTGTTATAAGAAAAGAAAGAGGGGGTAGGGTTATGAAAAGTTTATTCAGGAGGGGGGCAGAAGAGACTAAATTAACAGATGAGGATAATGGTGTTCCTGAAATAAAAAGTGTATATAGAAAGGAGACAGAAATGGGCGAAGAAAATGTAACGAGACTGACACAAGATGTTGAGATTAAAGGTACAATCAAGTTTAACAGTATCATGAAAATCGACGGGAAGTTTGAAGGCGAGATGATAACGAACACCGGTGAGCTCATTGTTGGGAAAACGGGCAGCGTTAAGGCTAACGTTAAGGTAAAAAATGCTATTGTCGAAGGTCGTGTAGATGGGAACCTTATTGCAACTGAAAAAGTTGAGCTCAAGGAGCGCGCACAGCTTGTCGGCGATTTAAAAGCAAAGACCCTGGTTATTGAAGAAGGGGTTGTTTTTGTCGGAAATTGCAATGTTAACCCGGATGGATTCAAGGAAGAAAATGCAGTTTCCAGGGAATGGAAAAAGGAATCGAAAGCAAACCTGGAATAAGTATTGTGCGAAGATACGTAGTTTCTACAGAATAAAATTGATTTATGAATTCTAAAGCAAGCGCATTTTCCGGAACCAGAGACATCGTATGCCCTCATTGCCATCGTAATTTTACGGTATCAGTTCATTGCATATCGATACCATGCTGCCATTGTAATCGTCATGTCAATATCAAAGATGCCCTTTCTCCGCCTGAAAAAAAGAAAAAGTCTTCTGCCGGGGATAGGCGGTTCCTTTGTTACAAATGTGGAAAAGAAATTTTTGCAGACTCGAGGGCTCAGGCGGTAACGTGTATTTATTGCTATCACCATAATGACCTGAGCGATTATAAGATAAAAGCCGTTTTAGGGAAAAACATTGAGACGCACGGCACGTTGTACCTAAAAAGAAAAGGGGTAATTGAAATCTCAAACATTCGGGTCGGGAATGCTATTGTAAAAGGCAAGATTCATGGTGACCTTTATGCAATGGGTATCGTTGAGATTTTAAAGCCCGGTGAAATCCACGGTAAAATTACCTGCCGTAAATTAATCGTGAAAAAAGGTGGAATATTTAACGGAAGGGTACAGATGTTAAAAACAGACTCAAATCTTTCATAAACGCCATCCGGAACTGTTTATTTTACAAAAAGACATATTAGTGCACACCTTGGGTCAAGATTTTTTCCACGTATAAAGGCGTAGAGCTTTTATGCGGCTTCTTCAAGAGATATTCATATCTATTGGCCGTGGCCCCCGCGTCTTGTCTGAAGTATCTTGCACCTTTAAAGTTGTGCTTTAACCTCTTCCACTCTTATAACCAATGCCCCTCTTGCCCATGGGAATTTTGCCCTGGCGATCTCAGCAAACTCTCCCGATGTTTGAATTTCACCCCTTCCGAGAATGCTGTGACCTTGTCCGGTACCGTAAGTTCCTTGTACTTGCCTGGAAGCAATTAGCAATACAACCTGATTATTTCTTTTAAGATTTTCTTCGGTTTTATGATACATTCCTGCAGGAATAACGATTGTCTCACCATCTTTAATTCCCGTAGACCTTATATAATCTCCCCACGTTGCTACCATATGGGGTCCGTTATCACCTTGTGTAACAATGGCAACCCATTCTGTTTTATCCATGACTTCTTTGCATTTCCCTTCAATCTTTTTCATATTGTCCTCCTCTTTAAATTTTTCACCACTGTCTCAGTTCGATTATGAGTCCATCGGGATCTTTTATTTCAGCCCTTTTCGATTTTCCTGAAACTACCGGTCCCCACGTTATTGCAACCCCTTTACCTTCAAGGTATTTTATAGCCTCATCCATATCTTCAACTTCAATTGCAAGTGCCCGGTAACCAATTTGCCATGTATCTTGAGATGCGGGGGCGGGTTCCTTAAACCGCATAAGCTCAACAACGGTATCGTTAAGTTCCAGATAAACAACCTCCTCCAGTCTGGGCAACGAATTAACCATATATCTTCGTTTAACACGGAAACCCAGGATGTCTGTATAGAAACCCATAGTTTTCTCTAAATCATTAGGAATAATCTCAATGTGATCAATCCTCTTAAACATAATTAATCTCCTTCGCTTATTGATTTTTCAGACTTTCCCGGCCTCTGCAATTGCTAACGTATAAGACGCTTGTTTTTTTGCTAGTACATTGTCCTGTTGAGAATGCGAGCACCTAAGGTATATCCATCCAGTCACTATTTAAATGAGACGCTTTAAAAGGGGATACTATCGGGTCTCTCTTTTTTGTGTCCTCTTCTAAAAATGCCCAGCTTCTTGCTTTTGCTTGTCATCTTATATTAAAATTAACAGTAAATCAATAATTCGCCTTGTTTTTTTTTATTCCCGTTCGAGTCACATGGAAGATTTTATCAAACAGTTACAGGGACATAAGCACTATAAGGAGATTGTGCTGAGCCTCCGTGCTGGAAATGATTGTGTTGTCAACGGGCTATGGGGGTCGTCGGCAAATTTCTTTATTGCAGCTACTGTAAATGAACGATTGAAGGCGTGCAAATCCAGACCAAAGGTGCTTGTGGTCGTACCGACTATTGAAGAAGCCGATGACGACATGGGAGACCTGAATACCTTTTTACAAGGCCACGCCAGTCTTTTCCCTGCCGATGAAGCCATGTTTACGGTCGATTACGAAGATGACGGCGACATACAGGCGCAGAGGATTCAGATTCTCAATCAGTTAGTTCATGACGACAACCATACAAAAAACAAACTAGATGTCATCATAGCGCCTGTTCAGGCGCTTTTACAGCCTGTGCCATCACCGGGAGCAATTTCTGAGAGCGTACTGGAGATCAGGAGGAATGGTGAATACCCTCTGGAAGAACTCATTGCGTGGTTGCAGGGGCATCACTATCAACTGGCCAGCCAGGTTGAAAAAGGCGGGGAATATTCCTTACGCGGAGGCATTATTGATATATTCCCTTTTGCATCAAACGCCCCGTACCGTATCGAATATTTTGGAGACGAAATTGAATCCATCCGCAGATTCAACATTGAATCACAGTGCTCTGAACAAGAATTAGATGCGTGTCAGATACTGGCTATCGATACAATTCGTGGCGCAATTAACCGTAATCAAATGACCCCGCCCGTTTCACACCTTTGTGATGTGAGAGATCGGGAGAATAAAAAACTTAGCAAAAAAAAGGATTATGAAAAGGAAAAGATCACTGCCGTTCCGGAAGGGCCACAAAATTCGTCTCTCCTAAGCTATCTTGGCAAAGATACCTGGATTGTCTTAAAGGAGCCAATCAGTTTAGAAAGCCGGGCAAAAACGATATTGGCGAGTATTGTTGATAATAACGGGAATACGGGCGAGCAATCCCCATGCAATGCAGACGAGGTCACGGCTTATCCGTGCCGCCCATGTGACAGCAAGGCACTATTTTCATTTGATGAAATCCTCAGCCAACTGAGTGCCTTCAGAAGGATCACTTTATCGAAACTGCCGGTGGGAACAAATAACGGTGAATATACATTCCACGTTAGATCAGCAGATAATTTTCCCCAAAAGATTCAGGACATTACAGGGGAACTCAGTAAGGTGATTAATGACCACAGCAGAACGATTGTCCTTTGTAATAATGAAGCAGAAGAACAACGATTTCAGGAGATTGTTGATGCTTCAGGCATGAAACGTAATGGCCGGTTGGAATTGCGTATAGGATACCTGCGCCGCGGGTTTCAATTCTCTGATATCCGGATTGCGATCCTTGCACACCACGAGATTTTTCATCGTTACGAGCAGCGTCGTGAATCAAAAAAACCTGTTCAGACCAGGGCGATAGACTCCTTTCTTGATTTGAAAAAAGGAGATTACGTGGTGCACGTGAGCCATGGTATAGGGCGTTTCCTGGGGATGGAAACGCTGGAAGAGGCGGGGCGCAAACGCGAGTATCTCGTGCTGGAATTTGATGAGGGCACGAAGGTCTATGTGCCGGCAACCAAGATTGAGTTGGTTCAGAAGTACATTGGCAGTTCTGATCACAGACCAAGACTCGATAAAATTGGTTCAACGTACTGGGAGATACGAAAAAAGCGTGCGGAGAAGGCAGTACGGGATATTGCCAGCGATTTACTGCATGTACAGGCATTACGGAACGCCAGGGAAGGTATTGTCTATCCGGCGGACACAGAATGGCAGAGGGAATTTGAGGAGTCATTTATCTACGAGGAAACCCCTGATCAGCTTCAGATTATAGAAGATATAAAGCATGACATGGAGTCGAAGATGCCTATGGACCGGCTTATCTGCGGCGACGTCGGTTATGGCAAAACAGAGCTTGCCATGCGTGCGGCATTCAAGGCCGTGATGTTTGGAAAGCAAGCAGCGGTGCTGGTGCCCACGACGATACTTGCACAACAGCACTCTGTTACGTTTTCAGAGCGCATGGCCGATTATCCGGTCAAGATCGGTGTGTTGAGCAGGTTTAGAACGCGGAAGGAACAGAGAGAAACCCTGGAGAAAACGGCTGCAGGTTCCGTTGATATCCTCATTGGCACCCATCGGATTTTACAGAAAGACGTCTATTTTAAGGATCTGGGGCTGGTCATTATCGATGAAGAGCAGCGGTTTGGGGTCGAACACAAGGAACGTCTAAAGAAATTGCGGCAGATGGTTGATGTGCTCACGTTGACAGCCACGCCGATTCCCCGAACTCTCCACATGTCACTCATGGGGATCAAGGATATTTCTTCGCTTAATACACCGCCACTGGGAAGGCAGTCCATTCATACACAAATCATGCGATTTGATCCTGCCCGTATACGGCAGGCGGTTATGCTGGAGCTCAATCGCAACGGGCAGGTGTACTTTGTCCATAATCGCGTGTATAATATTGAACGTGTTGCCAAAAACTTATCAGAGATTGTTCCTGAAGCAAGGATCATGACGGTTCACGGGCAGATGGATGAAAGACTCATGGAACAGAGGATGCGGGAATTTACCGCAGGACACGCCGATATCCTGGTGGCAACAACGATCATTGAATCGGGCCTGGATATTCCAAACGTCAACACGATATTTATCAACGGCGCCGACACCTTCGGCCTTGCGGATTTGCATCAATTGCGGGGGAGAGTGGGGAGATATAAACACCGGGCCTATGCCTATATTATATTACCTGCCGATCGCCCCATTACCCCGGAGGCAGAGAAACGGGTGAAGGCCATTGAGGAATTTGCCGAATTAGGCGCAGGATTCCGGATTGCCATGCGTGACCTTGAAATCCGCGGGGCTGGGAATATATTGGGAACGGAACAGCACGGACACATTGCGGCTGTGGGGTATGAAATGTATTGCAGATTATTAGAATTGGCCGTAAAAAAAGCAAGGCACGAGCCGGTGCATGAGCCCATAGATGTATCCATCGACATCAATCTTGAATCCTTTATTCCCAATAGCTATATTCGGGATGATGCGTTAAAGATGGATATCTACCGCAGGTTGAATCGCTGCGCTGCCTTCGAGGAGGTAAGGACTATTGCCGGAGAAATAAGAGACCGGTTTGGTGATGTGCCTGATCCGGTAAAAAATCTCCTGTCTGAAAGCGAATTGAGGATTGCCGCCCAGGAGTCGAAGGTTCGTTCTCTGATACGGGTGGATGGTGTTTTGGTTATTCAGGTTGCCGATTTGAAGAAGGCGGAGGCGAGCCTATATAAAATGAAAAACAACATACGGATTATTAATGAAAATACGTTGCATCTGAGACTCCCCAAAAAAGGGATGTCTCCAAAGGATTTACTGGACTTTCTGAAAAAATCAATTAGAATTTGCGTAACGCCTTAGTTTTTTGAAAAGGTAGGGGCGAAGCATTTGCCAGAATACAAGATGAATATATTTATGCCAGTTGCGGCAAATGCTTTGCCCCTACACAGAATCTTTTATCTGAGGATGTAGAGTGAGAATATTTATGCGATGCAGCACAGTGCTTTTCCCGGCTGTCTTTATTGCCTCTGCTGTTTCCTCTGGGGCTGTGGTCGATTTTAGCGGAAACAGTATCAATTCCGTTAAGGCCATTGTGGGCGACGAGATTATTACCCAGGAGGAAGTTGTCAAACGTGCGGCAATAGCTATTAGAGAGGCGCAGGAGCAGTATAAAGACAAAGAATTTCTGGAAAAAGTTAACGAGATATTAAAGAACACATTGGATGAATTGATTAACAGAAAGGTTCTGATTAAAGAGGCACAGCGGATTTTTGGCACAGATTTGGTGCAAATGAAGGAGGTGGAAAAGGACCTCGATTCTTTTATGAAAGGTGCAGTTAAGAACGTGGGGTCTTTGTCAAAATACTATGAAATTGCTGAATCGCAGGGGATAAATCCCATCGAAAAGAAAAAAGAATTAAAAGAAGACATTATGATAGATAAGATTATGAAAGATAACGTTTACAACAAGGTTAAAATTCAACCGAAATTGCTGCGACGTTATTATACAGAGAATATCGACGAATTCCGTCAGAAAAAAGAAGTGAGTATGCGGCAGATCATGATTAAGTTTTCAGCTCATAACAACAATAAGGAGGAAGTGCTTTCTCTGGCACAACAGATCATGAAACGTCTTATAAAGGGCGAGGATTTCTCAAACCTGGCGAAACGGTATTCAGACGGACCCAATGCTGAAAATGGCGGTCTCCTGAGCTTTGATGAAGTGAACGACATGAGAAAAGACCTGCGTGAGGCTGTTTATAGTTTAAAAGATAATGAACGGAGCAGGATTATAGAATCCCCTGTTGGTTATCATATCTTTAAAATGGAACTTATCAAACCTGAAAAAATACAGGAATTTGAGGATGTGCAGGAAGATATCTACAAGAAAATTTATCGGGAAGAAATTACCCGGTTGAAAAATCAGTATCTTAAAAACCTGAAGACAGGAGTTTTTATCAGGATTGTTGATTAATTCTTAAATCATGCAAACAAGATTTTGTTTCGTTCGCAGGATTTGAGTAACAATATATTAGAAGGACGGTCTATGGCGCTTCAAGATATAGAGCATTTCGTCGTATTGATGATGGAAAACCGTTCGTTCGACAACATCCTAGGGATGTTGTATCCGAACGACGCATCGAGACCTTCAAACTTCAACGGCCTTACCGGAAATGAAGTAAATCCGGACAACAGTGGGAAACTCATTCGGATACAAAACAAAACCGATTCAAGCGCCATGACCACACCTACACCCGATCCCGGAGAACTGTGGAGTGATATAAACGAGCAGTTGTTCGGAAACCCCGCTGGTCCGGCGAATAACAAGACTATTCCTACCATGAACGGGTTCGTCGCCAATTATCAAAATCAATTGGCCAATACAACGAAGCTGCAAAATCCAACGATTCAGTACAATCCTCAGGACATCATGAACTATTTTAACCCACAACAGATTCCAGCCATTAGTACGTTGGCAAGAGAGTTTGCAGTATGCGACCAGTGGTTCGCTGCAGCGCCAAACCAAACATGGCCAAACCGGTTTTTCGTGCACACCGGTACAGCAATGGGATATGAAAACAACTCACCGTTGCATTATCCCTATGAAGCGAAAACGATTTTCACCCGCTTTAATGAAGCCGGCATTGAAGATGGCTGGAAAATTTATTATCATGACTTCCCGCAAACACTCACTTTAGCCGATTTGTTACCCCATTTTCTCCGATTTGATCTCTTTTCATCGTTCCAGAAAGATGCTATGAATGGGAATCTACCCCGCTATTCCTTCATAGAACCGCACTACTTTACGGAACTGTCTCTGCTGCCCAGCGACATGCATCCGCCACACGATGTTTCATTGGGAGATCAACTTATTGCAACAGTGTATAACATCCTCCGTGTTTCGCCATTATGGGAAAAGACCCTTCTTGTGATTATTTTCGATGAGCATGGAGGCTGCTACGATCATGTTCCTCCGCCCGCAGCGCCTCCTCCTGAGTTGCCGAAAAAAGGGCAGATCTTTGCATTCGACCGCTATGGCGTGAGAATTCCAGCCGTGTTGATATCCCCTTGGATTCCTAAAGGAACAGTGTATCAAAAGGTACCGTGGAATCATTTTTCCCATGAAGTGCCTCCGTATCCTCTTGATCACACATCGATTATGGTTACACTTCGCAAACGCTGGCCTAAGTTGGGAGGTCCTTTGATGGGTCGTGACGCCGTGGCACCTGATTTTGGTGACATTCTATCCTGCGACAAAGCTCGCACTGATTGCCCAATCTCCGTACGTTCGGTTGGATACCAGCCACTTGATCATGTCGTGGAAAGAGCTAAGGCATCTGCGATGAACAGCTTTCAATTGGCTATGCACGACGCTGCAGCACAACTACCCTATCTTAAAGGGGTAAAAGATGTGTCATCAGCTATCGCTAAACATATCGCTGCTATTAAGCAAAACCCTGTCATTCCTCCTTCCCATGAAAGCATAGATGATGGAATTTCATTCATAAAATACAAACTAGATGGTTTCTGGGGATAAACATTAGCCCCTCATAAGGACATGGGTATCCAATAAAAAATATTTTGATGATTTTGAAAAATAATTTATCCCTAAGCCCTACCAACAAGATGAGGGCTTATTACAGAATTTTAGTGCATATTTAAAACAGTGCGTCTGTAACAAACATGAGCTGGATTTTTCTGGTTATTGCAGGTATCTTTGAAGTTATCTGGGCGGTTGGGCTTAAATATACGAATGGCTTTACACAGTTTTTCCCGTCAGTGGTGACTGCAGTTGCTATGATAATGAGTTTTGTACTCTTAGGCATCGCAGCGCGCGGCCTTCCTATCGGCACTTCTTACGCGGTATGGACTGGTATCGGTACCGTGGGAACAGTAGTAGCAGGGATGTATCTGTTTCATGAGCCGCGTGACTGGGGCCGTATTTGTTGCATTCTATTCATTCTCACAGGTGTGGTTGGTCTCAGGATTCTCAGCAGGTAATATTTCCTTGAAGGTTACTTTTTAATTTTTTGAAAAGATAGGGGCGAAGCATTTGCAGGAGTACAAGATGAATATATTTACGTTAGTTGCTGCAAATGCTTCGCCCCTACTATTTCTAAAATGACCGACCAAAAAAATTTTCTGCCTGATGCTGAAATTGACCTGGGGGAAATGGGGTGCGGTGATTTAATTATTGCATTGATGAAGGCGCTAAAACCCTTGAAATCCGGTGATGTAATGAGGGTGCGTTCCCTTGACTCGGGAGCGCAATCGGACATCCCATCATGGTGCAGGATGAGGGGACATGTGTTCATGGCGGGTCCTTGCGGTGAAAACAACGAGTATTATTACATCAGAAAAGGAGGTCACACCTAATGGCAAAATTTATGGTGAGTATCACTCATGCAAAAGATAATTCCGACAATGCAACCGTTGGCTTTGTGGTTGCAAACGCTTCAGTCGCATCCGGTGTCGAAACGGTGGTGTTTCTGACTACGGAAGGAGTACGTCTCTCCTCAAAAGGGTATGCAGATGATATCCATGAAGAAGGCTTTGCTCCTCTTAAGCAGCTCATGGCTGACTTTGTGGAAGCAGAGGGAAATATCTGGGTCTGCTCACCCTGTTTTAAGAAGCGGGGATTGGATGTAAATAATCTCGTGAACGGGGCAACGATCGTTGGCGGGGCCAAAGTGGTGGAGTTTTTAACTACTGGCGGCTCTTGTATTACCTATTAATGCAAGATGCCACAAAGTGATCTTTATACACCGGGTGATTTGAATACACCATATGTCTGTGAAGGCGGCAACCTCGATTGCGGTTCGGGGCTGCTTTTGCTCATTCGCAAGGCAATGAATCAGGTGCCGGACGGTCAGATTTTGGAAATCCGCAGTACGGAGTTTAGTGTTAAGGAAGACCTGCCTGCCTGGTGCCGGATGACCAGGAATCTGTATCTCGGCTATCTGTCAGCCACTGACCATCATAAATATTTTGTCAGGAAAAGCGGTGACGATAAAAAAGCAGAGGAAGATTACGAAAAAGCCCGCAACTATCGCTGGCAGACACGCGTTCACTGGAACGGCGGGCTTCAGTCTAAAGTCTTTTGCCGCAACCATTCCTGGACGGTTGGCCAGCCTGCCAGTTTTGACGTCAAAGATGATGCCCCGAGCGCCGTTGAGCATATCCTGGGCGCACTCGGGGCCTGTTTGATTATGGGCTTCCAGATTCGCGCCTCCCGGCAAAATATCAGAGTTGACGAACTGGAAATTTCCCTGAGCGGACAGGTCGACAATATCTTTGTTTTCCTTGGTATTGAGCAGAACGGACACAGCGGTTTGAAAGAGATAACAGGCACGTTTTACGTCCAATCCGATGCGGATGAGGATGTTTTAAGGCAAATCTGGCGGGAAACAATGGCTGCCTCACCTGTTACCAGCACATTAATCCGCCAGGTGGGCGTAAATGTTGATATGAGGGTTATCTAAGCCTCTTTTCCTTATGCAGGATATTCCATTATTTCCCGTTACTGTGGTTGGCAGTGTGCCGCGATCAGCGGCCGCTTTGAAAGCCTTAAGGCGAAGACAAAAAGGACTGATCAGCGACAAAGAATTTGATTCAATTGCCTCTGCTGCAGTGCTGGAGGCGCTCAGGTTGCAGGAAGAAGCGGGTGTGGACATTGTGACGGATGGTGAGCAGCGCCGTGACAATTTTTACTCGTTTATCGCCGGGCATATTGATGGCATTCAATTGATGACACTGTCGGAAATGCTCAGTTATGTTGCAGACAAAGCAGCCTTCGAACGACTGCTCAACGCCCTTGATGTACCGGCCTTTGCCCTGAAAAATCCGGTAGTGATCGGCAAATTGAGGCGGCAACACCCGTTAGTTCTGAACGATTATCTCTTCTTAAAACAGCATACCAATAAACCCATCAAGGTAACTCTCCCGGGGCCATATCTCCTTACCCGTTCTATGTGGGTGAAGAGCCTGTCCTATAATGTTTATCCCGAAAAAGAGTCTTTAGGAAATGATGTTGTCGCCATTCTCCGGGAAGAACTTGCGGCATTGTGTGATGCGGGTTGCACGTTTATTCAGTTTGACGAACCGGTGCTTGCCGAGGTGGCTTTCACAGGCCCTCATGAAACACATACCTTTATGTGCGCGGCATTGTCAGAAAAAAGCAGTCCTGAAGAAGAAATGGAGTTTGCCGTTGACCTGCTGAATCGTGTTGTAGAAGGTATTAGCAGTGAAGTGAAGACGGCCCTGCATGTCTGCCGTGGCAACTGGAGTCAGCGGGAAGATGTTCTGCTTCGGGGCGCCTACAGTCCCCTGATTCCCTATTTCAGCCGGATGAACGTCCGTCAGTTCGTGCTGGAGTATGCCACAGAGAGGGCTGGAAGTATTGATGTGCTTGCTGATTTGCCCCCGGATAAAGAGATTGGACTGGGTGTCGTTGACCCACGTACGACCAAGGTGGAAACGGTTGACTTTGTGGTGAATAAAGTCAAATCGTTAATGAGATACCGTCGTCCTGAACAAATCTATCTGAATCCGGATTGTGGCTTTGGTACGTTTGCCGACCGGCCGGTTAACACAAGAGAAATTGCCGTACAGAAATTACGGATAATTCATCAGGCTGCTGAAATGCTGCGTTCGCATTATAGTATCTAATAAAAAATATTTGTAACTACTCAGTGAAACAGACAGAGGATATTTTTTTAGAATAGTTAAAAGATCAATAGAGAATACAAGCAGACGTGAAAATCCCGAAGGGATGACATGATTATAGAAAAAACAGACACCACAAGATTCAACCCCATTAGGGGTGAAATATCGCGGAAATGACGATACTATGCCACCCCTTATATGTTAAGGTATCTATAATGCATTGAATTAAAATTAGAGTTAGCTAAAATAGTTAACAGAATTGCGGGAAGGAGTGGTTAACGGAAGGAGTCCGTAGGACGACTGGAGTTAACCACTCCT
>WBZR01001791.1_pt1 | contig 24985 bp, 19 predicted proteins | sample 5204231 | NCBI WGS metagenome assembly WBZR01 (sample SAMN12412403, study PRJNA552823) | activated sludge metagenome | isolation source: activated sludge from anammox sidestream of wastewater treatment plant... | place: USA: Virginia | collected 2017-08
TCACCGTCTCGGCGGCGTGCCGCCGCGGTGGGACGAGGGTTGGAGCATCGCCCTGGCGTCGCTTCCGCCGCGCGACATCATACGTCTGACGGCGCTCGACGTCCATCCTCCATTGTACTACCTCCTTCTCAAGCCCTGGCTCGCGTTGGGGTTGGACGATCTCTGGGTGCGCGCGCCGGGAGCCCTGGCGGGCACGCTGGCGGTCCCGCTGGCCGCCGCCGCGGCGCGGGCGTGGTGGGGGCGTGCCCGGGCGCCCCGCGGCGCGACCGACGGCGCGGCGGCGCTGGGCGAAGCGGATGGGCCATCCGGCGCCGCCCGCGCGCGCCGGCGCGCACGGTGCGACGTCGGTGTGTGGGCCGCTGCCGGCACGGCCGTGGCGCCCGCGTTCGTCTACTACGCAGGGGTCGCGCGCATGTACGCGCTGACGGCGCCGCTGCTGCTCCTGGCCGTGTGGGGGCTCGCGCGCCTCGGGGCGGCGCGCCGGGCCGCCGGGCCGGCGGCGGTCGCCGGCGCGCTCGGCGCGCTCGGCGCGCTCTACACCTTCTACTACGCCGGGATCGCGCTGGCCGGGGTGTACGCGGCGGCGCTCGCGGCGCGCCCGCGCGCGTGGCGTCGCCTGGCCGCGGCAGCGGGCGCGGTCGCGGCGGCCTACGCGCCGTGGCTGGCGGTCGTCGCGGCGCCGCTGGCGGCCCGCCTGGGCGCGCGGGCGGCTGCCGAGCCCGGCGCAGGCGGCGGTTTCGACTGGGCCGCCGTGCCCCCGGCCATGCGCGACGGGCTGTACGCGGCGTTCTTCGCCTACGACGCGGGCTGGGCGGCGGTCGGCGTGTCCGTGCTCGTCCTCGGGCTCGGCTTCGCCGCCGGCCGGTCGGCGGTCGATCGCGGGCGCGCGGCCGCGATCGTCGGCCTGCCGGTCGCGGCCGTGCTGGCGGCGGCCGCCGTCGGGGCCCAGGCGCACATGCTCGCGCCGCGCTACCTCATCGTGGCCACGCCGTTCCTGGTGCTCGGGCTGGGGTGGGCGGTGGCGCGCCTCGGCGAACGGTCGGGAGCGGCCGCGCTGGCGGCGGCGTTGGCGCTGGCGGCGGCGGTGGCGCCCACGCTCGCGGGCTACGTCTACCAGCGCGAGGCCGAGGTCGACGGGCCGTGGGATCCGGCGGTGTTCTGGCGTGACGTCGCGCCGCGCACGGCGTCCGGCGACTGGGTGGTGTTCAACATCCTCAGCGTCGCGGGCCTGTACGCGCGCTATCGCGGCCCGTCGGACGCGCCGTGGGGCTATGCGCAGCTGTGGGACCCCGTGCACGAGCCGGTGGACACGGCGATCGCGCGGGTGGCCGCGGGCGCGCCCCGTCACGGCCGGACGTGGCTGGCGCTGTACAAGGGCACGGTCAGCCCGGGCTCGGCGGCGCTGAAGGCCTGGGCGGACACGCACCTGTTCCCGGCGGGCGGGGCGTGGGCGGGCGACGTGCTGCTGGTGGGGTATGTCGAGGGGCGGCCGGACGTCTCGCGCGCCCTGGCGGTCGACTTCGGCCGCGGGGTGCGGCTGGCCGGGGCGGCGCACGCGTCGCGTGCCGCGGCCGGCAAGGGCATCGCGGTGGCGCTGCGCTGGGAGGCGACGGCGGTGCCCGACGCCAACGCGCGGGTGTTCGTCCACGCCTACGCCCGGGACGGCACGCTGGTCGCCCAGCACGACGGCTTCCCGGCGGCCGACGGACGCCCGCCGAAGACCTGGGCGGCGGGCGACGTCGTCGACGACCGCCACGGGCTGTGGGTGCCGCCGGGGACGCCGCCGGGGCCGCTGCGGCTCGTGGTGGGCTTGTACGATCCGAAGACGGGCGAGCGCTGGCGCGAGGCGGGCGGTGAGGATGCGGTCGAGATCGGAGTGGTGGAGGTCGGACGGCAGGGCGCGGCGCCGGGCCGGCCGTGAGCACCCGGCGCCGCGCGTCTGCCGGGGAGTCCCGCCGGTCGCTGCTTGACAGGGGCTCCTACATATTGTAGGATGCGCCCGCACCGGCCGACGGCGTGGGTATCCGTCCGCCGAGGCGATCGGAACGGCAGGGTTGTGCGCCGCGCGGGAGCGCGACGGCTGCCGGCGGGCGGCGGGAGGCATCGCCCGACGCCGACGCCCGTGCCGTGACGCACCGGCACCCGCATCCCGTCCCGGACCCGCAGCGAGGAGGCAACGACGACGATGAGCGAGATGACGGCACCGGCGGGCAAGGGTTCGATGCGGTTGCTGGCCGCCGCCTTCGGCGTGGCGTTCTCGGTGCTCCTCCTGGTACCGATCTGGTCCGCGATGGGGGTGCTCGACACCGAGGCCGGGCACGGCGACCACGGCGCCGCGACGGTCATGGCGGCCGAGGACTTCCAGGCGCGCGTCGACCAGCAGCTCGAGCGGTTCGGGCAAGCGGATGGTTCGGTGGCCATCCCGCCGGGCACGGACGTGTTCGTCATGGCCCGGCAGTACGCGTTCGTGCCGAGGACGATCCACCTCAAGCGCGGCGAGACCTACGACCTGGTCTTCTATGCCGCGGACGTGATGCACGGCGTATCGCTGATCATGGGCGGCAGCCTCAGCAGCGTGCTGCTCCCCGGCACACCCGTGACGATCCGCGTGCGGCCGACCGCGTCGGGCACGATCGCGTTGCGCTGCACGGAGTACTGTGGGGCCGGCCATCACGCGATGACGGCCTCGATCACGGTCGGGGACTGACGCCGGGTGCGGCCGGCGCACCTGCGCCCGCAGCCTGCTGGAGGCCATTCCATGGACCTGCTGGAATCGATCGAGATCGAAGCCGACGACCGGCGACTCCTCGGCGCGTTCGCCGTCGTCGGGCTGGCGACCATGAGCGTCGGCGGGCTCTTCGCGCTCTTGATGAAGCTGGTGCGCACGCCGGCGCTGTCGATCCTGCCGGCCGAGACCTACTACCAGGCCCTGACCGGGCACGGCATCCTGATGTTCATCTTCTGGATGGGCTTCGTCCAGACCGCCTTCCTGGTCGTGGCCGGCAGCGTCTTGATCCGGCGCCGACTGTGGAGCTATCGCTTGGCCTGGGCTGGCTTGGGCGCGATGACCCTCGCCGCGGCGTTGGCGCTGGCTGGCGTGCTGCAGGGGACGAACATCACCTACCATGCGGCCATCCCCTTGGCCGCACAATACCCCGGCGCATGGATGATCTTCCTCAGCTTCGTGATCCTGGCGGCGGGGATGTTGCTGATCGTCTTGGACTTCGCCCTGACGGTGCTCGGCGCCGTGGAGCGAAAAGGCGACCTCGACGCCTGGGCGGCGCTCTTCCGCAGCCTGCCCGTGGCGTCGTTCGCCGCCCTGGCGGGCTTGTTCATCGCCGTGCCGGGATTGTTCGCGGCCCTGCGCATGTTCGGCCTGGCATGGCTGTGGAGCATCGGCCGCGCCACGGTCGACCCCGGGATGTACCGCATGGACTGGCACATCGTGTTCCACATCTACCACTACGTTCCCGCACTGACGCTGGTCGGGGTCGCCTACGTGCTGGTGGAGCTGACGGCCGATGCTCGGTCGGTGTACGCCAAGCCCCTGGCCAAGTCGCTGTTCTTGCTCTACCCGGTCTTCGTGCCGCCCACCTTCGTGTACCACCTCCTCGCCGACCCCAGCTTGCCGCAGCAGGTGAAGCTCGCCGGGACGGTCCTGTCGCTGCTGGTGGGGGTCCCGACCGTGCTGCACACCTTCATCATCGTCGGCATGCTCGAGGCGCGCATGCGCCAGGCCGGCTTCGATGCCGCGGCCGGCCTGCGGCGGCTTCCCTGGGGCAATCCGGCCTTCGGCTCGCTCGCCGTCGGGCTGGTGACGCTGTTCGTCGGCGGCCTCATGGCCTACGCCTTGATCCAGGAGCAGCTTGCGCCGATGCTCCACAACACCTTCCTGGTGCCGGCCTACGTGCACCCCATCGCCGCGGGCGGGGCGAACATCACGTACATGGGCGCGCTGTACTACGGCATCCCCATGCTGCTGCGCCGCCGCCTGTGGGGGCTGCGCCTCGCCCGGTGGCAACCGTATGTCATGGGCGCGGCGTTGATCTGGATGGCGATCTTCGGCGCCGCGGCCGGCCTGGCGGGGGTGCCGCGCCGCTACGCCAGCGTGGGCCTGGACGCTCCGGCCGCATGGGCGACGTGGATGAACCTCGCGTTGGGCGTGGGCGCCATGGTGGCGATCGGGGCGGGGATCGTGTTCGTCGGCACGATGTTGATGACGGCCGTGGCGGGCGAGAAGGTGGCGTCGCCACAGGCGGCGGTGGCGGGGATGGGGCCGCTTCCGCCGCCGGTGGTGCGCTCCAGCGGCTGGACGCTCCTGGCCTTGGTGCCGGGCACGGTGTTCGTGGTCGGGGTGGTCGTCTTGACCGTCCTGGCCTTCCAGAGGCTGTGGGGCATGCCGGTTCAGCTGCCCTGAGCAGCGATCGAGGAGTGCGTGATGGACACGACCGAGATGCAGGCAGCGCCGACGGGCGGCGAAGGGCGGCGGTCCACGCCGGGCGACGCCGTGCAGCCGGCCGATCGTATCCTGGTCTGGCTGTTCCTGCTCACCCTGGTCTTCGGCGGATTCGCGACCACGGCGGTGGTCTTCGGCGCCGACGCCGTGATCAAGCGCGCCGCCGGACCTGTCGACGCTCCGGCAGCGGACGACCATGCCGGGATGCACCCGGCCGAGCCGACGGCAGCGGACGACCATGCCGGGATGCACCCGGCCGAGCCGACGGCAGTGGACGGCCACGCCGGGATGCACCCGGCCGAGCCGACGGCAGCGGACGACCATGCCGGGATGCACCCGGCCGAGCCGACGGCAGCGGACGACCACGCCGGGATGCACCCGGCCGAGCCGACGGCAGCGGACGGCCACGCCGGGATGCACCCGGCCGAGCCGACCCGGGGGGACACGCGCTGACCGGCGTGCGGCAGCGGATCGGGGTCGAGCGTCAGCCGCCGTCGCCCGCCATATCCACCGCCACCTCCACCCAGTCCAGCGCCTTCCCGACCGGCATGCCCTCGCCGCCGACGACCTTGACGCGCGCGACGGACGGCCAGACGTAGGCCCCGACGACCAACCGCTGCCGGTCGGGGTCGAAGCCGCCCGGCACGTCGACCACGCGCCGCTCCACCACCTGCTCGCCCGGCCGCCAGCGCCCCGTCGGCAGGAGGCCGCGGCCGAGCGGGGCATCGCTGCCCGCCGCGGCCGCGGCGCGCGGGCCGAGCACCTGGAACGTCGCCGTCACGTCCGACTCGCGCGGCAGCTCGGTCGACCATGTCGTCGAGATCGCCAGGCGCGCGCCGCCGTCCAGCGCCCGCGCCGCGGCCGCGTCGAGCCGCAGCCCGTCGGCGAAGGCCGCCAGCGGGCGCGGCGGCGGCGCGGCGGGCACGGCGTCGACGCGCAGGTACAACGGACGCGCGGCCGACTCGAGGTCGCCGCGGGCCACGGGACCGTCTTGGAACGCATAGCGCAGGCCCGGCGCCCGCCCGCCCCACACGGCGTCGAGGTCGAGGTCGTACGGCCACAGGAACGCGGTCCCCGGCCCGGACGTGAACACCGGGTCGTAGGGGTCGTTCAGCTTGACGTCGGCCGCCGCCGTGTCGACGAGGTACGGCACCGACGCCCACCCGTCGCGCAAGCGGCGGTCGAGCCACACGCGGACGCCCCCGGCGCCGGATCCGTTCCCCGTGGCACCTGAGCCGGCCAGGTCGCCGGCCGCCGCGTCGTTGCCCGCGGCCCATCCTCCCCGCCAACCGCGGCCGCGCGCCGCGTTGACCTCGCGGGCGAGATCGCTTGCCGCCGCCTCGAAGGCGTGCCGCAGCGCCTCGGCCGCCGGCGTCGTGCCCGTCGCGTCGCGGGCGTACCGGACGGTCGCCAGCAGCTCGGCGCCGACGGCCAGCACCGCCAGCGCAAACGCGGCCCGGGCCGTGACGGCGGACGCGCGTGAGCCCTTGCCGGCAGCCGCACGGCCGGCACGCCCCGCGCCGCCCCGGCGCCCGGCCGCCCGCGCCGCCGCGTCGACACCGACCGCCGCCGGCATCAGCACGGCCGGCAACAGGCCGGCCGCGCGCAGGAAGTGCGGCGCGTTCTCGGCCAGGAGCGTCGGCAGCGCCATCGTCCCCAGCCAGGCCAGCGTGAAGGCGCTCCCGGGGTGCTGTCCGGCGCGCCGCAGCATGACCGCCACGCCCGCCAGCCACAGCGCGCCGCCCAGCCAGCCCAGGACCGGGCGCTCGGGGACGTTGTGGCGCGGGATGAAGTCGCCCCGGACGAAGACCATGCCGAGCACGCCGCGCGCGTTGCGGGCCAGCGCCGCCCCCGGCGCCCCGCCGCTCACGTCTCGGTTCAGCACCGACACCTGCCCCGCCCGGCCCAGCGTGCCCGCCGGGTCCCACGCGAACGTCGCCGCGAGCGGGGCGGCCACCGCCAGCGCGCACGCCAGCCACAGCGCGGCGGCCCGGCCCGCGCCGGGCCGGCCGTGCCCCGCGCCCGCGCGGGCGTCGACGGCTGCGGGATCGCCCGCGCCGTCGTCTCGAATGCCGTCGGCCGCCGGAGCGCCCGCGCCGCCGGCCGCCCGCGCCCGCCGCCACGCCAGCCAGCCCGCCCACGCCACGGCCAGCACCGGCAGCACCCGCGCGGCCGTGTACGTGTACAGCGTCGCGCCCGCCATCGCCCCGCCCAGCGCCACCCAGCGCCGGTCGCCCCGCCGCGCGCCGCGGGCGGTCGCCGCCACCGCCAGCGCGAGCACCAGCGGCAGCGTCCCCGCCCGAAAGCCCACCCGGCCGAGCAGCACCGGCCACGGCGCGACGGCGACGAGCCAGGCCGTGATCACGCCGACCCGCCGGTTGAACAGCCCGCCGGCGCACGCCCCGGCCGCGGCCACGCCCGCGGTGCCCACGAAGGCGGCCGCGAGCCGCAGCGCCGCCGGCGTCTGCCCGAGCAGCGCCACGAACCCGGCCGCGAGGTACACGAACAGCGGCTCGCGGCCGTTGTTGGCCGGGAAGTACAGCGCCCACGTCCCGGCCAGCACGCCCGCGGCATCGAGGCCGTAGTAGGCCTCGTCGTGATAGAGCCCGGGCGGGAAGCGCCCGACGGCGACCACCCGCAGCGCGAAGCCGGCGGCGACGGCCAGGGCGATCCCGCGCCTCATGCCGGGCCGCCGGTGGGTCGCCGCCCGATCACGCGCCGGTCACGGCGTGCCGCCCGGGGGCACGCGGTCCGGCGCGTCGCGCCAGACGACGTACGAGTACACCACGAGCGCCAGCGTGCCCGCCAAGAGCCCGCCGAACGCCACGCCGAGCGCCCACGGGGCCTTCAGCCAGCCCGCGAGCGCCATCAGCACGCCCGCCAGCACGAACACCGGCCGGCCGGCGGCGTGGGTCCGGCGCCACGCGGTGCCGCTCGACAGCGTCCACGGCGTGCGGATGCCGACGAACCAGTTGGGCTCGAGGCGGGGCATCACCCAGCCCAGCAGCACCATCAGCGCGCCGACCGCCGTGCCTACGGCGAGCCCGACGTCGACCGGCCGCCCGCTCACCCACAGCAGGATGACGGCGTACAGCACGGCCATGACCCCCAGGATCCCCACCCGGAGCGTGTCGTAGGCGCCCTGGAACCGCGCATATCGGTCGCGTGCCGGGTCGAAGCGCGGCAGCACACGCAGGAGCACGTAGAGGCCCACCGACAGCAGCGGCACGAACAGCAGGCCCTCGACCTTGCCGCCGTAGCGGTCGGGCTCGCCGGCGAGGTTCCAGTGCACCGGGATGCGGTCCGGCGCCGCCCGCCAGAACCAGGCGGCGCTGGCCAGCATGGCCGCCAGGATCGCCCATTGAAGGCCTTCGACCCGACGATTCGGTGTGAACACGGCGTCCTCCTCTCCTCGGCGCGGGTGGCGGTGACCGGCGCCCGGACTTGCCGTCGACCCGCCCGATCGCTATTGTACCAGCGAATGACCGCCCGCTTCGTCCCGTTCGAGCCCGCCGACGCGCCTCCCGACGTATGGGGGCGCATGCACCGCTACCGCCGGGCCCGACACGCCGAGCTCCGGCCGGGCGACCCGCTCATGGACGACGCCACGTTCGAGCAGGCCGCGCGCAACGAGGTCGACAACCCCGAGTTCGGGTCGGTGCGCTTCGCCATCCTCGACGACGCGACCGGCGAGCAGATCGGCAGCATGAGCTACGGGTGGCTTCGGCCGGAGTCGCCGTCGTACGCCGAGAACCGCGCCCTCGGCCGGCTGCAGCTCGTGGTGCTCACGCCGTGGCGCCGCCAGGGCATCGGCCGCGCGGCGCTGGCGCGGCTGCACGACCTGATGCGGGCCCACGGGCAGACGGTCGTCATCGGGGCGACGGCCGAGGCAGACGGCGAGGCGTTTGCCCGGGCGGTGGGCGCCGAGATCGCGCTGGCGGGCAGCGAGCACCGCCTGGCGCTGGCCGACGTCGACTGGGACATGGTCGACCGGTGGATCGCCGACGGCGAGGCGCGCGCGTCCGGGGCGCGGCTGACGTTCTTCGACCACCTGCCCGACGACATCGCGGATGCGTACGCCGCGCTCTACACCGAGACGTTCAACCAGCAGCCGCTCGGCGCGCTGGCCGTCGGCGCGGTCGTCTTCACGCCCGACACGCTGCGGCGCCACGCGGCGAACCTCGAGCGCCTGGGCGGCCGGCACCTCTCGGCCGTCATCCGCGAGGCCGACGGCGCGCTGTCGGGCCTGACCGAAGTGGTCTGGATCCCCGGCCGGCCCACGCTCGCCGAGCAGGGCCTGACGGGGGTGCGCGATGCCTACCGCGGCGGCGGCCGGGGCAAGTGGCTCAAGGCGGCCATGCTGCGCCGGGTGCGCGCCGAGCTGCCGGGCGTCGAGACGGTCTCGACGGACAACGCGACGTCCAACGCGCCGATGCGCGCCATCAACGCGCAGCTCGGCTTCCGCGCGCACAAGGCGTCGGTCAACGTGCAGCTGACGATCGAGGCGTTGGAGGCGTACCTCTCCGCACGCCGCGGCTAACGCCGCCGCCGCAGCCCGTCGATGAAGCCGCGGGCGCCGTCCGCCGCGCCGCGCACCCGCTCGCTGGCCTCGCGCCCGCGCTCGACCAGCCGGCGGCGCAGGTCGTCGAGGCTGTCGAGCGTCAGGCGCCGGTCGTCGGGCAGCGCCTCGTAGAGCTCGACCAGGACCCCGTGCGAGCTCTTGGGGTGGATGAACACGATCCGGCGCCCCCCCGTGCCGATGTACGGCGTCTCGTCGATGAGCCGCACGCCGTGGGCCCGCAGGTGCGCCAGGGCCGCGTCCATGTCGTCGACCTCGAGGCACAGGTGGTGCATCCCCCCGCCGCGGCGCTGCAGGAAGCGCGCCACGCCCGAGTCGGGCTGCACCGGCTCGATCAGCTCGATCTCGCTGTCGCCGATGGGCAGGAACGCCACCACCACGCCCTGCCCCTCCTCGACGTCGGTGTGCGTGACCCGCAGCCCGAGCACCTGGGTGAAGAACGGCAGCGCCGTGTCGAGGTTGTCGACCGCGATCGCCATGTGGTCGATGCGCCGGACCTTCAGCCCGTTCATGCGCCGCCTGGCCCGCGCGCGCGGGCGGGTGCCGCCATCGGCGTCGCTGCGGCGCGGGCGCCGCGGGGTGCCGTCGCCACCGCTCAGTGCCCCAGCAGCTTGACCGACTTGTCGCGCGGCTGCCAGGTGTACGTCACCCGCCCGAAGGGCTTCGCCGCGTCGAGCGCCGCCTGGTACAGCGGCTTCAGGTTCTCGGCGCGCACCTTCCACTCGCCGCGCAGGTGGTAGATCACGAGCTGGCTGTCGCCGAACACCTCGACGGCCGCGCCGGACGGGTCGCCGACGTCGGCCGCCAGCGTCGCCAGCGCCGCGATGAGCGACCGGTACTCGGCCTCGTTGTTGGTGACGTCCTTGCCGAACGTCAGCCGCGTCGGGTCCGACCAGGCGCCGCCGGTCTGCCGGAGGCGGTAGCTGCCGTAGCCGTGGCCGGGGTTGCCGAGGCTGCCGCCGTCGAAGACGATCTCGTGCTGGTTCATCGGGGTCTTCCTGGGAGGGGACGGTGGCGGCCGGGGCGCCTCACGGCGCTGCCTCCGGCACGGGTTCGACGACCACCAGGACGTCGCCGAGGTTGACGGTGTTGCCGGCGCTGACGCCCACCGAGCGGACCACGCCCATCCGCGGGCTGCGGATCTCGTTCTCCATCTTCATCGCCTCGAGGATGACCAGGCCCTGGTCCTCGGCGACCGCGTCGCCGGCCTCGACCAGGACCTTGACCACCAGCCCCGGCATGGGCGCGCTGACGACGGCGCTGTCGTGCTCCTCGTGCGCCAGGCCCCCCATCGCCTTGAGCTGTTTGAGCCGGGCGTCCTCGACGTCGACGGTGAACTGCTCGCCGGAGATCATCACGTAGTACAGCCCCTCGCGGCGCTCGACGAACACCTCGTGGCTGCGGTTGTCGAGCAGGAGCGAGTAGAGCTGCGTGCCGGCGATGGCCCGCAGGTCTGCGGCGCGCACGACGTCGTCGAGGACGACCTCGCCGGGGCGGTCGATGTCGATGCCGAAGTCCTTGTGGTTGACGGTGGCGACGTACTTCATGCTGGGTCGTCCTCGTGGCGTGCGTGCGGGCCGGCAGCGGCGGTCCGCGCCGGGCTCAAGGCAGGCGCAGGCCGAGGCGGCGGCCGAGCTGCTTCCACTCGCTCGGGCCGCCGGCCGGCGCCAGGCGGTTGATAACCTCGCCGCGCAGCTGGTGGGCCAGCAGCGCCGCGGCGATGGCCGCCACCCCGTCGAGGTCCGTCCGGATCTCGTGCTGGATGCGGAAGGTGTCCTCGAGGTAGCCGGTGTCGTAGGTGCCGGCGATGAACTGCGTGGTGTCCATGATCTTCTGGTGCAGCGGCAGCGTGGTCTTGACGCCCATGATGCGGTACTCCTCGAGCGCCCGCCGCATGCGCAGGATCGCGTCGGCGCGGGTGGGGCCGCCGACGATGAGCTTGGCGAGCAGCGGGTCGTAGAAGAGCCCGATCTCGGCGCCCTCGTAGATCGCGCTGTCGACCCGCACGCCCGGGCCGGTCGGCTCGATGACGTGCGTGATCAACCCGGTGCTCGGCAGGAAGTGGTTGTACGGGTCCTCGGCGTTGATGCGGCACTCGATGGCGTGCCCGTTCCACTCGATGTCTTCCTGGCGCAGCCGCAGCGGGCGGTTGGCGGCGATGCGCAGCATCTGCTTGACGAGGTCGACGCCCGTCACGATCTCGGTGATCGGGTGCTCGACCTGGAGGCGCGTGTTCATCTCGAGGAAGTAGAAGCGCCCGTCGCGGTCGACCAGGAACTCGACCGTGCCGACGCTGTGGTAGCCGACGGCCCGCGCCGCCGCCACGGCCGCGGCGCCCATGCGCTCGCGCAGCTCGGGCGTCATGGCCGGCGACGGGCACTCCTCGACGACCTTCTGGTGCCGCCGCTGCAGCGAGCACTCGCGTTCGCCGAGGTGGAGGACGTTGCCGTGCTGGTCCGCCATCACCTGGATCTCGATGTGGCGCGCGCCCTCGACCAGCCGCTCGAGGTAGACGGTGTCGTCGCCGAAGGCCTTCTGCGCCTCGCGCCGGGCGGCCTCGAGCGTCGCCGGCAGCGCCGCGGGCCCGTCGACGCGGCGCATCCCCTTGCCGCCGCCGCCCGCCGACGCCTTGACGAGCAGCGGGAAGCCGACGTCGGGCGCCACGCGGATGGCCTCGTCGTCGGTCAGGCCGACCTCGGTGCCGGGCACCACCGGCACGCCGGCGGCGATCATCGCCTGCCGGCTGCGCACCTTGTCGCCCATGGCCCGGATGGCGGCCGGCGGCGGGCCGATGAACGTCAGGCCCGCGTCGGCGACGGCCTCGGCGAACTCGGCGCGTTCCGAGAGGAAGCCGTAGCCGGGGTGGATGCCGTCGGCGCCGCTGCGGCGCGCGACGTCGATCAGCTTGTCGGCGCGCAGGTAGCTCTCAGAGGCCGGCGCCGGCCCGATCGGGTAGGCCTCGGTGGCGCGCCGCACGTGCAGCGCCGTCCGGTCGACGTCCGAGTACACCGCCACGGTGTCGAGCCCGAGCTCGTGGCAGGCGCGGATGATGCGTACGGCGATCTCGCCCCGATTGGCGATCAGGACCTTCTTCAGCATGCCTCCCCCAGGTGCCGGCCCGCGCGATCCGCGTGTGCCACGGGCGACATTGTATCACACCGCCGCCGGCGGTCATGCCCGCTCGGCGGCCTCGCGGCGGCGGTTGTTGCGGGCCCGCGCCCGGCTCAGGCGGAGCTGGTGGACCCAGATGACGGCCCCGAGGGCCGCCATGACCAGCACCAGCCGCATCTCGTGCCGGCGCAGGTCCTCGACGAACCGCTCGAACGCGCGCCCGAACGTGAAGCCCAGGCCGGTGATGATCAGCACCCAGAAGAGGCCGCCCAGCGAGTTCAGCACCACGAAGCGCCGCACCGGGAAGCCGCTCATGCCGATGACGAACGGCGTGACGCTGCGCAGGCCGTAGAGGAAGCGGAACCCGATGGCCAGCAGCACGGCGTGGTGGTTCCCGATGCCGCGCACCCGTTCGGCGGAGGCTTGCCAGCCCGGCCGCCGCTCGAGCCACGCGGCGCCGCGCGTTCGGCCCAACCAGAAGAAGAACATGTCGCCGATGAACGTGCCGACGAGCGCCACGACCACCACGGCGGGGAAGCTGAGGTAGCCCCGGTAGGCCAGGTACGCCGCCACCAGGACGAACATCTCGCCCTCGAGCATGGCGCCGAGGAACAGGATGGGGTAGCCGTAGTGGATGATGAGGTGTTCGAAGCTCATGCGTGGGGTGCGCCAGCCTTGAGCGGGGCGGTCGGGCGGTCCGGTCGCCCGCACGAAGAGGGTAGCACCCCCCGGGGTGCGGCACAAGCCACGGGGCGCCGCCCCCATGGCCTACAGCGGGATGTTGCCGTGCTTCTTGGGCGGGTTGGTGTCGCGCTTGTTCTGCAGCATCTCGAGCGCGCTGATGAGGCGCGGCCGCGTGTCGCGGGGCTCGATGACGTCGTCGATGTAGCCCCAGCTCGCCGCCACGTACGGGTTGGCGAAGCGCTCGCGGTACTCGGCCACCAGCTCGGCCTTGCGCGCGACCGGGTCGTCGGCCTCGGCCAGCTCGCGGCGGAACACGATGTTGACGGCGCCGTCGGGGCCCATCACCGCGATCTCGGCCGTCGGCCACGCGTAGTTGATGTCGCCGCGGATGTGCTTGGAGCTCATGACGTCGTAGGCGCCGCCGTAGGCCTTGCGGGTGATCACGGTGATCTTGGGCACCGTGGCCTCGCAGTAGGCGTACAGCAGCTTGGCGCCGTTGCGGATGATGCCGCCGTGCTCCTGGTTGAGGCCCGGCATGAAGCCCGGCACGTCCTCGAACGTGACGATAGGGATGTTGAAGCAGTCGCAGAAGCGCACGAAGCGCGCGGCCTTGATCGAGGCGTCGTTGTCGAGCACGCCGGCCAGCACCATCGGCTGCTGCGCGACGATGCCGACCGAGCGCCCGTTGAGCCGGGCGAACCCCACGAGGATGTTCTGCGCGAAGTGCTCGTGGACCTCGAAGAAGTCGCCGTCGTCGACGACGCGGCGGATCACGTCGCGCATGTCGTACGGCCGGTTGGGCTCGTCGGGGATGATGGCGTCGAGGTCGCGGTCGGTGCGCAGCGGGTCGTCGGCGCACGGCACGGTCGGCGGGTCGTCCATGTTGTTCTGCGGGAGGTACGACAGCAGCGTGCGGAGCACGGCCATCGCCTCGCCCTCGCTGGCCGTGGCGAAGTGCGCCACGCCGCTCTTGCGGCTGTGCGTGCCGGCCCCGCCGAGCTCGTCGAACGTGACGTCCTCGTGCGTGACGGTCTTGACGACGTCGGGGCCGGTGACGAACATGTGGCTGGTGTCCTTGACCATCACGATGAAGTCGGTGATGGCCGGCGAGTACACCGCGCCGCCGGCGCACGGGCCGAGCACGGCCGAGAGCTGCGGCACGACGCCGCTGGCCAGCGTGTTGCGCAGGAAGATGTCGGCGTAGCCGCCCAGGCTCACGACGCCCTCCTGGATGCGTGCGCCGCCGGAGTCGTTGAGCCCGATGACCGGCGCGCCGTTCTTGATCGCCATGTCCATCAGCGCGACGATCTTGTCGGCGTGCGCGCGGCCGAGCGAGCCGCCGAGCACCGTGAAGTCCTGCGAGAACACGAACACCAGCCGGCCGTTGATGGTGCCGTAGCCGGTGACCACGCCGTCCCCGAGGTAGCGCTTCTCGTCCATGCCGAACTCGGTCGAGCGGTGCGTGACGAACCCGCCGAGCTCGTGGAACGAGTTCTCGTCGAGCAGGAGGTCCAGCCGTTCGCGGGCCGTCAGCTTGCCGCGCTCGTGCTGGCGGGCGATGTTGGCGGGGCCGCCGCCCGCGCGCGCCTGCTCGCGCAGACGGCGCAGGTGCTGGATCCGGGAGGGGACGGTCTGATCGCCGCTCATGGCTTGATGGACCTCCCCGGGCTCAGGCGGCGCTGCCGAGGACGTGGCGGGCGATCACCAGCCGCTGGATCTCGCTCGTGCCCTCGTAGATCTCGGTGATGCGCGCGTCGCGGTAGTACCGCTCCACCGGCAGCTCCTTGCTGTAGCCCATGCCGCCGTGCACCTGCACGGCCTTGTCGGTGACGAAGTTGGCGGTCTCGGACGCGTACAGCTTGGCCATCGAGGCCTCGGCGGTGAACCGCTCGCCGCGGTCGGCCTTGAGCGCCGCGCGCAGCGTGAGCAGCCGCGCGGCGTGGATCCGGGTGGCCATGTCGGCCAGCATGAACTGGATGGCCTGGTGCTCGGCGATGGCCTTGCCGAACGCGTGGCGCTCCTTGGCGTAGGCCACCGACGCCTCGTACGCCGCCTGGGCGATGCCCAGCGCCTGGCTGGCGATGCCGATGCGGCCCTTGTCGAGGATGGTCATGGCGAACTTGAAGCCCGTGCCCTCGTCGCCCAGGCGGTTGGCGGCCGGCACGCGGCAGTCCTCGAACACCAGCTCGCACGTGGCGCTGGCCCGGATGCCGAGCTTGGGCTCGGTCTTGCCGCGGGCGAAGCCCGGCCGGTCGCTCTCGACGACGATCGCCATGGTGTCGCGGTGGTCGCCCTTGGGGTTGGTGGTCACGAAGACGACGACGTAGTCGGCCACCGGCCCGGACGTGACCCAGCTCTTGCGGCCGTTGATCACGTAGTCGGCGCCGTCGCGGACGGCCGTGGTGCGCATGTTGGCGGCGTCGGAGCCCGACTGCGGCTCGGTGAGGCTGTAGGCGCCGATGGCCTGGCCGCTGGCGAGCGGCGTCAGGATGCGCTGGCGCTGGTCGTCGGTGCCGAACTTCTCGAGCCCGTAGTTCACCAGCGAGTTCTGGACCGACATGATCACGCCGTGGCTGGCGCAGACCCTGCTGATCTCCTGCATGGCGAGCACGTAGCACACCATGTCGGCGCCGACGCCGCCGTACGCCTGCGACGCCGTCAGACCCAGGAGGCCGATCTCGCCCATCTTCTTGACGGTGGCGTACGGGAACGCCCCGGTCTCGTCGATCTCGGCCGCGATCGGCGCGATCTCGCCCGCGGCGAAGTCGCGCGCCAGGTCGCGGATCATGCGTTGCTCGTCGTTCAGGTCGAAATCCATGCCTCTCCCCCAGGGACCGCGGGCGGAAGGCCCGCCGCGGCGACGGGCGGAATCATATCGCGGCCCGCGAACCGCGTCAACGCGTGCCCCGGGCGGCGGCCGCCTCGCGCCGCGGCCGGCCGCGCCCCGCGCGCGTCGCGCGTGGTCCGACCGTGCCGCGTGGACGACGCCCGCCCCGCCCGGCGCCGTCGAGGGCGATCAGGGCCGCGCTTCCACGACCAGCTCCGGCGGCCTGTCGCTCTCGCGCGAGCCGACGCTGCCCCGGAGCGAGGGCACGTTCACCATCGCGAACGTGTAGATGCCGTTGCCGGCCACCTGGGTCGTGACGTCGACCTCGACCCAGGTCCCGGAGCGCAGGGCGAACGTGCCGATCGGGCTGCCCGCCAGGTCGGCGGTGGCCCACGTCAGCCCCGATTCCGTCCACGGTGTCGACGTGCCGACGTAGGTGTCGGAACCCCGGTACAGGGTTGCCGACTCGCCGGCGCCCGCCGTCACGTACAGGCGGACACGCGCGCGCGCCACATCGGCGGGCACGCCCGCGACCTCGAACCTCACGAACGGGACCTCCGACGTGCTGAACGTCTGTCGCATGTTCAGCGCTGTCGCCGAGCCGTGGTTCTGCGACGGGCCGGCCTGGGCGATGAAGGTGTCCGCCACGGGCGTGAAGACCCACGTCGGCGGTGTGGGGCTGGGCATCGCCGACGGCGAGGCGGTGACCGGGGGCGGCGGCGTCGCGGAGGTCGCCGGCGTCGGCGTCCGCGTCGGCGTCGGCGTTCGGGTCGCGGTCGGCGTTCGGGTCGCGGTGCTGGTCCGGGTCGGGGTCGGCGTCCGGCTCGCTGTCGCGGTCTGGTCCCCCGTCGGGGTCTGGGTGGCAGCCGCAGTCCGGTCCGCCGTCGGGGTCCGTGTCCGCGTCGGCGTCCGACTCGCGGTCGGCGTCCGTGTCGCCGTCGGTGTCCGGCTCGCCGTCGGCGTCCGCGACGCCGTCGCGGTCCAATCCGGCGTCGGCGTCCGCGTCTCGCCCGGCGGCGCGAGATCCTCGAAGGGCGTCCCGCGTTCGGTGCCCAGCGCGACCAGGGCCTCGCCGTGGACCTGGACGCCGGTCTGGGTCTCCGGCGGGTAGCCGGGGTTGGTGAGGATCTGGCCGTTCAGTTGCTGCTGGGCCCGCACGAACTGCAGACCGCTCGCGATCCGGTCCGCGTGAGCGGCGCCGTCCCACGCGCCGAGCGCCATCGCCGCCCAGCTCGTGACGCTCACGTCGCCGACGTGGGCGGCGGCCTGGCTGCTGGTGTCGTAGGGCCAGTCGCCCGACGGTCGCTGGTGGCTCACCAGCACCGCTACCAGATCCTGCGTGTTCGCGCTGGATGCCCAGCGGCCCGCCTTGGGGTCGATGTTGATCCCGGTGTGCGCGGAGGCCCAGATCGCCGAGGCCAGGCCCGTCAGATCCGCGGTTGGCCGGCTGGCGGTGATCGCCTCGACGCGCACCACGAGGTCCTTCATGACGGCGTCGCGGATCGCCGGCTCCCCCGCGTGGTGCGCCGCCACGGCCGCGTAGGCACGGTAGTACGGGCGGAGCGCCACCCAGCCCGCATACTCCTCGAACACCGGCATGCGGCTCGCCCACCTGGCCGCGTTGAGATCGCGGTTGGGGCCGTACGTGCCGGCAGCGAGGCGATCCCAGAGGTGCTGCTGCACGAAGCCCGCATAGCGGGCATCCCCGGTCACCCGTGACAGCTCCTCGAGGAACAAGGGGTCCAGGGGGAACATGTCGACGTCGCCGTTCGCGAAGCGTCGCGGATAGCTGTCGACGAGGAAGTCGCCCGTCGCGATGGCCGAGTCGAGGTCGTCGGCGTCCCCGGTCGCCCGGTACGCCACCAACATGCCCCGCGCGGTCGCGCCCTGGCTGTCGGGCTCAAGGGGGCCGCCAAGCTGCCATGGGAAGGCGCCGGACGTGAGCTGGACCGAGCGGAGCCACGCCGACCCGGGGGCCAGGGCAGGGTCAGGGTCTGGCGTTTGTGCGCGGGCGGCGCCGGTGGCCAACGCCAGGCCGAGGGCGAGGGCATACGACAACAGCAAAGGTCGGCGAACAGATGTCATCGATCGACTTTCCCGTCACAAAGGCAAACGAACAGACAACAGAGGAACGGAGCTCCGTCCCTCCTTTGCGAGTCTATCGCGGCATCGCCGTCGGGTCAAGCCCGCGGTCCCAGGAACGACATCTTCGGACTGGACGACAACAGCGCGGCCAAGGCGTTGAAGCCGCCCAGCCACCCCTCCCCCATCGACGACATGCGCCCGGCGGCCCCGTCACACCGCGGCCAGCCGCGCCTCGAGCGCGTCGCGCGCGATCTGGTACGAGCTGCCGGTCCGGTGGGCCTTGAAGCCGAGCTGGCGGTTGATGGCCAGCATGGGGTCGTTGGAGTTGGCGTTGCCGGTGATGACCCAGCGGGCGTCGGGGTAGGTCGCGCGCAGGTAGCGCAGCATCCGGGCCTTGACGAGCTTGCCGAGCCCGCGCCCGCGGCAGTCGGGCCGCACGCCGGTGAACATCTGGTGGATGCGGTCGGGGTGGACGGGGTCGTAGTTGACGTCGGTGATGGCCGAGATCGACCCGTCGGGCTCGAAGGCCAGGATGGTGTGGTGCGACTCGCCCTGGGCGTCCCAGCGCTTGTAGAGGTCCGTCAGGCCTTCCGGCGTCATGACGATCTCGCCGTGGTCGAGGTCGTCGAACGGCATGGTGTTGAGCATGGCGCTGGCGGACGTGCAGAACGCGGCCCACAGCGGCTCGGGCAGGCGGTGGGGGTAGAGCTCCACCCGCGTCGCGGGCGACTTGCGGGCGCCGTCCGCGACCCACGCGTCGACCATGCCCCAGTCGACCTCGCCGAGGTCGAGGCGGTTCTCGGAGCCCACCGACTTCTCTTCGGCGCCGAGCCAGCGCACGAACGCGTGGCCGTCGGGCCAGGCGCTCCAGAGGTTGAGCGTGGTGTGGTCGTGGGCCCGCATGGTGGCCAGCACGCGGCGGAACCACGCGGTGGCGATGCCGCGGCGCCGGAAGGGCTCGAGCACGTGCCCGCCGGCCCAGATGAAGCGGCGGTTGCTGTCGTAGCCCGGCGAGCCGGGCTTGGCCCAGCCCGAGTAGAACGAGGCGACGACGCGGCCGCCGTCGAGCACGAGCGCGTTGTCCTCCTCGGCGAAGGGGTCTTCGTGCTGCATGCGGGCTTCCGTGACGTCGTCGGGCGACAGCGGGTCGTCGGGGTACGCCTCGTCGCGGCGGGTGCGGCGGAAGGCGTGGTAGGCCGTCCAGACGTCGCGCGGGGTGTCCTTGGGCTTGAACGGCACAAAGGCCCAGGGGGGCGGGGTTTCGGACATGACGGTTCCTCCGTGTATGCTTGCGCGGCCGGCGCGCCAGGGGCCATCCTCTCCCTGCCGAACGCGGGCTCTCATTTTATCACACGCCCCCCCGGCCGGCACGGCCGCGGGCAACAAGTGTTCTAACGACCCGGGCGCTCCGCCCGTGACACGCCCATGACGCGCTCTGCCAAGCCCGACGCCTCCGCACCGACCGCCACGCCGGCCCCCGCGACGCTGGACCTCGCGCTGTGGGCCGCCGACGTCGCGTTCCCGGTCGCCGGGCCCGACGCCTGGGTCGCCGACCTCGACGCGCGGCTGGCCGAGTGCGCGGCGTCGGGCGTGGACCTCTTGATGCTGCCGGAGTACGCCTGCCTGCGGTGGCTGACGTACGCCCCCGACGACGTGCCGATCACCGGCGAGGCGGCGTGGCTGGCGCGCCAGGCCGACGCGGTGCTGCCGCGCCTGCCGGACCTGGCGCGGCGCCACGGGGTGGCGCTCCTGGCGGGGACGATGCCGGCGGCGGGCGCCGGGGGCACGGGCCTGCGCAACCGCGCGCACCTCTTCCTCCCGGACGGCCGGCACGCCGTGCAGGACAAGCTGTGCCTGACGCCGATCGAGCGCGACGCCTCGGTGTGGGCGCACCTGGCGGCGGGCGACGGGGTGACCGTCGTGGCGTGGCGCGGGCTGCGGGTCGCCGTGGTGGTCTGCCTCGACGTCGAGCAGCCGGCGCTGGCGGCCTTGCTGCAGCCGCAGGACCTCGACCTCGTGCTGGTGCCGTCGATGACCAGCCGGCCGAGCGGCTACCACCGGGTGTTCGACTGCGCCAAGGCGCGCGCGGTCGAGCTGATGTGCCCGGTGGCGGTGGTCGGGACGGTGGGCACGCAGGTGCGGCTGGGCGAGGCGACGACCAACGTGGCGGGCGCGGCGGTGTTCGTGCCGTGCGAGACGGTGCTCGGCGCGACGGGGGTGCACGCCTGGCTGGGCCCGACGCCGGGCGGCGACGGCCCGGGCCCGGTGCTCGTGGCGCGCGGCGTGCCGGTGGGCGCGGCGCGCGGGCTGCGCCGCGCGGGGCGGGCGGAGGCGTGGCCGGGCCCGTGGGACGCGGCGGGGGTGGCGGTGCGCGAGGCGCGTCCGGATGTTGGCGCGGCGGGGACGTAAACTTAGAATTCACCGCCACGGAGTTGACCGCACGGGCGGCCGGGCCGAAAATGACGCGCCGGGGATGACGGCGGCCCGCATCGAACGGCGGGGTCGATCCGTTTAATGGGTGTAGGAGACGCAATCATGGCAGATTCCAGCATGACCGCCACGGCCCCCGCAGGGCAGGCCAACGGGCGGATCGAAGAGGTCGAGTCCGTCGTCATCCGGTTCGCCGGCGACTCCGGCGACGGCATGCAGCTCACCGGCACGCAGTTCACCGACACGGCGGCCATCGTCGGCAACGACATCAGCACCTTCCCGGACTTCCCGGCCGAGATCCGCGCGCCGGCCGGCACGCTGGCCGGGGTCAGCGGCTTCCAGGTGCACTTCTCGAACCACGACATCTACACGCCGGGCGACGTCGCCGACGTGCTGGTGGCGATGAACCCGGCGGCGCTCAAGGCGGCGCTGCGCGAGCTGAAGCCCGGCGGCACCATCATCGCCAACAGCGACGAGTTCAAGGGGCCCAACCTCAAGAAGGCCGGCTACGACGTCAGCCCGCTGGAGGATGGCTCGCTCTCGGGCTACCGCCTGATCCAGGTGCCGTTGACGAAGCTCAACCGCGACGCGCTGGCCGACATCCCCAGCCTGACCACCAAGCAGATCGACCGCTCCAAGAACATGTTCGCGCTGGGGCTGACGTTCTGGATCTACGACCGGCCGCTGACGGCGACCATCGACTGGATCAACGCCAAGTTCAAGGGGCGGCCGGAGATCGTCGAGGCGAACCTGCGGGCGCTGAACGCGGGCTACCACTACGGCGAGACGACCGAGGCGTTCCAGCTCCGCTTCCGGGTGGCGCCGGCGGCGCTGCCGGCGGGGACGTACCGCAAGATCACCGGCAACGAGGCGGTGGCGATCGGGCTGGTCACGGCGGCGCAGCTCGCGGGCAAGCCGCTGGTGTACTGCAGCTACCCGATCACGCCGGCCAGCGACATCCTGCACAGCCTGGCGGCGCTCAAGCAGTTCGACGTCCGCACGTACCAGGCCGAGGACGAGATCGCGGCGATGGGCGCGGCGATCGGGGCGGCCTTCGGCGGGGCGATGGCGGTGACGGGCACGAGCGGCCCGGGGATCGCGCTCAAGAGCGAGGCGATGAACCTGGCGGTGGTGCTCGAGCTGCCGATGGTGATCGTCGACGTGCAGCGCGGCGGGCCGAGCACGGGGCTGCCGACGAAGCCCGAGCAGGCGGACCTCCTGCAGGTGCTCTTCGGGCGCAACGGCGAGAGCCCGATGCCGGTGCTGGCGCCGGCGACGCCGGCCGACTGCTTCGACGTGACGGTCGAGGCGTTCCGCATGGCGATCCGGGCGATGACGCCGGTGGTGGTGCTCTCGGACGGCTTCCTGGCCAACAGCGCGGAGCCGTGGAACATCCCGGACCCCGACGCGCTCGAACCGATCGTGGTGACGCACCCGCCGGCGATGGCGGGGGACGGCGCGGGCGGCGACGGGTTCCTGCCGTACGCGCGGGACGACGAGACGATGGCGCGGCCGTGGGCGGTGCCGGGGACGGCGGGGCTCGAGCACCGCATCGGCGGCCTGGCCAAGCAGCCGGGCACCGGCAACGTGTCGTACGACCCCGACGACAACGAGCGGATGAACCTCGACCGCGCGGCCAAGGTGGCGCGGCTGGCGGAGTGGATCCCGGAGCAGGAGGTGTTCGGCGAGCAGGCCGGCAAGCTGCTGCTCCTGAGCTGGGGCGGGACGTTCGGGACGATGCGGCAGGCGGCGATCAACGCGCTGGCGGAAGGGCTGCCGATCGGGCACGTCCACCTGCGGCACATGAACCCGTTCCCGCGCAACCTCGAGGCGATCCTCGGGCGCTTCGAGCGGGTGCTGCTGCCGGAGCAGAACGGCGGGCAGCTGGCGCTGCTCATCCAGGGGCGCTTCATGAAGGCGGTGATCTCGATGCCGAACCTGCAGGCGCAGCCGTTCCGCGTGGGCGAGGTGGTGGCGCGGATCCGCGCGGAGCTGGCGTAGCCGTGGGCGCCGGCCGGCGGCCGTGGCGGCCGTGGCGGCCGTCGATGTGTTCAGCGGATTGGGCCCTCGAGGCGGGCCGACCAGAGAGTGGAGGACGCGCATGATGGAGACCATGCCCTTGCCGGCGCTGACGGCCAAGGACTTCAAGAGCGACCAGACGGTCCGGTGGTGCCCGGGCTGTGGCGACTACGCCATCCTGGCGGGTGTGCAGCGGGTGATGCCGGAGCTCGGGATCCCGCGCGAGAAGATCGTGTTCATCTCGGGCATCGGCTGCTCGAGCCGGTTCCCGTACTACATGAACACGTACGGCATCCACAGCATCCACGGGCGGGCGCCGACGCTGGCGACGGGGCTGCAGCTGGCCAACCCGGACCTGACGATCTTCGTGGTGACGGGGGACGGCGACGGGCTGTCGATCGGCGGCAACCACACGCTGCACGCGTGCCGCCGCAACATGAACATCAACATCCTGCTGTTCAACAACCGGATCTACGGCTTGACGAAGGGGCAGTACTCGCCGACGTCGCTGCCGGGGCACCGCACGAAGTCGACGCCGATGGGCTCGGTGGAGCAGGGGCTGAACCCGATCAGCGTGGCGCTGGCGAGCGAGGCGACGTTCGTGGCCCGCACGGTGGACATCCAGGCCAAGCACATGATCGACGTGCTGCGGCAGGCGGTGGTGCACAACGGGACGTCGTTCCTCGAGATCTACCAGAACTGCAACATCTTCAACGACAAGGCGTGGGAGTACATCGCGGCGCCGGAGTTCGCGGACGACCGGCAGCTCTTGCTCGAGCACGGGCAGCCGATGGTGTTCGGCAAGAACCGCGACAAGGGGATCCGGGTGAGCGGGATGATGCCGGAGGTGGTGTCGCTGGAGGACACGCCGATGGACGAGATCCTGGTGCACGACGCGCACGCCGAGAGCCCGCACCTGGCGTTCATGCTCAGCCGGATGGACTACCCGGACTTCCCGGTGCCGATGGGGGTCTTCCGCTCGGTGGAGCGGCCGTCGTACGTCGAGGCGGTGATGGGGCAGATCGCGCAGGCCACGGCGAACCGGGGCAAGGGGTCGCTGAAGAAGCTGTACTACGCGTCGGAGACGTGGAAGGTGGCGGGCCCGGCGGCGAACGGCCGCAACGGTCACGCTTGAGCCGCGGGCGATGACGTCTCCGGGCCGGAACGACCCGTGCCACTGCGGGAGCGGGAAGAAGTACAAGAGCTGCCACTGGGCGGCGGATCGGGCGGCGGCCGGCGCGCGGGCGGACGCGGACAAGGCGCGCGAGGCGCGCCTGGAGGCGCTGGGGCATCCGTCGGACGGGGAGATGCGTGAGCTGTACCTCTCGAGCACGGGCCGGGCGCTGCCGGCGGGGCCGGTGCCGGAGGCGACGCGGGCGACGCTGACGGACCTGTGGCGGCAGCGCAAGCTGGCGGACGAGGCGCTGGCCCGGCTGGCGCCGGAGCGGGACCGCTGGGCGCGGCACTTCGACGCGCACCCGGATGAGTTCGAGGCGGTGGCGGCGGGCTTGGGGCGCGACGCGTACTACAACCGCTTCGAGCTGACGAAGGCCAACGCGCGCAAGGTGCGGGTTCAGCTCGGGGCGCCGCCGGCGGCGCCGGATGCGCTGCGGGACTACGCGGCGCGGGCGGTGGCGCTGACGCTCGACGACGACGACCGGGCCAACTTCCGGGAGGCGGTGCTGGCGCGGGTGCCGGACCTGGTCGACGAGGGGCGGCTGAAGGAGGCGTACGTGCTGGCGACGTGCGCGGAGCGGGCGGTCGATCCGGCGGCGCCGGTCTCGCCGCTGCTGCGGGATGTGATCACGCGCAGCGTGGGGTGACCGGGGCGGGACCGGCGGGGGGATGCGGTCGAGCGCCCGACGGGGCCCACGGGGCCGTGCGGTCGCACCGCGAACGTGCGCACGATCCGCTCGGTGGTCCTGCAAGGCCGTTGCCGGCGCCCTGCAAGGTGCCGGAGTCGTCCTTGCAGGATGACGCGCCGCGCATTGCAAGGCTGGCGGCGGCATCTTGCAGTGTCGCCGCGGGAACCTTGCAGGGCCGATCGGTCGCCGAGGGGGTCGTGGCGCGCGGGATGCGGGCCGCGACCGGGGATTGGCCGCCATCCGCGCGACCTTGCGTCCAACGCAATCGAGGGCGGCCCGCGCATGGCGGGCCGCCCTCGACCGTTTGTCTCAAGCCAATGGCCGCAAGTCAAGGGTCGAGCGCAGAGCGTCAAGTAGGATCGCGGGGCAGAACATGCGCGTGGGGGCTCATCGAATCGTCGGGGGCCCCCTGAGAGCGCGGGCTTCCAGCCCGCATGGGCGGCCGGGCGGGCTGGAAGCCCGCGCTCCCAGGAACGACTTCTTCAGACTGGGCGACGGCAGCGCTCGTACGCCCCGCTTGACTCATGCCGCCCACCCCGGTGCTTCGCGCCGGTCCCGCCCCCGCCCCTGCGCGGCGGGGGCGGACCGCCCGGCGGCGCCGTCGCCTCAAGGCAGGAGGGGGTGAGCGCCGGCGGGCTGAACGCGTACCCTGAACGAACGTCGCCATCTTGTCCTGCTCCTTCCTTGGGTTGGCTGACCGCCCCTGCGTGCGCCCCCCGGGTCGGGCGCTCGCCGCAGCGGTCGATCGAGTAACTGCCATGAATACGATCGTGGGGGGCGGTTTATTGAGGATCGCGGGCGCTGAACGGCTGCCGTTTGGGCGCCGATCGGGTGCCGGGGGTGCGGATGGGGGCGACAGGCCGAGCGTTCTGGAACGACGGGGCTGGGCGATGAGGGATGGGTGTGTTGGGGCGAGGAGCGGCCTTGTC
>WBZR01000734.1_pt1 | contig 24974 bp, 22 predicted proteins | sample 5204231 | NCBI WGS metagenome assembly WBZR01 (sample SAMN12412403, study PRJNA552823) | activated sludge metagenome | isolation source: activated sludge from anammox sidestream of wastewater treatment plant... | place: USA: Virginia | collected 2017-08
CACGCAGAAGGCGGGCACGCAGATCATGGACGAGATCCGCGGCCTCGTGCGCGTCAGCCCGACGGTGGGCTGGGGCCTGATGCTGGGCGCGCTGGCGATCCTCGGCATGCCGCCGTTCGGCGTCTTTGCCAGCGAGTTCCTCATCGTCACGACGGCGATGCGCGAGCAGCCCTGGGCCACGCCCTTCCTGCTGGTGGCGCTGGGCGTGGCCTTCGCGTCGGTGTTCGCGCGCGTGCAGCCGATGGTGTTCGGCGACACCCGGCTCGAGCGGCTGCCGCATGCGCCGGCGTTGCTGCCGGTGTTCGTGCATCTGGCGCTGGCGCTGATGCTGGGACTGTTCGTGCCGCCGTATCTCGACGGCTGGTACCGCCAGGCGGCGGCGATGCTCGGGCACTGAGCGCCATGCCGCTGGCCCACCTCGAGCTCGACGCGCGCCGCCTCGCGGCGCCGCTGCCGCTGTGGCAGGCCGACGTCGAGCGCGGGCAGTGGACGGCGACGGCCGATCGCGTCGCCGCCGGCGGCGGACGCCTGGTCGCGCTGTGGGCGTGCGACCTGGCGCCGGCGCAAGGCGGCGCCGCGGTGCACGCCGCGCTCGCGGGCAGCTTCGGCCTCGTCTGGCTGCGCCTGCCGCTGGACGACGGGCGCGGCTACCCCGACCTGGCGCCGACCTTCGCCTGCGCGGCGCGCATGCAGCGCGCCGCGGCCGATCTCACCGGCCTGCGCGCCCAGGGCGCGCGCGACACGCGGCCCTGGCTCGACCACGGCCTGTGGGGCGAGGGCGGACCGCCGCTGGCGCACGGCGCTGCGCCCCGGGGCGCGGCGCCCGGGCGGCTGCCCGACGACTACGACTTCGTGCGCGTCGAAGGCGACGGCGTGCACGAGATCGCGGTCGGCCCGGTGCACGCCGGCATCATCGAGCCCGGGCATTTCCGCTTCTCGGTGGTGGGCGAGAAGGTGCTGCGGCTGGAGCAGCGCCTGGGCTACACGCACAAGGGCATCGAGCGCCGCTTCACCGAGCTGGGTGTGCGCGGCGCGCCGCGCCTGGCCGGCCGCGTGAGCGGCGACTCGACGGTCGCCTGCGCCTGGGCCTGCTGCATGGCGCTCGAGGCGGCGGCGGGCCTCGAGGTGCCGCGCCGCGCGCGCTGGCTGCGCGCGCTGCTGCTCGAACGCGAGCGCGTGGCCAACCACCTGGGCGATCTGGGCGCGCTGGGCAACGACGCCGGTCTGGCATTCGGCCTGGCGCAGTTCTCGCGCCTGCGCGAAGACTGGCAACGGCTGTCGCACGAGCTCTTCGGCCACCGCCTGATGATGGACCGCGTGGTGCCCGGCGGCGTGGCATGCGACGTCGACACGGCGGCGCTGGCGCGCCTGCGCGCGCAGTGCGACGCGCTGGAGCGCGAGCTGGGCACGCTGCGCGGCATCTACGACGAGCACGCCGGACTGCAGGACCGCTTCATGGGCGCCGGCCGCGTCGAGCGCGAGCTGGCGCTGCGCCTGGGCCTCACCGGCCTGGCGGCGCGCGCCAGCGGCCTTGCCGGCGACCTGCGCGCCGATCATCCCTGCGCGCCTTACGACGAGCTGGGTGCACGCGCCTGCATGCGTGCCGGCGGCGACGTCGCGGCGCGCGTGGCGCTGCGCTTCGACGAAGCGGTGGAGTCGCTGCGCCTGCTGCGCGAGATCGCCGCGCGGCTGCCCGCGGGCGCGCCGGCGCTGCCGGCGGCGCAATGGGAGGCCAGGCTGGCCGCGCAGCTCGAGGCCGCCGGCCGTGCCCCGGGCGCCGGCCGTGTCCCGGGCGCAGGCTGGGTGGAGGGCTGGCGCGGCGAGGTCTTCGTGGCGCTCGAACTCGGCGCCGGCGGCCAGGTGCTGCGCTGTCACGTGCACGACCCCTCGTGGCAGAACTGGCCGGTGCTCGAGCATGCGGTGATCGGCAACATCGTCCCCGACTTCCCGCTCATCAACAAGTCGTTCAATCTCGGCTATTCGGCGCACGATCTGTAGATGTGGCAGATCCTCAGGCAGATCGCCCGAACGGGCATCGTCAGCGAGCCGGCACCGGCGCGCGACGACGCGCTGCGCCTGCCGTCGGCGCACGACGCCGAGGCGGGGCGCATCGGCGCGGAGATCCTCGCCACGCTCGGCCAGGCGCTCACCATCCGCGCCGTCGACGCGGGCTCGTGCAACGGCTGCGAGCTCGAGATCCACGCCCTCGGCAACCCCTACTACAACCTCGAGGGGCTGGGCATCCGGTTCGTCGCCAGTCCGCGCCATGCCGACCTGCTGCTGGTCACGGGGCCGGTGTCGCGCCACATGGCCGAGGCGCTCAGACGCACCTGGGAGGCGATGCCCGCGCCCAAGCTGGTGGTGGCGCTGGGCGAGTGCGGCGCCAGCGGCGGCGTCTTCGGCGCGTGCAGCCACGCGATCTGCGGCGGCGTGGCCGAAGTCGTGCCGGTGGACGTGGTGGTGCCCGGCTGCCCGCCGGCGCCGATCGAGATCCTGCGCGGCATCCTGAGTGCCGTGCGCCGCGATGCGGCGGGCAAGGGCCGCGGCTGAGAGTCTGTGAAGATACGAACCCAAGAAAGGCAGCTGCCCCGGCGCCGCGAGCGGCGGCGGCTCGGCCGCTGCGGCGGCCGCACGCTGCCGCCAGTGTCCGTTGCGCGCGCTGCCCGCGCCGGCTGCGCGCAGCTCGGGCATCGGAGTCGTGTTCCGCGCGCCCGCCGCCGACCGGCCCGCGTGGGCGGCGCCGTCGCCCTAAACGCCCAGGTGGCGCTGCAGGATCTCGGGCTGCGACTTGAGCGCGGCGGCCGGTCCTTCGTGCGCGATGTGGCCGTTGTTGATGATGTAGACGCGGTTGGCCAGCGCCAGCGTGGCCGCGATGTTCTGCTCGACGAGGATGATCGTCTGACCGGCCTGCGCCAGATCGTGACAGGCGCGCACCAGGTTCTGCACGATCACCGGCGCCAGGCCCTCGAAGGGTTCGTCGAGCAGGATGATCTTCGGGTCGCGCACCAGCGCGCGCGCGATCGCCAGCATCTGCTGCTCGCCGCCGGACAGGTCGGTGCCGCGGCTGGTGCGCCGCTCCGCGAGGCGCGGGAACATCGCGTAGATGCGCTCCAGCGGCCACTTGTGGTCGGCGCTCAGTCCGGCGAGGACGATGTTCTCCTCGACGTTCAGGCTGCCGAAGATGCGGCGGTCCTCGTGCACGAGCTGCATGCCCGCGCGCGCGATCTGGTACGACTTGTGGCCGGCCAGTTCCGTGCCTTCGAGCCTGATGCTGCCGGCCCGGGGCTTGACCACGCCCATCAGGCTCTTGAGGGTCGTCGACTTGCCCGCGCCGTTGCGCCCCAGAAGGGCAACGACCTCGTTCTTCTCGACGCGCAGCGCGACGTCGAACAGGATGTGGCTGTCGCCGTAGTAGCTGTTGAGCCCCGTGACCTCGAGCAGACTCATGCGGCCCCCGCCTCTTCGCCGAGGCCGCCGAGGTAGGCCTCCTGAACTTCGGCGTTGGTGCGGATCTCGTCGGGCGTTCCCTCGACCAGCACGCGCCCTTCCTGCAGCACGGTGATGCGTTCGACGAGTTCGAACATCGAGTCCATGTCGTGGTCGATGACGATCATCGTGCGGCCGACGGCGATTGCCTTGAGCAGCGCGACGGTGTCGACGCGCTCCTGCGGGCTCATGCCGGCGAGCGGTTCGTCGAGCAGCAGCAGGTTGGGCGACGTCGCGAGCGCGAGGCCGATCTCGAGCCGGCGCTTCTCGCCGTAGGCCAGCTCGGCGACCGGGGTGTCGAGCCGGTCGCCCAGGTGCACGAGTTTGGCGGTGCGTGCGATCTGCGGATCGAGCCCGGCGACCCTGGCCAGCGACTTGAACAGGTCGAGCTTGAACTTGCCGCGCAACTCGCCGAGCGCTGCGATCGCGAGATTCTGGCGCACCGTCAGGCGGTCGAACAGCTGGTTGATCTGGTAGCTCTTCGTGAGTCCGAGCTGGCACGCGTCGGCAACGCCGAGCGTCGTGATGTCGCGGCCGTCGAAGACGATCTTGCCGGCGCTCGGAATGACCTCGCAGGTCAGCATCTTGAAGAAAGTGCTCTTGCCGGCTCCGTTCGGGCCGATGATGCCGCGGATCTCGCCGTGCTGGACGCTGAAGTCGATGTCGCTGTTGGCGACCAGTCCGCCATAGCGCTTGGTCAGCCCGGTTACCTGCAGGATCGTTCCGGCGCTGCTGGCGGTGGCCTTGCGCCGCAGCAGCTTGTCCTCGCCGGGATTGGCGGCGGCCGCGACCGCTGGCGCCGGGGCGGGCTTGCGCGGCCTGACCAGGCGATACAGGTCGACGATCGCGCCGACCAGCCCGTGGCGCAGGAAGACGACGAGCAGCACGAACACGATGCCCAGCACGAGCCGCCAGGTCGCGCCGAGCTCGAGCGTCGTCTGGAAGAAGTCGCTCAGGTACAGCCACACCGTCGCGCCCAGCAGCGGGCCGAACAGCCAGCCGGCGCCGCCGATCGCCGTCTGCATGACGATCTCGCCCGAGGTGTGGAACATGAAGGCGTCGGGCGGCATGAAGCCCTGCAGCATGCCCAGCAGGCTGCCGCCGAAGCCCGCGTACATCGCCGCGACGACGAAGACCGTCATCTTGTAGCCGCGGATGTCGTGGCCGAGCGCCTGCGCGCGCAGCGGGTTGTCGCGGATCGCGCGCAGCAGCAGCCCGACCGGCGAGCGCACGATGCGCAGCGCGATCACGAGCCCGACGAAGTACCAGAAGGCGAAGAACCCGTACATCTGCCAGTTGCCGCCGAACGTGAGCGTCGTGAAGCCCAGGTTCAGGTTCGGCGGCGGCACGCCCGGCAGGCCGTTCTCGCCGCCGGTGTAGGCCGACAGCGGGTTGAACTCGAGGAAGAAGAACACCTCGGCGATCGCCACCGTGATCATCGCGAAGTAGATGCCCGTGCGGCGCAGCGCCAGCAGGCCGATCAGGTAGCCGACGACGCCGGCGACGACGGTGCCGGCGAGGGCCGCGGCAATCGTGTTGGTGAACGAAGTCTGCGTCAGCAGGTAGGCGGCGAACATGCCGCCGGTACCGAAGAACGCGGCCTGTCCGAACGACAGCAGCCCGGTGAAGCCGAACAGCAGGTCGAAGCCGATGCCGACCAGACCCCAGATCAGGATGCGGTTGATCGTCGTCGGGTTGAACCCCAGGTACGGCAGCACGAACGGCGCTGCGATCAATGCGAGCAGCGTCAGGATCTCGACGATGAACGGGCGTTGGCGGGTCGGCATCGCGGCAGTCGGCGGCTAGTCGCGGCTGGCCGTGCCGAGCAGGCCGTACGGGCGCAGCACCAGCACGAGCGTCATCGCGACGAACAGCATCACGTAGGAATAGGCGGGGTCGATCATCGAGGTCAGGCTGATGATCTGGCCGGCGATCAGGCCGCCCAGCACCGCGCCGGCGAAGGAGCCGACGCCGCCGATGACGACGACGACGAAGGTCTGCACGAGGATCGCGTCGCCGACGTCGGGCGCGACGGCGACCACCGGTGCGTTCACGATGCCGGCAAATCCCGCCGCCATCGCACCGATGCCGAACACGAGCATGAACACGCGCTGGACGTTGATGCCCAGCGAATCGACCATCACCGCATCCTCGATGCCGGCGCGGACGATCATGCCGATGCGCGTGCGGTAGAGCACGAAGTACAGCAGCAGCAGCGCCACCGTGACGATGCCCAGCAGCGCCAGCCGGTAGGTCGGGTAGACCATGAATCCGAGCGGCGTGATGCCGGTCAGCAGGGCCGGCGGCGGCACCGTCTTCGACAGGCTGCCGAAGAAGTAGCGCACCGTCTCGACGAACACGATGCCCAGGCCGAAGGTGACGAGCAGCTGGTCCTCGGCCGGCCGGGCGTAGAAGTGGCGGATGATCAGCCGCTCGGTGACGACGCCGACCAGCATGACGAACAGCGCGCCGGCGGCGATCGCGACGACGAACGAGCCGGTCTGCGTGAACGCCACCCAGCCGGCGTAGCCGCCGAGCATGAACATCGCGCCGTGCGCCAGGTTGAGCACGCCGAGCGTGCCGTAGATGATCGTCAGGCCCGACGAGATCAGCGCCAGCAGGGCGCCCAGCACCAGGCCGTTGAAGCACTGCGAGATGAAGTTGCCCCAGCTGAACACGCCATGTCGTCCTGGTCAGGGGTCGATCGGAATCGCGCCGGCCATCGTGTGCGGCGGTTCGGACGGGCGGCCTAGGCCGCCGCCGTCGGCCGGCGCCGGTTGCGCGCGCGCCGCCGGGCGCGCCGCAGCGGCTGCCGGGCGCCCCCGTGGCGCGATCACGTGTAGTCGCCTAGCTTGCAGCCGAATTCGCCGGGCGGCTGGATCACCTTCTCGCCGGGCACGACGTCGATCACCTCCCAGAAGTCCTCGTCGTTCTTCATGTCCTTCTTGGCCTTGCCGCGCACGAGGACGACCGGACGCACCGCCTGGTGATCCTCGGGCCGGTAGTGCACGTTGCCCAGCAGCGACGGGATGGTCTCGCCCTTCTCCCACTGCCTGATCACGTCGGGCGGGTAGAAGCTGCCGGCCTCGGTGACCATGCGCGCCCAGTGCGCGAAGCTGACGTAGGCGTTCTCGGCGCCCCACTCGGGCCGGTAGCCGTACTTCTTGTGGAAGGCCTCGACGAACTGCTTGGCCAGCGGGTACTTGTCCTCGAGCGTCCACCAGAAGTCGGTTGCCGCCAGCACGCCGGCCGTGATGTCGACGCCGGCCTCCTTGGCGATGAACGGGATCTGGTAGGGCAGCACCAGCGTCATCTTGGGAAGCAGGCCGAACTGCTTGGCCTGCTGGCTGGACAGCACCGCGTCACGGCCCCAGTTCACGTTGATCAGGAACTCGGCGCCGGAGTTGGCGATGTTGGTCAGGTACTGGCTGAAGTCCTGCGTGCCCAGCGGCGAGACCTGGTTGGTGACGACCGTCCAGCCGCCTTCCTTGGTGATGTAGTCCACCACCGACTTGGTCGTGGTGTGGCCGTAGGTGTAGTCCGGCGTCATGAACGCGGCCTTGCGGTTCTTGCCGAACTGCTTGAGCATCACCGGGCCGATCGCGTTGGCCGCCATTTCACCGAAGAAGCCCTGGCGGAAGCTGTAGCGCACGCAGTCCTTGCCGGTGGTGTCGTTGGAGCCCGAGATGCCCGGCATGTAGAGGATCTTCTCGCGCTGCGCGAACTTGTTCATCGCGACGGCCACCGCCGACGAGGTCGACCCCGTCATCAGGACGACCTTGTCCTGGTTGATGAAGGTCTGCGCCGACTGCAGTGCCTGGTTGGGTTTGGCGGCCGAGTCGGCCGACTTCAGCACGACCTTCTTGCCGAGCACGCCGTTGTTGATCTTCGGCGCGAGCTGCTTCATCAGCGGGTGGTTGGTGTTGATGTGCTCGACGGCAAGTTCCCAGCCCTTGAGTTCGTCGGCGCCCTGCACTGCATAGGTGCCGGTCAGCGGCACCATGGCGGCAACGGCAACGCTCGGACCCTGCGAGCCGGCCGGCCAGGTGCCCATCGCGGGCTTGCCCTGGGCGTGGGCCAGGCCGATGGGCCCGATGCCCGGGATCAGCGCGGCTCCGGCAACGCCCGCGCCGGCGCCCAGGATGCGCCTGCGGGACAGAGCGGATTGCGTCTTGCTGACCGACTTGGATTGCGCCATGTTTCATCTCCAGGAAGTTGACGATGCCCGCGAACGGAGGGCCGGGCGCGCGAGCGCTGTCGATACGCTGCCGTGCGGCCACCCGCGGCCGAGGCGGCTTCTACACGCCGATGCGCTCGCGCCGGATCTCTGCGGATGTGTTCCCTCCACAGGCATCCGCTGTCGAAAAGTATCGAACCACTTCGTCAACCTAACAATAGGCAATTGACTTCATTGGAGTTTTTTGTAAATAATTAATTTGCTCGAGGAAATCCCGGTGGACTTTTCACATTGCGGTGCAACATCGGGGCGCTCGCCATGGCCGCGCGTCCCGTGCTTGCGGCGCGTGTCGCTGGCCGGCAAGGCCGTTGATCGGGTGCGCGCATGCGCCGCTCGCTGATCGGGCCGACGCTGCGCGAGCGCCGGCGCGCGCTCGGCATCACACAGTCACGGTTGGCCGCCGACGTGGGCATCTCGGCGTCGTACCTGAACCTGATCGAGAGCGACAAGCGCAACATCGCCGGCGCGCTGCTCAAGCGGATCGCCGAGGCGCTCGGCCTGGCGGTGGACGAGCTCGACGGCGCTGCCGAACGGCGCTTGCTGGACGACCTGAACGAACTCACCGGCGAGCCGCTGCTGGCCGACCTGCAGCTCGATCCGGCCGCCGCGCACGGACTGGCCAGCGGCCAGCGCGACTGGGCTCGGGCGCTCATCCGCCTGCATCGCGCCTGGCTCGACCGCGGACGGGCGGTCGGTGCGCTGTCCGATCGGCTCAATCAGGACCCCTTCCTCGGCGGCGCCGTGCACAGCCTGCTCAGCCAGGTGGCGGCCATCCGTTCGTCGTCGGAGATCCTCGAGACCGTGGCCGACCTCGAGCCGCAGCAGCGCCAGCGCTTCGTGAGCATCGTCGGCAACGAGAGCGCGCGCCTGGCCGAAGTGGCCAAGGCGCTGGCGGCCTTCTTCGACAAGGACTACTCCGGCACGCGCTCGCTCAGCCCGGTCGACGAGGTCGACGACTTCGTCTTCGACCATGCCAATCATTTTCCGAGCCTCGAACAGGCAGCGGCCGACTTCCGTGCCGCGGCGGCGCTCGAAGGCGGCTGCAGCGAGCAGGCGCTGCTCGAGTACCTGCGGCGCGCGCACGCCGTGCAGATCGTCATCCGGCCCTCGGCCGGATTCGGCCGCAGCGAACCTCACGAACACGTGGCCTTCGATCGCGCGTCGCGCACCCTGGTGCTGGCGGAGGCCGCCCCGCGCCCGGCGCTGCGCATGCAGCTCGCGCGGGTCGCTGCCGAGCTGTTCGACGAGGGGCATGCGCTCGACGGCGTGCTGGCCCAGGCCGCACAGCTCGGCACCGATGCGGCGCGCCGGCGTGCCCGCCGCGTGCTGTCGTCCTATCTGGCTGCGGCCGTGCTGCTGCCCTACGAGGCCTTCCTCGACGCGGCGCGGCGCGCACGCTTCGATATCGACCATCTCGTGCAGCGCTTCGGTGCGAGCTACGAGCAGGTGTGCTGCCGACTGGTGTCGCTGCGCCGGCACGGCGCGGCCGCCATTCCCTTCGGCCTGATGCGCGTCGACGCCGCAGGCTTCACCAGCAAGCGCTTCCCGCTGCCGCAACTGGCGCTGCCGCGCCACGGCCAGGCTTGTCCGATGTGGGCCGTGTACCAGACCTTCCAGACACCGGGAACCATCGTGCGCCAGCTCGCCGAGTTCCCGACCGGCGAGCGGCTGCTGTTCGTCGCCCGCACCGTCGAGAAGGCGCGGCCCGGCTTCGTCCTGCCGCGCCGCGTGCTGTCGATCATGCTCGCGTGCGACGCGTTGCACGCCGATCAGACCGTGTACGGCGACGGCCTGGACCTGGCGTCGACGGCGCCGGCCGTACCGGTGGGGCCGAGCTGCCGGCTGTGCGTGCGCCGCGACTGCCTGTATCGCGAGGAGGATGCCGTCGTCGACACCTGAGGGGCTACACTCGCCCCGGGGCATGGGACACGTCATGAGCGGGAGCAGCGCGCACCGAATTGCTGGGCCATGGTCTGCCGTGTGCTGATCGCGGAGGACGAGCCGCACATCGTCGAGTCGCTGAGCTTCGTGCTGCAGCGCGAGGGGTTCGACGTGATCTCGGTGCTCGACGGCGAAGCGGCCCTGCGCGCGCTGCGCAGCGATGCGCCCGAACTGCTGATCCTCGACCTGATGCTGCCCCGCATGAACGGATTCGAGGTGCTCAAGGCGGTGAAGTCCGACCCGGTGCTGAAGTCGGTCCCGGTGCTGGTGCTCACCGCCAAGGGACAGGCGCAGGACCGCCGCATGGCCGAGGAAATCGGCGCCGACTGCTTCGTGACCAAGCCGTTCTCCAACCGCGACATCGTCGAGCAGGCGCGCCGCCTGACGGCGCGCTGAACAGGCAGCGGACATGTCGAAGACGGCTGCGGACCCGATGTACGCGCGGCTGCGCGACGCCGCCGTGCTGCTGCCGGCCATCGGCGTGTTCCTGCTGATGCCGCCGGCGATCAACCTGTTCACCGGCACGCGCGCCGTGGCCGGCGTGCCGCTGATCGTCGTGTACCTGTTCGGCGTGTGGCTGGCGCTGATCGTCTGTGCCGCGCTGCTTGCGCGGCGGCTGGCGCCGCCGCCTGCGCCGGCGGCGGCGCCGCCGGGTGAAGCGCCGGCAACCGATCCTGCCGGCTGATGTTGTCGGCCGACGTCGTCCTGGTGACGGCGCTGCTGTACGTGGCGCTGCTGTTCGGGGTGGCGTTCGTGGGCGATCGCCGCGCCCGCAGCGGGCGGCTGGGCTGGCTGCGCTCGCCGTTGGTGTACACGCTGTCGATCTCGGTGTACTGCACCTCGTGGACCTTCTACGGCGCGGTGGGCTCGGCCGCGCGCAGCGGGCTCGAGTTCGCCACCATCTACCTCGGGCCGACGCTGATGTTCATCGGCTGGTGGATCTTGCTGCGCAAGATCGTGCGCATCGCCCACAACCAAAGCATCACGTCGATCGCCGACATGATCTCGTCGCGCTACGGCAAGAGCGCCGCCCTGGCCGCGCTGGTCACGCTGATCGCGGTGGTCAGCACGACGCCGTACATCGCACTGCAGCTCAAGGCGGTGGCCACCAGCTTTCAGGTGATCGGCAACAGCGCTCCGGACACGCTCGCGGGCGCCTCGGGCAGCGGTGCACCCGACTACTGGACCGCGTTCTGGATCGCAGCCGGCATGGCGGTGTTCACGATCCTGTTCGGCACGCGCAACATCGACGCCAAGGAGCGCCATCACGGTGTCGTGGCGGCGATCGCGCTCGAGGCCGTGGTCAAGCTGGTGGCGCTGCTGGCCGTCGGGCTGATGGCGGTGTACGGAGTGGCCGGCGGCGCCGAGCATATCTTCGCGCTCGCGTCGCCCGAAATGCTGCACGCGCAGGACGCCTTCGGGCCGCGCTGGGTGGCGGTGATCTTCCTGTCGGCCGGGGCGGTGATCTGCCTGCCGCGCCAGTTCCAGGTGACCGTGGTCGAGAACGTCGACGAGTCCCACCTGCGTACCGCCGCGTGGCTGTTTCCGCTGTACCTGTTCCTGCTCAGCCTGTTCGTGCTGCCGATCGCGATCGCGGGGCTGAACTATCTGCCGGCCCACGCCGACCCGGACATGTTCGTGCTGACGCTGCCGATCTGGGCGAGCCGCAACGACATCGCGCTGCTGTCGTTCCTCGGCGGCTTCTCGGCCGCCACCTCGATGGTGATCGTCGCCTGCATCGCGCTGTCGACGATGATCTCCAACCACATCGTGATGCCGGTGGCGCTGCGGCTGCACTGGGTGTCGCAGAGCGCCGGCGGCGAGTTCCGCAGCTTTCTGCTCACCAGTCGGCGCGTCAGCATCTGCGTGATGCTGGCGCTGGGCTTCCTGTACTTCCGTCTGAGCGGCAACTCCGACGCGCTCGCGTCGATCGGGTTGATCGCCTTCGTCGGTGTTGCCCAGGTGTTGCCCAGTCTGGTCGGCGGACTGTTCTGGCGCCACGCCAACGCCGACGGCGCCTTCGCCGGTCTGCTGGTGGGCACGATCCTTTGGGCCTACACGCTGTTCCTGCCGAGCTTCGGCGGCGATGTGATCCTGTCGCCGCGGGTGCTGGCCGACGGCCCGTTCGGCCTGCAGATGCTGCGCCCGCAGGCCCTGTTCGGCCTGCACGGCCTGGACCCGCTGGTGCATGCGATCTTCTGGAGTCTGTCGGTCAACACGCTGCTGTTCGTGCTGGTGTCGCTGCGGCGCGAGCCGCGTCCGCTCGAGCGGCTGCAAGGCACGCTGTTCGTCGACGTGTTCCGCACGTCGGCCGAGGCGACCACCGGCTTGCTGCGCCGCTCGGCGGCGACCGACGACCTGAGCGCGCTGGCGCAGCGCATCCTCGGTGCCGACGAGGCGCGCCGCCTGTTCAGCCAGGCCGCTGTGCAGCAGGGGCGCGACCGCAGCGCTCCGATCGCCGACGATGCCTTCATCACCCGGCTCGAGCGTGCGCTGGCCGGCAGCATCGGCAGCGCGTCGGCGCACGCGATGATCTCGCAGGTGGTCACCGGCGAGACCATCAGCCTGGACGCCCTCGTGCGTATCGCCGACGAGACCCAGCGCGTGCGCGAATACAGCCACCAGCTCGAGCAGAAGTCGCGCCAGCTCGAGGCCGCCGCACGCCAGCTCGCGCAGGCCAACGAGCGCCTGCGGCGGCTCGACGTGGAGAAGGACCTGTTCCTGAGCCAGGTGAGCCACGAAGTCAGGACGCCGATGACCTCGATCCGCTCGTTCTCCGAGACGCTGCTCGACCCCAGTGGGCTGGAGCCGGCGAAGGCGCAGCGCTTCCTGCGCATCATCCACGAGGAGAGCGTGCGCCTGACGCGACTGCTCGACAGCACGCTCGAGCTGAATCTGCTCGAGCACGGCGAGGCGCCGTGGCAACTGACCCCGATCGACCCGGAGCTGGCGCTCGACGGCTCGATCGAGATCTGCCAGGGGTTGGCCGCCGCTGCGCCGGTGCGCATGCTCGAAGGCGCGCGCGCGCGCGGTGTCGTGGTCCACGGCGATGCCGATCGGCTCAGCCAGGTATTCATCAACCTGATTTCCAACGCGATCAAGTACAACGTCAGCGACGACCCCTGGGTGCGCGTGAGCAGCCGCATCCGCCACGCCTGCTGGGAGGTCCTGATCGAGGACAACGGCCCGGGCATCCGCGCCGACGAGCGCGAGCTGATCTTCTCGAAGTTCCGCCGCGGCTGGGCGCACACCCGCACGTCGGCGCCGGGCGCCGGGCTCGGGCTGGCGATCAGCTGGCAGATCATGCGCCGCCTCGGCGGCTCGCTGTCGCTGGCGGCCGCCGGCGCGCGCGGCGCGTGCTTCCGGGTACGGCTGCCGTGCCCGGGCTGCGCGGCACCACGCCCGCGCCGCTGACCGGTCGGCAGCCGGGCCGCCCGTTTCGCCCGTACCGCCCTATGATGCGGACCGACGCAATTCCACCGGCTACGCGGCCAAGGCACCGATCATGTACACACGCATTCTTGTTCCGGTCGACGGCTCCAGGTTCTCCGAGCAGCTGATTGCTCCGGCCGCGCAGGTCGCGCGTGCCGCCGGCGCCGAGTTGACGCTGCTGCGCGTCGTTGCCGCTGCCGACGACGCAGCGGCGGCGGCGTCCGAGCTCGAGGCGCTGGCCGCGCCGGTCGCGGCCAAGGCCTTGTGCCTGCCGGCGCCGGCCGAGGGCGTGGCGGCGGCAATCGGCGACGAGGCCCGGCGCGTGCCCGGCACGCTGGTGGCGATGTGCTCGCACGGCCGCAGCGGCGCGATGCAGGCGCTGTTCGGCAGTGTGGCGCTGCAGGTGCTGCGCAGCCTGGGCGAGCCGCTGGTCGTGTTCCGGCCGCAGGCCGACGGCCCGCCGGCCCTGTCGCGGGTCGGACAGATCGTGCTGCCGCTCGACGGCAGCGAGCTGTCCGAGACCATCGTGCCGCAGGCCGCAGCGCTGGCGAAATGGCTGGGCGCCAAGGTCGTGGTCGTGTCGGTGCTCGAGCAGTCGGCGCGGCCCGAGCCGGGCGTGCCGGCGAGCGACGTGCAGGAAGCGAACTACGTGCGCAGCAAGGCGCGCGAGATCGCCGAGCGCTGGGGCGTGCCGGTGAGCTGGGAGGTGCTGCACGGCGACGCGAAGCAGGCGATTCCCGACTACGTACGCGGCCTGGGCGACGCGATGCTGGCGATGACGACGCACGGTCGCACCGGACTGCGCAGCGTGCTCGCCGGCAGCGTGACGGCGCAGTGCCTGCGCGACGCGCAGGTGCCGGTGTTCACGCGCCTGCCCTGAGCCTGCGAAGATCGGCGTTCCCGCCGCCGATGAGGGTGCCGGCCCGGGCCTTGTCCGGGCGTTCGCGTCGCGCTTGGCGCAAGGCCCGGCAATGGCCGGCCACGCTGCGCCGCGGCGTGGAGCCTCTGCTGGCTCGCAAGGGGCGATGAGGAGCGCCCCCGGCCACCCTGCCGACCGCTACCGGTGTCGGTCCGGCAGCCCCGCCGCGCGCCTGCGCAGCAGCGGCTCGAGTGCCGCACGCGCCCGAGCCAGGCGCTCCGGCCCCTGGCCGCCCACCACCGCGAAAGGCAGTGTGTGCGCGTGCAGCCAGGCGCGCACGAGCGCGTCGACCGGCGCGCGCACCTGCGGGCCGTCGCGCTGCAGGCCGTCGGCCACCCAGGGCAGGTCGAGCGCGGTGAGCAGCGTGAGCGCGCTCGTGCGGTGCAGCTCGTAGGCACGCGCGTCGAGCGAGCGGTCGTCGAACAGCAGCCGGCTGTAGACGGTGGTCATCAGCGCCGTCGTGTCGCTCACGACGATGTCGTGCTCGGCGGCGGCGGCCTCGATGCGGCGGTGCTGCTCCTCGGCGATCGCGCGCTGCTCGTCGGCGCGCGGCGTGCGGCCTGCGCGCACGCACCAGGCGCGCAGCCATTCGTCGACGAGCGCGACGCGTCCGCAGCCGTCTTCGGCCAGCGCACGCGCCAGCGCGGCCGCGAGCGTCGTCTTGCCCGTGCTCTCGGCACCGACGATGGCGATGCGCAGTGTCATGCGCCGGCAGCCTCGCGCCGCCGCCAGGCGCGCCAGCCGGCCACCGACATCAGCGCGAACAGCGCGTACAGCAGCACCGTCAGCCACAGACCGCGCTGGGCGAACAGACCCACGCTGTAGACGTTGACGGCGAGCCAGACGGCCCAGTTCTCGATCAGCTTGCGGCCCAGCAGCAGCTGGCCGGCGATGCTGGCCACCGTGGGCAACGCGTCGGCGTAGGGCAGCGCGGCGTCGGTGCCGTGCGCGAGCAGCAGGCCCAGCAGCGGCCAGCCTGCCAGCGTGAGCACGAGCACCCGGGCGCGGCCGCGCAGCGACAGCCGATGCACGACGAGCGCGCCGCCGTCGGCGCCGCGGCCGCGCAGCCACTGCCACCAGCCCCAGAAGGCGACGACGACGAAGAACAGCTGCAGCGAAGCCTGCCCGTACAGGCGGCTGTCGGCGAACAGCAGCGCATAGAGCAGCGAGCTGGCGATCGCCAGCGGCCAGGCGACGGGGTCGACGCGCATGTTGGCCAGCACCATCGCGATCGCCAGCCCGAAGGCGACGATCTCGAGCCAGGTGACGGGGCTGCCGCGGAACTCGAAGGCGGCTGCCAGCAGCGGGCGCGCAGCCTGCAGCAGCACGTCCATTCAGCGGCGTGGGGCGACGGCGACGGCGGCCGACGTACTGGCGGCCGACGTGCCGGCGGCCGACGTGCCGGCGGCCGACGTGCCGGCGGCGCCGCCGCGCGGCGCGAATTGCACCAGGATCTCGTCGGGCCTGACCATGCCGAGCTCGGCGCGGGCCTTCTCCTCGACCATCTCGAGGCCCTCCTTCAGGTCGCTCGCCTCGGCCGCGGTGCGTGCGTTGCGCGCGCGCGCCGCGTCGTTCGTGCGCTGCTGATCGGCCAGTTGCATGCGCAGGCTCACCACCTGCGGCATGTTGCCCTTGCCCAGCCAGAGCTCGCCTTGCACGGCGAGCAGGGCCAGTGCGAGCGCGAGCGTGGTCCAGCGCATCGGTGCGCGCGTCTCAACGCAGGTTGTAGAAGGCCGCGCGGCCCGGGTAGCTCGCGATCTCGCCGAGGTCTTCCTCGATGCGCAGCAGCTGGTTGTACTTGGCGATGCGGTCGCTGCGGCTCATCGAGCCGGTCTTGATCTGTCCGGCGTTGGTGCCCACGGCGATGTCGGCGATCGTGCTGTCCTCGGTCTCGCCGCTCCGGTGGCTGACGACGGCGGTCCAGCCGGCGCGCTTGGCCATCTCGATGGCGGCGAAGGTCTCGCTCAGCGTGCCGATCTGGTTGATCTTGACGAGGATCGAGTTGGCCACGCCCTCCTTGATGCCGCGCTCGAGGATCTTCGTGTTGGTGACGAACAGGTCGTCGCCCACCAGCTGCACCTTCTTGCCCAGGCGCTCGGCGAGGATCTTCCAGCCGTCCCAGTCGCCCTCGTGCATGCCGTCCTCGATCGAGACGATCGGGTACTTGTCGCACCAGGCGGCGAGGATGTCGGTCCACTCGGCCGCGGCGAGCACCAGGCCCTCGCCCTCGAGGTGGTACTTGCCGTCCTTGTAGAACTCGCTGGCCGCGCAGTCCAGGCCGATCGCGATCTGCTCGCCGGGGCGGTAGCCGGCCTTTTCGATGGCCTCGAGGATGAGCTGGATCGCTGCTTCGTGGCTGGGCACGTTGGGCGCGAAGCCGCCCTCGTCGCCCACCGAGGTGGGCATGCCGCGCTCGTCGATGATCTTCCTGAGCGCGTGGAACACCTCGGCGCCGTAGCGCAGCGCCTCGCGCAGGCTCGGAGCACCCAGCGGCAGGATCATGAACTCCTGCAGATCGAGGTTGTTGTTGGCGTGGGCGCCGCCGTTGATGACGTTCATCATCGGCACCGGCAACTGCATGCGGCCGCTGCCGCCGAAGTAGCGATACAGCGGCAGCCCCGATTCCTCGGCCGCCGCGCGCGCCACGGCCATGCTCACGGCGAGCGTGGCGTTGGCGCCCAGGCGGCTCTTGTTGTCGGTGCCGTCGAGGTCGATCAGCGTCTTGTCGAGAAAGGCCTGCTCGGAGCTGTCGAGCCCCATCACGGCCTCGCTGATCTCGGTGTTGATGTGCTCCACCGCGCGCAGCACGCCCTTGCCGCCGTAGCGCGCCTTGTCGCCGTCGCGCAGCTCGATGGCTTCGCGGCTGCCGGTGGAGGCGCCGCTGGGCACGGCGGCCCGGCCCATCGTGCCCGATTCCAGCAGCACGTCGCACTCGACGGTGGGGTTGCCGCGGCTGTCTAGGATCTCGCGGCCGACGATGTCGACGATGGCACTCATGTTCGTTTGCGTTCCTGTGAAGTGAAAGCCGTTCGGACCGGGGCGGCGGCAACGCCCTCGCCCAGGACCCGGTCGAAGTACCCGGTGGCGCCGGCGCGCAGCGGCCGGGCCTTGCGGGCGTATTCGCCCGGCGCGAAGGACCCGGTCGCCTTGCGGCCGGGAAAGCGCAGCGGGGCCGGGCGGTGCGGCAACCCGCCGACTTCGGGCGTTTCGTGGCGGCTGCCGCGCACGCGGTGCTCGCCGCGGGCGGCCTGCACCGCCGCCGCGGCCATGCAGGCGCGGTCGCGCTCGGGGTCGCTGACGCGCGTCGTGGTGATCGGGGACGCGGGTGCGGGCATCCGGGCTCTCAGCCGCCGAAGTCGTCTTCCGGCCAGGGCCGCGCCTTGACGGTGCGGTCGATCTCGACGAGCTGCTCGAGCAGCGCGCGCATGCGCGCCAGCGGCACGGCGTTGGGGCCGTCGGAGAGCGCGCGCGCCGGATCGGGATGCGTCTCCATGAAGACGCCGGCGACGCCCGCGGCCACCGCGGCGCGCGCCAGCACCGGAACGAACTCGCGCTGGCCGCCCGAGCTCGTGCCCTGGCCGCCGGGCAGCTGCACGCTGTGGGTGGCGTCGAACACCACCGGCGCCGCGGTGCGGCGCATGATCGCCAGGCTGCGCATGTCGACCACCAGGTTGTGGTAGCCGAAGCTCGCGCCGCGCTCGCAGGCCATGAAGCGGTCTTCGCCGAGGCCGGCTTCGCGCGCCGCGGCGCGCGCCTTGGCGATGACGTTGACCATGTCCTCGGGCGCGAGGAACTGGCCCTTCTTGATGTTCACCGGCCGCCCGCTCTGCGCCACGGCGCGGATGAAGTCGGTCTGCCGGCACAGGAAGGCCGGCGTCTGCAGCACGTCGCAGGCGGCGGCCGCGGCCGCCACCTGCGTGGCCTCGTGCACGTCGGTGAGCACCGGCAGCGCGAGCTCGCGCCGCACCTTGGCCAGGATCTCGAGGCCGCGCTCGATGCCCGGGCCGCGGAAGCTCGCGCCGCTCGTGCGGTTGGCCTTGTCGTAGCTGCTCTTGAAGACGAAGGCGATGCCGAGCGCGCGCGTCATCTCGGCGAGCCGCCCGGCGACTTCCATCTGCAGCGCCTCGCTCTCGACGACGCAGGGGCCGGCGATCAGGAACAGGGGCCGGTCGAGGCCGACCGCGAAGCCGCACAGGTCCATCGTCAGCCCACGGCACGGACCGCCGGCTCGTCGCGGCGCGCGGCCTGGCGTGCGACCTGGTGCGCGAGCGCGGCCTTGACGAAGCTGCCGAACAGCGGGTGGCCGTCCCAGGGCGTGCTCTTGAACTCGGGATGGAACTGCACGCCCATGAACCAGGGGTGCTGCGCGCGCGGCAGCTCGACGATCTCGGTGAGCTGCTCGCGCTGCGTGAGCGCGCTGATCACGAGGCCCGCGGCCTGCAGCCGCTCGAGGTAATTGACGTTGGCCTCGTAGCGGTGGCGGTGGCGCTCGGTCACCACCGGGCCGTAGATCTCGTGGGCCAGCGTGCCGGGCTTGACGTCGGAGCTCTGCGCGCCCAGGCGCATCGTGCCGCCGAGGTCGGAGCCGGCGTGGCGGCGCTGCACGCTGCCGTCGCGGTCCTGCCATTCCTCGATCAGCGCGATCACCGGATGCGCGCAGTCGGCCTCGAACTCGGTGCTGTTGGCGCCGGCCAGGCCGGCGACATGGCGCGCGAACTCGATCGTCGCCACCTGCATGCCCAGGCAGATGCCCAGGTACGGCACGCCGTGCTCGCGCGCGTAGCGCGCGGCGACGATCTTGCCTTCGATGCCGCGCTTGCCGAAGCCGCCCGGAACGAGGATGGCGTCGTACGCGGCCAGCACCTCGGCGTTGCCGGCGTCGAGCGTCTCGGCGTCGACATAGCCGATCTCGACCCGGGCGTGGTTGTGGATCCCGGCGTGGCGCAGCGCCTCGTTGAGCGACTTGTAGCTGTCGGACAGTTCGGTGTACTTGCCGCACATCGCGATGCGCACGCTCGTGCGCGGGTGCTCGACCTCGTGCACCAGGCGGTCCCAGCGCCTGAGGTCGGCCGGCCGCGTCAGCAGCTGCAGCTTCATGCAGATCAGCTCGTCGAGGCCCTGCTCGTGCAGCAGGCGCGGCACCTTGTAGATGGTGTCGACGTCGGGCACGCTGATCACGCCGTGCAGCGGCACGTTGGTGAACAGGCTGATCTTGGCGCGCTCGTCGTCGGGGATGACGCGGTCGGCGCGCGCCAGCAGCACGTCGGGCTGGATGCCGATCTCGCGCAGCTTCTGCACCGTGTGCTGCGTCGGCTTGGTCTTGAGCTCGCCGGCCGCGGCGATGAAGGGCACGTAGGTCAGGTGCACGAAGGCGAAGTTGGTGGGGCCGAGCTTGAGGCTCATCTGCCGCACCGCCTCGAGGAAGGGCAGGCTCTCGATGTCGCCCACCGTGCCGCCGATCTCGACGATGGCCACGTCCACCGGCACCGCATTGGCGCCGCGCAGCACGAACTCCTGGATCTCGTTGGTGACGTGCGGGATCACCTGCACCGTCTTGCCCAGGTAGTCGCCGCGGCGCTCCTTCTCGAGCACGCTCTTGTAGATCTGGCCGGTGGTGAAGTTGTTCGTGCGCCGCATCCGCGTCGTGACGAAGCGCTCGTAGTGGCCGAGGTCGAGATCGGTCTCGGCGCCGTCGTCGGTGACGAAGACCTCGCCGTGCTGGAACGGGCTCATCGTGCCCGGATCGACGTTGAGGTAGGGGTCGAGCTTGATCAGGGTGACTTCGAGCCGGCGCGACTCGAGGATGGCCGCGAGCGAGGCCGCCGCGATGCCCTTGCCCAGCGAGGACACCACGCCACCGGTGACGAACACGAACTTGGCCATGTGAAGCGGCCCGCGCTCAGCGTGCGCGGGCCGGGGGGTGGTGACGGGCGATTATAGGAGCCGGGTCCGCGTGCGCCGTGCCGGCCGGGCGCCCCGGTCATGCGCTAGCATCGTCGGGCTTGCACCAGGTGCCCAGCCGCTTTGTTCGCAGCGGCGGGTTCAACGGGAAGCCGGTGGGCGCGGCGGTCGAGGTCACTCGGGCCGACGCGCGATTCCGGCGCTGCCCCCGCAACGGTCAGCGAGGAACGCGCTGCACAGACAGCCACTGGGGCCGCCGAGGCCCTGGGAAGGCGCAACGCGTTTTCGGCGCCACGCCCTTCACCGGGCCGTGCCGCCGGCACTCGCAAGCCCGGATACCGGCCTGGTGCTCGGGCGCCGGCATTGCGGTGGGCATGCGGGAGCGTCGCGGCCGCGCTGCAGCGGCCGCTGCGGGACCGATCGACTCGACTGCCGCCATGCCGGTGGGCATGACCTCTGGAGTCTGCACGGGGAGTGCGGACGGAGTTCGATTTTGACCGCCTTCCATCACACGATCCGCACCCTCGGTCGCCGCGCGCTGCGCGGCGCTTCCTTCACCCTGTGCGCGCTGGCCGCGTCGGCCGCCTGCGCTGGCGCCGGCGACGACGCCGACGACCGGCTCGTCGTCACCGGCAGCCGCGAGCCGCTGGCGCGCCACCAGCTTGCCGCCGATCTGGTGGTCATCGACGCGGCGCGCATCCGCGCGTCGACCGCCGACACGCTCGAGGACCTGCTGCGGCTCGAAGCCGGCGTGCAGCTCACGCGCAACGGCCCGCCGGGCCAGAACGCCGGGGTGATGATCCGCGGCGCTTCGTCGGGCCAGACGCTGGTGCTGGTCGACGGCGTGCGCGTCGGCTCGGCCACGCTCGGCGCGCCCGAGTTCGACCTGCTGGGCCTGGCCGACATCGAGCGCGTCGAGGTGCTGCGCGGCCCGGCGTCGAGCCTGTACGGCGCCGACGCCATCGGCGGCGTGGTGCAGATCTTCACGCGGCGCGGACGCGGCGCGCCGCGCGCCTCGCTGCGGCTGGCCGCGGGCGAATACGGCGCCGGCGAGGGCTCGGTCGGGCTCGACCTGAAGCAGGGCCCGTTCGATCTCGCGGTGGCCGCCAGCCACGAGCGCGCGCGCGGCGTCTCGGCGCTGCGCCCGAACGACCAGTTCGGCAACTACAACCCCGACCGCGACGGCTTCGCACGCCACGGCGCCACGCTGCAGGCGGGCTGGTCGCCTGCGGCCGGCACGCGGCTCGGGCTGAGCGTGCGCGACAGCCGCCTGAACGCGCAGTACGACGCGAGCGAGTTCCTGCCGCCGGCGTACCTGCAGGACGCGAGCCCCGACTTCCGCAATCGTGCGCACGAACGCGCGTGGGCGCTCGACGGCCGCGCGGTGCTCGCGCCGCAATGGACCGTCACCGCCCGCCTGGCCCGCGACGAGAGCGAGCGCACGAGCGGCGCGCACCAGCTCGACACCTTCGGCACGACGCGCCGCCAGGCCACGCTGCAGGCGAGCTGGCGGCCGCGCAGCGACCAGCAGCTCACGCTCGCGCTCGAGCGGCTCGAGGAGGCGGCGCGCTCGAGCAGCTACGCGGGCGACGCGGCGCGCGACAACGACGCCGCGGTGCTGGCCTATGCCGGTGCGGCCGGGCCGCTGCAACTGCAGCTCGAGGCGCGCCACGACCGCAATTCAGGCTACGGCAGCGTCGACACGGGCCGCGCCGGCCTGCGCTGGCCGCTCGACGCCGCCTGGTCACTGCGCGCCCTGGTGGGCACGAGCTTTCGCGCGCCGAGCTTCAACGACCTCGTCTACCCGGGCTACGGCGTGCCGAGCCTCGCGCCCGAGCGCGGCCGCAGCGCGGAGATCGGTGTCGAATGGCGGCAGGGAACGACCGAGCTCACGCTCGGCGCCTATCGGCAGGATCTGCGCGAGCTGATCGGCTACGAGAGCGATCGCAGCCTCTGCCCGCCCGACCCGGCCTACGCCTTCGGCTGCGCCCGCAACATCGCGCGCGCGCGGCTGCAAGGCGCGACGCTCGGCGCCTCGGGTGTGTGGGGCGCGTGGCGCCTGCGCGGCCATGCCGAATGGCTCGACGCCAAGGACCGCGGCAGCGGCGCGCGGCTTGCGCGCCGCGCCGCCGCGCAGCAGACGCTGGCGCTGGGCTGGCGCAGCGGCGCCTGGAATGCCGAGGCCGAACTGCTGCACCTGGGCGCGCGCCCCGACGCCGGCACGATGCTGCGCGCCGAGACCACGCTCAACGTGCAGGCCGCGTGGCGCTTCACCCCGGGCTGGCAGGCACAGCTGCGCGTGCTCAACGCCGGCAATGCCGATCTGCAGCCGGCGCGCGACTACCGCGATCTGGGCCGCCAGGCCTGGCTCGTGCTGCGCTGGGAGAGCGGGCTTTGACGCGCGTGCTGCGGCCGGCGCTGGCGGCGGCGCTGCTGGCGCTGCTGCTCGTCGGCCGCAGCGCGGCCGCGCCGCTGCGCCTGGCCGACGAACGCGGGCACGAAGTGGTGCTGGCTGCGCCGGCCATGCGCATCGTCGCGCTGCTGCCCTCGCTCACCGAGACGGTGTGCGCGCTCGACGCCTGCGATCGCCTGCTCGGCACCGACCGCTGGTCGAACTGGCCGCCCTCGGTGCGCGCGCTGCCCAAGGTCGGCGGCCTCGAGGACACGCAGATCGAGCGCCTGGTCGCGCTGCGGCCCGACCTGGTGCTGGCCGCGCGCAGCGCACGCGCGCTCGATCGCCTCGAGGCGCTCGGCGTGCCGGTGCTCGCGCTCGAGCCGCAGGACCTGGTGCAGCTGCGGCAGACGATCGACACCGTCGCGCGCGCGCTCGGACGCGCGGACGCGGGCCGGCGGCTGGTGCAGCGGCTCGACGCAAGCCTGGCCGCGGCGCTGGCGCGCGTGCCGGCCAGGCTGCGCGGCAGGAGCGTCTATCTCGAGGTCGCGAGCACGCCGCACGCGGCCGGACCGACTTCGTACGCGGGCGAGCTGCTGGCGCGCCTGGGACTGGTCAACATCGTGCCGGCCGCGCTCGGGACCTTCCCGCAGCTCAACCCCGAGTTCGTGCTGCGCGCCGAACCCGACATCGTGATGGCGACGGCGACCGCGATCGCCCGGATGCCGGACCGCCCGGGCTGGTCGTCGCTGGCCGCCCTGCGCGCCGGCCGTGTCTGCGGCTTCGAAGCCGAGGCCTGGGACACGCTGGTGCGCCCGGGTCCGAGGCTGGCCGAAGCGGCCGAGGCCATCGTCGGCTGTCTCGAGGCGATCGCGCAGCGCGAGGCGCAGCGCAAGGAGCCGCGATGACGGCGCCGGGCGGCTCGTCGATCGCCGTCGCGGCGCCCGTGCGCGGCGGCCCGACGCCGCTGCGGCTGGCGCTGGCGCTGGCCGCCGCCGCTGCGCTGCTGCTGCTGCTCGGTCTGGGCGCGGGTGCCGAGGGCTGGTCCTGGCACTGGCGCGACGACTGGGACCTCATCGCCGCGATCCGCGCGCCGCGCACGCTCGGCGCGCTGCTCATCGGCGCGCTGCTCGGTCTGGCCGGTGCCATCTCGCAGGGGCTGTTTCGCAACCCGCTGGCCGACCCCTATCTGCTCGGCGCGGCCGCCGGCGCCGGGCTGGGCGTCGTGCTGGTGCTGGCCGCCGGCGGTCTGCTCGGCGCGACGATGGGGCTGGCGGCCAGCTCGCTGCTGCTCAAGCTCGGGCTCGTCGGCGCGGCCTTCGCCGGTGCGCTGGCGGGCATGCTGCTCACGCTGGTGCTGGCGCGCGGCGCGGCGCGGCCGCTGGTGCTGCTGCTGGCCGGTGTCGTGGTCGGCGTGCTGCTCGGCGCCGTCTCCGATCTGGTGGTGCTGCTGTCGCCCGAGGCGCTGCGCGGCAAGCATGTTTTCTTGCTCGGCAGCACGAGCTTCCTCGGCTGGGGCAGCGTCGGGCTCACGGCCGCCGTGCTGGCGGCGACGCTGCCCGCTGCGCTCGTGCTCGCACGCGTGCTCGACGCGCTGGTGCTGGGCGACGCCACGGCGGCCAGCCTCGGCCTGCCGCTGGCGCGGCTGCGCCTGGCGCTGGTGGCGCTGCTGGCGCTGGCCACCGGCAGCGCGGTGGCGCAGGCGGGGCTGGTGGCGTTCGTCGGTCTGGTGGCGCCGCACCTGGTGCGCCGGATCGTCGTCGCCACGCATGCCGCGCTGCTCGCGCTGTCGGCGCTGGCCGGCGGCGTGCTGCTGCTGGCCGCCGACGTCGCCGCGCGCAGCGTGATCGCACCGCAGGAGCTGCCGGTGGGCCTGCTCAGCGCGGTGCTGGGCGGCATCTATCTGCTGGTGCTGTTGCGCCGGCGGCTCGACGAGGGCCTGCGGTGACGGTGCTGCCCGCGGCCGAAGACGAGGGTCTGCGGTGAGCGTGCTGCTCGAGGCCGAAGACGAGGATCTGCGGTGAGCGTGCTGCTCGAGGCCGAAGACGAGGGTCTGCGGTGAGCGTGCTGCTCGAGGCCGAAGACGAGGGCCTGCAGTGAGCGTGCTGCTCGAGGCCGAAGGCCTGACCCTGGCCTACGGTGCAAGGCGTGTGGTCGACCAGGTGACGGGGACGCTGCGCGCAGGCGAGTGGCTCGCCGTCGTCGGGCCCAACGGCGCGGGCAAGAGCACGTTGCTCACCCTGCTCGCCGGGCTGCGCGCGCCCGCTGCCGGCCGCGTGCGGCTGCTCGGCCGCGAGCTGGCCCATTGGCCGGCGCGCGAGCGAGCGCGCCTGCTCGCCTGGCTGGCGCAGCAAGGCGAGGCCGACGGCGAGCTCGCCGCGCTCGACGTCGTGCGCCTGGGGCGGCTGCCGCATCTGGGCCTGCTCGGCAGCCCCGGCGCCGCAGACGAGGCGGCGGTGCGCGCGGCGATGGACGAGACCGCGGCCACGCCGTTCGCGGCGCGGCGCCTGGCCACGCTGTCGGGCGGCGAGCGCCAGCGCGTGCTGCTGGCGCGTGCGCTCGCGGTGCAGCCGCGCGTGCTGCTGCTCGACGAGCCGGCCGCGCACCTGGACCCGCCGCACCAGCGTGCGCTGCTCGCGACCCTGGCCGCGCGCGCGCGCCGGCCT
>WBZR01001793.1_pt1 | contig 24971 bp, 19 predicted proteins | sample 5204231 | NCBI WGS metagenome assembly WBZR01 (sample SAMN12412403, study PRJNA552823) | activated sludge metagenome | isolation source: activated sludge from anammox sidestream of wastewater treatment plant... | place: USA: Virginia | collected 2017-08
GGCGGGGAATACGAAGGTTTGCTGATATTTTGATTGGTGTTTCTCTGACAATGAGTATCCCTAAATCCGACTATGGATGATTTGTCCGGCAAAATAATTGTCCAACAGTAAGCTTTTTAGAGGGGAGAGTGGGGAATCAACCCCTTAGTCCCATCTTTCGCGAGAGGGATATACTCTGTCGTATTATGGTAAATGAATTAAATACGTTGACGTTGAGTACTCGCCATTCTGAGCGATTCTCTGTTTTGTCATTTCGAGCGATTCTCTGCTTTGTCATTTCGAGCGACAGCGAGAAATCTTAAGATTTTTCCTTTCAGTCGAAACAAGGATTTCTCAGTCGCGCTGCTCCTTCGAAATGACAACTTTTTTCGTTGACCATAGTTATTCAGATGGGGGTAATAAATAAGCTTTTTAGAGAGAGGCCACTACCCGGGATCCTCCTCGCAAACAGAGGAAAAGATAAGTCCCCTCTAAAAAGAGGGGATTTAGGGGTGTGTCTGATACGATCAAAATTCTTTGTCCTTGAGATACTATGAACAATTACGAAGTTGAACAACCAATCCTGAATTCACCTTACGATGAACCAGCCGAATATTGGCAGATTGAGGCGGGAATGCCTGCGGAAAGAAGGCCGGGCCGGCGTGAGGCAGGGTATTTTTACCGCGATCCAAAGGCGCCTGTATCTTCAGGTGAGCATGAGGCGCGCGGACTGTGGGAACCCCTTACTCTTGTAAATCTGATACGTGAACAGATGCAGGATTGGCGTAAAAAGAATTATCCCGGCGTTACCAGAATAACCCTTGAGCTGTTACACTATTGGAGGCGTGAGGGTCGGCAACACAGGCTTTTCTTTGCACAATTAGAAGCGGCAGAAACGATAATCTTTCTGCATGAGGCGCGTGCAGACTTTCTCCAGGGGATTTTTATACCGATTGATGAGATAAGTGATGAGCGGAAAGCGGAGGGTTATACTGCCTTTAAACGATACGCATGCAAAATGGCTACCGGTTCAGGAAAGACAACGGTAATGGGTATGTTGGCGGCGTGGAGTATTTTGAATAAGGTGCAGAACAGAAACGATGGGAGATTCTCGGATGTTGTGCTTGTGGTCTGCCCAAATATCACGATCCGGGATCGTTTGCAGGAGCTCGACCCGCAGAGAGGCGAAGCGAGTTTGTTTCGCACACGTGATCTTGTACCGCAGCACCTCATGCCAGACCTGGGTAATGGCCGGGTGCTTATGACCAATTGGCACGTATTTGAACCGCAGGGAATTCAGGTTGGCGGAGTGAGCGCTAAAGTGAGTAAGGCGGGTGTGCCCGTGCGGATTAAAGAAAAGATAACTATCGGGGCAAAGACGACTGCCACACGCGGCAAACGTTACCTGACTCCTGATGAATTGGATCGTCAAATAGCGGCAGGTCTGATTTCGGTTTTGAGTGAGGAGCGGGACAAGCAGGGAAATCTTAAGAAGGTATTTGTAGAATCCGTCAAATATGTAGAGAGTGATACTGCGATGATAAATCGTGTGCTCGGTAAAGAAATTGGCGGAAAACAGAATATTCTTGTGTTCAACGATGAGGCGCATCACGCATACCGCATACGAAAACCGGAGTCTGACGATACCGAAGGTGACCTTTTCGGTGAGGAAGAAGAGGGCGACGAGTTTTTCAGGGAGGCAACCGTCTGGGTCGATGGTTTGGATAAGATACACAGGATGAGGGGCATTAACTTCTGTGTTGATCTTTCCGCAACTCCGTATTATTTAGGGCGCGTGGGGCAGGAAACAAACCGCATATTCCCATGGGTAGTGAGTGATTTTGGCCTTACCGATGCAATTGAATCCGGGTTAGTAAAGATGCCCCAATTAGCCATACGGGATACAACCGGCGCTGCAATTCCAGGATATTTTAATATCTGGCATTGGATTCTTCCTCGTCTTACACCTGCTGAACGCGGCGGGAAGAGAGGCAGCCCAAAGCCGGAAGCCATTCTTAAGTGGGCAAATCCGCCGATTGCCATGTTAGCCGGACTCTGGGAAGAGTTAAGACAGGAATGGACGGCAAACAGCCAGGACCCTCGACCTCCGGTATTTATCCTCGTCTGTAAGAATACCAGGATTGCAAAGGTGGTATATGAATGGATTGCCGAGGATAAACCGCCGACTGGTATACCGTCATCAGGAATCAATGGGCTTCTTAATCGGGATGGGAATATATTCACGATCAGGGTGGATTCAAAAGTAGTGCATGAGACCGATATAGAAGGCCCAAAAAGCGATGAATCACGCTGGATGAGGTTTATGCTTGATACCGTGGGAAAGACTGATTGGACAAGAGATCGTCAGGGGCGTGCGATATATCCTGAAGGATTTGAGGAACTGGCAAAGAAATTCGGTCGCCCGCTGCACCCTCCGGGTAGGGATGTGCGCTGTATCGTGAGTGTAGGGATGCTCACAGAGGGTTGGGACTGTAACACAGTTACCCACATTGTCGGACTAAGACCGTTTATGTCACAACTCTTATGTGAACAGGTCGTGGGACGGGGGCTTAGACGTTCAAATTATGAAGTTGGAGAGGACGGGAAACTCTCTGAAGAGGTGGCAAAAGTCTTTGGCGTCCCTTTTGAAGTGATTCCTTTTAAACAGAATAAGACGGGTTCAAATCCCCCCGTAAAGCGGCATCATATCGTGGCAGTACCGGGAAAGATTCAGTGTGAGATAAAGTTTCCGCGTGTAGAAGGCTATCAGCAGGCCATCCGAAACCGGATTGCCGTTGACTGGAATTCTGTCGCACCATTGCGGCTTGATCCGATGAATATTCCGCCTGAAGTGGACATGAAAGCCGGACTTCCCAATAATCAGGGGCGTTATTCGCTTACTGGTCCTGGAAGGATTGAAAACGTGGATTTGAATCCGTATCGGTCGGGCCGCCGTTTTCAGGAACTGGTATTTGAAATGGCGCGTGACCTGACGAGGAATTATGCCAAACAACCGGATTGTATGGTTCCTGCGCATGTTCTGTTTCCGCAAGTGGCAAAAATTGCAGAAAAATATCTGAAGGAAAAAGTCCAGCCTATTTCACCGGCGGATATTCTCGATGTGTTCCTGTCTCCTTATTATGGATGGGTGATTGAAAGATTACTTGGGGCGATACAACCTGATAAGTCTGTGGGAGAAGCGCCTGAGATACCACGCTACGAAACGAGCCGAGGGCCTGGCTCTACGGCAGAGGTGGATTTATGGACAAGCAAGGATGTCCGGGAAATTGTCCGCTCCCATTTAAATTATGTTGTTGCCGATACGAAGAAATGGGAACAGGCAGCGGCGTATGTTATTGATAATCATGAGAAGGTCGACGCATTTGTTAAAAATGCAGGACTTGGTTTTGCCATCCCGTATTTGTATAATGGACAGCCTCATGACTATATGCCTGATTTTATCATACGTTTAAAATGTGAACCTTCTATCCACCTCATTCTGGAAACCAAAGGATTTGATGAACTCGCTGAAATTAAGGCGCAGGCAGCCAAAAGATGGGTAGATGCGGTGAATGCGGAAGGAAGCTATGGAATATGGGGGTATGCAGTTGCAAGAAAACCGGAAGAAGTGGGAAAAAGAATAGAGGAGACTGCAAGACAAGCAGATAATGCGACAGAAGCAGCTACTGGAGATTGCTAGGCTTTGTTTATTTGCGGTATTCCGATAGCATCAGTTACAATGAAATAGATGTTTCCGTTATGATTAAAGTCGGCACATCAGGTTTTTCCTTTCCCGATTGGGTTGGCGCTATTTATCCGGACAAAATTAAAAAGGGAGATATGCTCCTGTTTTACGAACAGACTCTTGGCTTTAAGATAACCGAGATAAACTCCACGTATTACACAATACCCTCCCAAAAATCCTTTGAAGGCATGCTAAAAAAGACGTCCCCCGATTTTGAATTTACAGTCAAGGCACATAAGTCAATGACCCATGAGATAAGGGATAAGGAAACAGGCGTTTTCATTGATAACAAAGACGCTTTCGACCGATTCGTACGCGCCGTTGAACCGGTAAAAAAGGAGGATAGATTAACTGCGATTTTGGCGCAATTTCCTTATAGTTTTTATGCAGTAAATGACAACTATAACTACCTGCTGACCTTCAAAGAGAGACTCAAAGACATGCCGTTGGTGGTGGAATTTAGAAACTATTACTGGCACACACAAAAAAGTATATCATTTCTCAGGGAGAACAACATTGGATACTGTATTGTTGACGAACCCAAGCTCAAAGGCCTCATGCCTTATAACCCCGTTGTAACAACCGACCTGGGATACTTTCGATTTCACGGCAGGAACATGAATTGGTTTCAAGCATCGACGGCTGAACGGTATGACTATCTGCGCACTCCCGAAGAGTTGAAGTCTATTGTGGCTGATATAAAAAATATCCGGCGTTACCGCATCACGACCCTCTTGTCCGTCTGCCTTCCTCTTGCCTTGCGCACGGCTTTCCCTCTTGCGATTCGGACACTTGACGGCGGCGGCTTGCTGCTATTGCGACTGTTCCGGCTCAGGCGCCTCACCAGCAGGGTTATCACCAACACCGATAACTCTACCATTGACCTCATTGCCGGCGACAGCCCTTTCTCCTCTGAAAGAAGCCTCTCTGACTTCATAAGCGTTGCATCTATGTCTATATTCTCTATCGTCAAAGGATGGCACCTGTATAAACAGCCCGTAATTTCTCAACTGCGACTATTATACCACAGGCTTTTTTCACCCTTTTCTTTCGTTCTATAATGCATCATAAAAGCATGAAACTTTCTGGTTGAACAAACACATATACCTCTCTGTTAAGGTATACGATGGGCTGTTATAGCCACATCTATAGCCTTATACGCCCATCAACCGTACCACCTGCCTGTCTTTCTCAAGGTGTATGTCAGGTAAATTCTAATATTATCGATGAATAGTTACAAAAAATTAAATTTTGACTTAGTAACAACATCAAAAACCAGCAAGGCAATATGCACAGGGGTTATTCTTTTGACTTGAATTTTTTATTCTGCTAAAATCGCGAAACAATTGGAAACAATTTTTATTTAATGGTGCGGGAATTTTGTTTTATCTATGACGGAATTTGGGAACTGGCAGACGAGCGGGAAGCCGTTGCCACAGGCGGCTTAATTAATGGCAAGGAGAGGAAAGAGAGGAAAAAAAGATGGCAAGATTAGAAAGGGCACTTATCAGTGTCTCCGATAAGACCGGGATTGTGGAGTTTGCCAGGGAGCTGCAGCACCTGGGGGTCGAGATTATTTCTACCGGTGGTACGTCCAAATTACTAAACGAGAACGGTATTCGTGTGGTTGAAATATCTGCGCATACAGGATTCCCGGAAATTATGGATGGCCGTGTGAAGACATTGCATCCAAAAGTACACGGTGGTTTATTGGCCATCAGGGACAACGAAACTCACATGAAACAGATGAAGGAACTGGGAATAAAACTCATCGATATGGTCGTTGTAAACCTCTATCCTTTCGAAAAGACGATTTCAAAAAAAGGTGTAAGCATGGAGGAGGCGATTGAAAATATCGATATCGGGGGACCCTCGATGATTCGCTCCGCATCAAAGAATTATAAGCATGTGATTGTTGTGGTGAATCCAAAGCGGTATGGGTTTATTATCGACGAGCTCAAGGCCAACCGCAATGATATTTCCGAGAAGATGCGTTTCGAACTGGCCATTGAGGCATTCAGGACAACGGGTCGATACGACAGGATCATTGCCAATTACTTTGATGGTTTGGATAAAGAGAAGGGGGGGTATCCCACTGTCTTTTCGCTGGATTACATGAAGCGGCAGGCCCTGCGATACGGTGAAAATCCTCATCAAACGGCTGCGTTTTATGTGGAAGAAAATATCCAGGAACCTTGCGTATCCAATGCCCAGCAGTTGTACGGGAAGGAGCTTTCGTACAACAATATTATCGATCTTAATGCCGCCCTGGAATTAGTGAAGGAATTTGAACGGCCTTCAGCCATCGTGATAAAGCATACAAATCCCTGTGGAGCCGCATCGGCGAATACCCTGGCTGAGGCCTTTAAAAAGGCATATAGCAGCGACCCCATATCTGCATTTGGCTGTATCCTGGGATTAAACAAGGTAGTGGATGTGGCAACGGCGGATGCTATCACTGAACCTGGCCACTTTGTAGAGGCGATCATCGCACCGGAGTTTGAAGAGAAGGCAGTGGAAATACTTACCACAAAACGCAAGTGGGGGGCCAGTCTGAGGCTGTTAAGAACCGGCGCGTTATCTGCACAATTGATCGATCCCTGTGCCTATGATATGAAGAGGGTGGTGGGTGGAATGCTTTTACAGGGCCGGGATTTGTCGGTGTACGACCCTGCAAACCTTAAGATTGTAACGAAGAAAAAACCATCCGAGAAAGAGATGGTCGATCTGCGATTTGCCTTTATCGTTTGCAAACATGTAAAATCAAACAGTATTGTGCTTGCCAGGGACGAGGCGGTAGTGGGTGTCGGCGCCGGGCAGATGAGCCGTATCGATTCCACGGAGATTTCCCTGAAGAAGGCGGGCGACAGGAGCAAAGGCGCCGTGATGGCCTCTGACGCCTTTTTCCCCTTCAGGGACAGCGTGGATGCGGCTGCCAGGGTTGGCGTGGTGGCGATTATCCAACCGGGTGGTTCGAATAAGGACGATGAGTCGATTGCTGCGGCTGACGAACACGGCATTGTCATGGTATTTACCGGCCAGCGGCATTTTCGGCATTAAATTGGAGAGGGTACCCCACAAATGTGCCCTTGTGCGCACATATGACAGATTCAAAAGAGAGAGTGTCAATTGAGGAAATCAGAAAAGGGCTTTCCCCTCTGTTTCATGATGAAGGTTTGCGGCTTGTTTTGCTATTTGGGTCAACAGTTTCAGGGAAAATCCATAGAAAAAGCGACATTGACCTTGCATTTCTCTTTGACAAACCGGTGGATATCCTAACGCTTACCAACAGGATTATCACGCTTCTTCATACCGATAATGTTGATGTGATTGACTTGAACCGTGCAAGCCCGCTTTTAAGATATGCGTCGGTAAAACATGGTATGCTCCTTTATGAAAGAGAACCCGGCGTGTTCCATGAGTTTTATTCGCTTGCATTCAGGCGATATGTTGATACAAAAAAACTTCGCGATGCACAGGCTAAGGCAATCCAGCAATTTTTAAAGGCGAGGGGTCTGGTGTGAGTCCAATTGAAAGAGAGATTATCAGGCGCAAGCTCTTAATTATAGCAGAAAATCTGAAGGCGCTTGAACCGATAATGAACATGAACCGGGAAGAATATATTCGCGATGTATACAAAAGGAAAGCTACGGAGCGACTCTTGCAAGAATTGATTGAGGCAGCAATTGATATAAATTCCCACCTGATCGTTCAAACAGGCAATGCGCCTCCCGATGATTATTACGAAAGCTTTATAAAAGCAGGTGACTTGAACGTAATCTCTTCTGACCTTGCGGTAAAACTTGCCCCGTCTGCAGGGCTCAGAAACAGGCTGGTGCATGAATACGATATGCTTGATCACTCATTGGTGTTAGAAGCGGTTAATATGGCAAAGAAACTATATCCCACGTATATAAAAGAGATCGAGGCCTTTATCTCTGGAAGCGTTTGATTTCCGCATAGGATAAATTTAACTTTTGTATTACCATGATGAGAGTAAAAATTTGTGGGATTACCAATAGTGAAGACGCACTGGCTGCGACAGAGTCGGGCGCTGATGCACTGGGATTTGTCTTTGCAAAGAGTCCTCGTCAGGTGACGAAGGAACAGGCGAGGGATATCATTGAGAAATTGCCGCCCTTTGTTTCCCCTGTGGGGCTTTTTGTTGATGAACGGGTAGATAGAGTTAAAGATATTTGTAATTTTTGTCACATTCATACGGTTCAACTCCACGGCAGCGAAGATCCACTATATTTAAACGACTTGAAGGGATACAAGATTATAAAGGTATTTCGTGTTCGTGAAGAAGAAGATTTGGGGCTACTGGCAAAGTATAAACCTCACGCCTTTCTCCTGGATAGTTATGTAAAGGGGATTATGGGTGGAACGGGTGTATCTTTCAACTGGGAGATTGCCAGACAAGCGTTTAAATATGGACCGATTATCCTATCGGGAGGTTTGACGCCAGAAAATGTCAAAGAGGCCATTCATATCGTGAAACCGTATGCCGTGGATGTGTCTTCTGGTGTGGAGTCATCACCGGGTAGAAAGGATGAGACGTTAGTGAAGCAGTTTATCATGAATGCGAAATCTGCTTGATATTAGATGCTGAAAGTATTTCAAAATCAGATGTGAAAATTCAAAGGCACCGCCAAACAACGAAAATAATTTCCAATATATATTTCTTGCCACTTTTAAATTTTGATTTGCGTTAATCGTATTGAATATGCTTCAAAATATTCTCAGAACAATCCCATCTGTTAATGAACTCCTTGAGTCACCGGAAATATCAAAATTAACTGAAATCTATCCAAGGCCGCTTGTTATTGACGCAATAAGGGCTGTCCTGGATGGTATTCGGCAGTCTCTTACTCAAAAAAAAATAGTGGATGTACAAAACACTGACCTTTCACCACAAAAATTGTATCCGTTAGTCAGGCAGCTTCTCCGGCAAAAATTCTGTGGCATTGGGTATGCCATTAATGCAACGGGAATCATACTTCACACCGGGCTCGGCAGGGCTCCCCTCGCAGATGAGGCTGTAAAACAGATACAGGATATCTTGAAAGGTTTTTGTACGCTGGAAATTGAAAGATTTACCGGCAGGCGCGGAACACGATATCATCATATTGAACAACTCATCTGTATGATTACCGGGGCAGAAGCGGCACTGGTCGTCAATAATAATGCTGCAGCCGTCTTGTTGGCCCTGGACACTTTAGCTAAGGGGAAAGAGGTCGTTATATCGCGTTCCCAGCTTGTTGAAATTGGCGGATCGTTCCGCATGCCCGACGTCATGTCTAAAGGCGGTGCTCTATTGGTCGAGGTAGGAACTACCAACAAGACATATCTTGCCGACTATAGCAGCGCCATAACAGAGCGTACCGGGCTTATTCTGAAGGTGCATCAAAGTAATTTCAAAATCGTAGGATTTACTGAAACGGTGGGTTTGAATGATCTCGTTTCCCTGGGAAGTGAACGTAACATCCCCGTGATGTACGACCTGGGAAGCGGCGCATTGATTGATCTGGAGAGATTTGGATTGCCACACGAACCAACCGTGCAAGAAAGTATAAAGGCGGGGGTAGATATCGTTACCTTCAGTACGGATAAATTGCTAGGCGGTCCGCAGGGGGGTATTATTGCAGGAAAAAAGAAATGGGTTGATCTGTTAAAAAAGAACCCACTGACTCGTGCCCTCCGTGTAGGGAAACTGACCATCGCTGCACTGGAGGCCACGTTACGGCTGTATCTGGAAGAGAATCTTGTCATAGAAAGAGTCCCGGTTCTGAAAATGATTTTAACGCCGCAAGAGATTATCGAAGAGAGATGTAAAAGATTTATAGACGGGCTAACTTCTGAAACAAAGACTTTTATGGGCATTGCCATAGTAGAGGGCCTTTCGGAGATGGGCGGCGGGTCGTTGCCCGGCGAAGGGATTCCCACAAAGCTCGTCTCTCTTCACTCGGAAAAGATAAATGCTGAAGAAATAGCTGCACGACTGCGGGGCAACACCCCGCCGATCTTTGCGCGGATTGAGCAAGACCGTGTGCTTCTGGATATGCGCACGGTGTATGATAGCGAGGTTGATACGATTGCTGTGGCTTTAGAAAATATATGCAGTTCTTGAGAAAAGTTATTGTTCGGAAATTTCTTTTTATTATTAAATTATTTGATACAATTACGATGGTAAATTAATCTTTTTCTGAAGCGAGGCTTATATGGGTGTTTATGAAGAGGTGAAACAAGCATTGCAGGACATTGTAGCGCCAGAACTGAGGGCGTTGCAGGTCGAGATAAGACGCCTTGATGAGAAAATTGATTCGTTGAAAGCAGAGATAACGACAGAGATAAAGCGGTTGGACGAAAAGATAGATATTGCCATACAGATTAGAGAACGGCTTGCAACCATTGAAGGCAGGTTTGAAGAGCGTGAAAGAAGGCGCACGCCCGCCAAGACAAAAAAATAATTGAACCTCTTGCGGGTTCGAATTTGTAACTTGAACCCAATATTTGATTTATCCGTCGGTTTTAATTCTTTAATGTTATTGGCTAATAAAATATAGGGTTCGATTGCAACTCGAACCCACCATTAAAGAAGACTTGTTGGCATACGGAGGTGGTTTGAGCAATTTGGCTATCAAAATAGTCCCTTGGAACAAATGGCGTATTCCCTGCAGAAAGATTTTGACCGTGGAAGTTTACTTGCCAGCACTATTGACTTAATAGGACTAAGAACCGATGCAATCTAGAAAGATGTGGCACCGCTGCTTGCCAAAGCATAATAATTGCCCAAGTAAGCGGAATTTGTATTGTGCGACACATTTCCGGCGAACAGCCTCTCTGTTACCTCAGGATCAGAAAAATGGTCGCTTTGAGTTGCGCTGCCTGTGGAAACTCAGGTCGCCTTACGAGCTTCTTCCGTTTCCACAAACAGGTTATCTGTTTGCAGATTTATTGAACTATTATTTTCCATAGATCTTCTCCTTCCCACCTTACACTAAACTATATATAGGAAAGTGTCCAACTATTATTGACACAGCGAGGCTCCAAAATGTAAAATAAAGGCATCGTGAGCGAGTTAGGTAAGGAAAACACATTTTGGTGTATCCTTCCAATAAAAAGATATTTCGCACAAAATCTATATAAACAGTAGGAGAAAAACCATGTTGGAGTTTTTTCAGAAGCTCTTCGCCCATGATTTTATGCCGCATGGACATTGTCTCTTTTGGAGGCCTGGAATCTTATGGCTTTTCGTTATCTCCGACAGTATTACTGCCCTATCATACTTTTCTATTCCTATTGCACTATTTTACTTCGTACGGAAGCGGGAAGACCTGGAGTTCAAGTGGATGTTTGTCATGTTTGGTTTATTCACTTTCTCATGTGGTAATACACACCTTTTGAATGTCTGGACCCTATGGAATCCTGTTTATAGGCTTGAAGGTGTCGTAAAGTTTGTTACCGCAATGGTGTCCGCATTTTCGGCTATAGCCATCTGGCCTCTTATTCCCAAGGCTATTGCACTACCGAGCCCTTCCCAGCTAAGAAAGGCAAACCTCGAAATGACGCGGGAAATGAATGAACGAAAGAAAGTGGAGAAGGAATTGCGCACGTCTTTCAAAAACCTCGAAGCTGCTGAGCTCTCACAGGCACAGGCCAATAGAGCCAAAACTCAATTTCTCTCGAATATGAGTCACGAATTTCGTACCCCACTCAACGTCATCATTGGCTATACCGATCTGTTAAATGAGCAGTTACCTGGAAAGCTCAGTGAAAAGCACTTAAAATACACTAGAGAAATCAGCCGTAGTGCAGAACACCTGTTGTCTCTTATTAACGATTTGCTTGATATGTCCAAGATAGACGCTGGAGCAATGGAACTTGAAATGGAGGATTTTTCTATCGATGAATTAATTGATGGCATGGTATCCATGATGAGTAGCCAGTTTGTGAAAAAAAAGATAACTGTAAAAACGTTAATTGAACCGAAGCTGCCGGTTGTAACGGCTGATTTTAGGAAGTGTAAGCAGATACTTATGAACCTGCTTTCAAATGCACTCAAGTTTACACCAAATAATGGGCGAGTTGAGATATGTGCTATTAGTGACGGAGAATCCGGAGTTCGGATTGAAGTCAGGGATAATGGAATTGGAATCGCTGAAGACAAGATTGATAAGCTTTTTTCCGAATTCTATCAAGCAGAGAATGTAATCGATGAACAGCTTGGCGGTACAGGAATTGGCCTAGCCCTGACACGTCGACTTGTGGAACTACACCGTGGGAAAATCGGTGTTGAGAGCAAATTAGGGCAAGGAAGTACCTTTTGGTTTACTTTACCGCTGAAATATTTGTCGCGAAAAGCTCCTTCAGAACAGAAAGAGAGCGAGGAAGTTTTAAAAGAAGAGGGTATCCTTCCCAAAGGACATCGTATACTAATAGCAGAGGATAACGAGCGCAATTTGGAAATGGTCATCGAAATGCTGGATGGCCATAACCACCAGGTAGTAACTGCCAGAAACGGACAGGAGGCGATTGAGATGGCTAAGCAGCATAAACCCGAATTGATTTTGATGGATATTCGGATGCCGGTGATGGATGGCCTGGAGGCAACTAAAAGGCTTCGCGCAATACCAGAATTTGCTAATATTCCCATTATCGCCATGACTGCCAATGCAGGCGCAGAAGCCGAAAAAACTCATATAGCTATGGGTTGCACCGCTCACCTGGCAAAACCTATCCATATAAAGCAATTGTATGCAGTTCTTAAAAAGTATTTAAGCACTGAAAACTAGCAGAGGGACATTTCATGACGAATCCGGCAAGAATTCTTATCGTTGAGGATATAGAGTCTAGCCGCAATATGCTGAACGAGAGGGTTACTGCACTTGGACATATTTCTATCCTTGCGGAAAATGGACTGTCTGCATTGGCTAAAATCAGAGAACAGCCTCCAGATCTCATCCTGCTTGATATAATGATGCCAGAAATGGATGGATACGAGGTTTTGAGTCATTTGAAAGACAGCGCTTCCTGGAGTCACATTCCTGTTATCATGATCTCAGCCATCGATGATATGAAAAGTATCATACGGTGTATTGAAAAAGGCGCTGACGACTACTTAACAAAACCTTTTAATCCCGTATTACTCAAGGCGAGAATCGGCTCTTGTTTGATGAAAAAGCGCCTGCATGATCAGGAAGAACAGTATCGCCATCTGCTTGAAAAAAAAGTACAGGAAAAAACCAGTGATCTTCAAAGAACAAATATTGCACTAGAAAAGGCCAACAGATTGAAATCTGAATTCTTGGCAACAATGTCGCATGAACTTCGTACTCCGCTAAATGCAATTATTGGATTTGCAGAGGTCTTAAGGGATGAATTGGTTGGGCCTATAAATGATGAGCAAAAAGAATGTGTAGCCGATATTCAAAGTAGCGGAAAACATTTACTCGGCATAATTAACAACGTGTTAGACATTTCCAAGATTGAAACAGGAAAACTAGAGCTAAAGTACGAAGAAATTTGTGTGAAAAAAGCACTAGACGAAGTTTTAAATACGGTGTCAGAAATTGCAAACAAAAAAAATGTTTCAATAAAGAATACTATCCAGTTCGATATACCTACTCTCGTTGCAGATCAATTGAAATTAAAACAAATACTGTTTAATCTTTTATCTAATGCAATAAAATTTAACCATGAAAATGGTTTTGTGTGTATAGATACAACATTGAAAGATCACTATATACAATTTGCTATTGCAGATACAGGAATTGGTATAAAACAAGAAGATAGAGAAAAAATATTTGAAGCATTTCGCCAAGTGGATTCTTCATTAGCACGGAATTATGAAGGGATTGGCCTTGGTTTAGCGCTTACAAAACGTTTAGTTGAATTACATGGTGGTGACATTTGGGTGGAGAGCTTTTATGGAAAAGGAAGTACTTTTACATTTATCCTACCTCTACATCCTCCAAATCACAAGGAAATGGATTTACACTCTGAAAGGGTGTCGAATACTCATGTCAGAAGCTGCTAATTATCCCATTATTGCCAGTACAGGCGTCAAAGCCTAAAATATTCATATTACTACGGAGGGAAATTTCATGACGAGTCCGGCAAAAATTCTTATCGTTGAGGATAAAGAGTCTAGCCGCAATATGCTGAACGAGAGGGTTACTGCACTTGGACATATTTCTATCCTTGCGGAAAATGGACTGTCTGCATTGGCTAAAATCAGAGAACAGCCCCCAGATATCATCCTGCTTGATATAATGATGCCAGAAATGGATGGATACGAGGTTTTGAGTCATTTGAAAGACAGCGCTTCTTGGAGTCACATCCCTGTTATCATGATCTCAGCCATCGATGATATGAAAAGTATCATACGGTGTATTGAAAAAGGCGCTGACGACTACTTAACAAAACCTTTTAATCCCGTATTGCTCAAGGCGAGAATCAGCTCTTGTCTGATGAAAAAGCGCCTGCATGATCAGGAAGAGCAGTATCGCAAGCGGCTTGAAGACTATAACCTGGACTTGGAACGTCGCATAAAAAAGGCGGCTCATGCTGGTACTCAATATCTTCGCAACTATGCCACTGACCTCCCTCGAAACTGGGCGGGCATATTCGTAATCATATTGGGAGTGGTGTATATCCTATCTTTTTTTTCATATTTTGTCATAGGACTATTTCTGCCCGAGGATTATGTAATGGAATTTCTCCACAAGTTACATAAGGCAGCAATTATTTCTTATGTTCCCTTAGCATTTATAGTGGAAGGTTGCTATATAGTCAGGGGACTTGGAGAGAACAAAAAACATTCTGAGTTAATTATTCATGTGTTGGTTAGTTTGTGCCTGTTTTCTATCCTAATTCTTGGAAATCATTTGGCTTTTAAGTATTTGCTATCACATATATAAGAATATATGCAGGGTCTCAGAGAGGAAGAAGGGGTCACCCATTAGAAGGCTTTTGTCAGATGATCAAAAAAGGTGAGCGAATTTGTCATTAAAAGACTTGACCGCTTTTCTTTCTCTTTCGCTTATCTCTCGTCCTGAAATCCTATCTTGAGTTTTGGGAGTAAAGGCATTTACCTTGTTATTTAGGTGAACATGGCTTTGGCCAGTGGGCCAGCAATCGCCGTGTTTTTAACAGTAACACAGGGGGCACCGCTGGCACGAAAGTTGATAAAGGATTGTGAACGAGATATACCTCCCTAGTAAAATCAGACGGCGCTATCAACAAGTGCTAGACACCATTCAAAAATAAAATCAGTAAAAGTATCATCGAACAAATTACTCAAGAGGAACGCAGCAAAAAAACGGTCACGTCCATTAGTTGGACCTCTTTCATTAAGAATAATTATTAATGTGATGGAACATTGATGATACTTCGACAGTCAAAGCATCAGATGTTTTTACAGATCTTGATTAAAGTTACATTACTTTTATCCACCTAGCGGGCTAAAATTTCTCAAACAGATTTCTATGCAGTATAGCTTTAAAAACAAAAAGATCACGGTCATGGGATTAGGCCTGTTTGGGGGCGGTGTGGGTGTTGCCCAATTTCTGGTAAGACAGGGTGCTCACGTTACCGTGACCGACTTGAGAAATGCAACGGAACTTTCCCCATCCATGAAACAACTTGAAGGTCTTCCTATCTCATACAAACTGGGGGGACACTGCAGTGAAGATTTTATCAGGGCAGACATGGTTATTGTTAATCCCGCAGTGCCAAGGGATTCAAAGTTTATACAAATTGCACGGGATAACCATGTGCCCATGAATACCGAAATAAACCTGTTCTTTCAGTTATGCCCCGCGCCTATTATCGGAATTACCGGTAGTAACGGGAAGTCCACTACCACCACCCTTACCTGCAAAATATTGCAGCAGACACAGCGCGTGACGTGGGTTGGAGGAAATATCGGGAAATCACTCCTGTTAGAACTTGAAAGAATAAGGCCGTCAGATATTGTAGTCCTTGAACTTTCGAGCTTTCAACTGGAAGAACTTCATAGAGCAAAAAAGAGCCCGAACATCAGTATTGTGACCAATATATCACCCAACCACCTTGACAGGTATTCTAGTATGGACGACTATATTCAGGCAAAAAAAGGCATTGTGTTACACCAGAGGCCCGAAGATTACACGATCCTCAATTACGACGATCCGGAATTAAGAAGGTGGGAGAAGGATTGTAAAAGTAAAGTATTGTGGTATAGTACAAGGGAAACCTTGACAAATGGCGCATTTGTGCAAGGGAATGACATCGTACTGTCCGTGAATGGCCGGAGGACAGCGATACCTTGCATGTCCGGAATCAAGATACCCGGCGACCATAATCTTCAAAACATCCTGGCCGCTTCCTGTGCTGCATATCTGGCTGGCGCGAGCGGAGATCACATTAAGGAGGCTGTAACCGCCTTCGCCGGTTTGGAACACCGCCTGGAGTTTGTGCGGGAGGTAAATGGCATACGGTATTACAACGATTCCAAGGCCACTACGCCGGAGTCAGCGATGGCTGCCGTTTCAGCATTCCGGACACCTGTAATACTCATTGCGGGTGGGTATGATAAGGGAAGTAATTTTGATGAATTTGCCGGGGTGTGTACAAAACATACCAGGGCCGTTATCCTCATTGGGAAGACGGCAGATAAGATAAAAGAACTCATCATGCTGAAAAAGGTAAGAAAAGAATCCCCGTCAATACTTATGTCCAATACCTTCAGAGATGCGTTTCTGCAGGCAAATGCCCTGGCAAAGGGGGGAGATGTTATACTCCTTTCTCCTGCTTGTGCCAGTTATGACATGTTCCTTAACTATGAAGAGCGTGGGAGGCAATTTAAGGACATGGTACAATCCTTGTAGTCGCTCCCTTTTTATCCTTTCAGGGCAGGTTAATTTACAATTTGAAATTCTTGCCCGATATATTCATTCTATCATTGTATGAATATAATTGACAAAAACAGATGTTTTGTTGATATTATTAAATGTTCCTGTGTAATATAAATGGTCGGCAACAGATTGAGGAATCCGATTTGTACGGGTCAGATTACTCTAATTTCTAAATTTTTTATTCTAAAGTGAAAAAATAATGCTGTTACAGATAGTGCTTTTTTGTGTAGGTCTTGCAGGTCTCTATTTCGGAGCAGAATGGCTCGTCAGGGGGGCGGCAAGGTTTGCTCGTTCCTTTAACATCAAACCCGTGGTCATAGGACTCACAATAGTCGCCTTTGGCACGTCGGCGCCGGAGCTTGTTACCAGTGTCATTGCCGGTATTACGCATTTAAGCGACATTGCCATGGGGAATATCATCGGGAGCAATATTGCCAATATTGGCCTTATATTGGGGTTATCGGCGCTTGTTCAGCCCCTCAATATAGATATGAAGCTCCTCTACCGCGAAATGCCGATTATGGTGGGTATTTCCGGACTTTTATATTTTATGGGGTGGGATGGCACTTTGAGCCGTTTAGAAGGATGCATACTTTTGAGTGGCATTATAATCTATGTCTGTTACCTGTATCGTGTAGCATTAATAGAGTCAAAGGCAATCGAACAGGAATATTTAGAGTTCGAGGAGTCTACAGGAATGGCACATGACAGTGTAAAGAAGGATACAGTGTTGATTATCATTGGACTTGGGGCGCTCATAGGAGGAGCGCATTTCCTGGTCCATTCGGCCATATACATCGCCAGAGTTATAGGGATCAGTGAACTTGTCATCGGACTCACGGTTATTGCAGTAGGGACGTCTCTCCCGGAGCTTGCCACATCGATGGTTGCCGCCATTCGTAAGGAATCTGATATCAGCGTAGGAAATGTGCTGGGCAGCAATATCTTCAATATCCTTGCCGTACTTGGAATTGCTTCAATAATTCAGCCCTTGCAGGTTAACAAAGCTTCTCTCATCACTGATATGCCGGTTATGCTCTTGTTCAGCATCGCCCTCATTCCTATGATCACCTGGAAGTTTGTCCTTACCCGTGGACAGGGAATACTTTTATTGATTGGATACAGTATCTACGTGCTCTGGCTGTTTAAGTAACCCCAGACACACACTGGCAACCCTCTCCGGTTTTATCTGCGTCATACACCGGTGATCCTTTGGACACACCTTTAAATGACAGGCAAGGCAGTCTACATCGGCACGAATTACGTGCCCCATCTCTGCCGGGGTAGCGGTGTACCGAGTGTCGTTTGGCCCCATAAGAGTTACGACGGGTCTTTGAAAGGCAACGGCAATATGTCTTGGACCGGAATCGACGGTAATCAATAATGAGCATCTTCTTACAAACGCCTTCAGGACGTCCAGAGAGATGATTTGATTTGCCAGGTTGATCAATCTTGATTTTGCCGCCAGTTCAATATCGGTTGCCAGTTTTATCTCATGGGGAGCGCACACGACAGCGATATTACAATCCAGTTGTTTCCTTATGAGATCTGCTGTCCGGGCAAACCCTTCTGCCGTCCAGCATTTTGAAGAGCCGTATGCCGCTCCTGGGCTTAACAGGATGAGGGGATGCCCATCGTTCAGATGATATTTGTCGAAGATTTCGTCTGCACGCCGTTGCCCCGCTGCGGTGATAAACAGTTCCAGGTCTTTCGATCGTACTTCACAGCCGATGGCCGTACACAAACGCAAATAATAGTCTCCCATGTAGGTAGGAAGAAAATGGCCGTTTTCAGATAATCGGTTTATTCCATCGGTAAGCAGCCATGAACGCGCATCCCTTTTATACCCTACACGACGTTTCACACCGCCCAGCCAGAACATGAGTGCGGAACTGAAGGAATTAGGAAATAGAAAACCCATGTCGTATTTCCCTGACCGTAGTTGTCTTACCACGGGAATATAGTTTGCGCCGGCGGGTAATCGATCTTTTGCATCCAAAAGGAGAAACTCATCAAACCAGGAACTGCCTTCAACGAGTTTCTGAAGGTATGGTTTTAGGGCGAGGGTTATTTTTGCGTTTGGGAAGTTTTCCCTAATGCAGCGGAAGGCAGGTGTGGCCATTACCACATCACCTACCCAATTGGGTGAACGGATAATGATCCTGCCGATATCTGTTGATTGTTTCAATTGGGCTCCGTAGTGAAAATGATTATCAAAACCTGTACCTGACAGGCATAGGAACGTACGTTGAATTCTACTGAATTACTTCACAAATTGTCAAGGTGAGAGTCATTACGATAAAGTTACTTTACTTACTTTTTTATTGACAGTGGCTTTCTTCGTCAATATTATAAATTTTAAGCAGAGTTTGCTGTGATCGGCGCGACGCGATAGCTAACAGTCGATCCCGGCAAACTGGCACTCTTTCATAACAGGTATATTGAAAAGGCCCGTTTATTTAGAAACAAAGTACGAGTTACCGTATGCCGCTTTACGAAATTATAGCTCTCATCGGGTTTGTCCTGGGCACCATCTTGCACGCCGTCCTTTCGATCCTGATCATACAACGAAAACATAAGACACGAAGTGAGTGGATATTCCTGTTTCTTGTTATTAGTGTTGCCATGTGGCACTTTGGAAATGCGGTGTCTCTCTTCAGTTTTATTCTCTTCGGGAGAAATATATCATCCGTCAATCTTGTTGCCGACGCGATTTCTTATACAGGGATTGGTTTTATGCCCAGCCTGCTGCTTCATACGGCAGTTTTGTTTCTTTTTGAGAGCAAACCTCATATTAAAAGACTTTTGCAGCAGATTATTGTCGCTGCTATTTATCTCCCCACCATTCCCTTTTCCGTGGTTATAAAGAATTTCATTTTGTCTGAAGACGCCCATTTGATGATAACAGCAACACCTTATGTAAAGCCTTTTGTAGTGTGGTTGATAACATCGCTGTTTATCGCTGCACATATTTCCCGATGGCTTGCAAAAACGGTGGAGGAAAAGGAAGAGAGAATGTTTCATTTAGCCATCTACTGGGTGGTGATTTCAATTGCCGCATTTATTGGATTTACCGTGCTCCTGGGGGGAAGCAGGATCGCCTATATAGGGGACTATCTTGTCCTTGTTTCCATGTTATCTTCGATTTTCCCGAGTATAATTTTTTCCTATTATGTGTATCGATATAATTATATGGAATTTGTGCTGCGCCGAAGCGTCTTTTATTCGTTCCTTACCCTCATTTTAATCTGTCTCTACTATTTTGGGATCAAAAAATTGGCGAAATCTCTTGAACACAGCTATTCTGTAAACTCCAGGATACTGGAGTCTGTCTTTGTGATAAGCCTGGTATTCTGGTTTCCGACACTGAAGGAAAGGATGCAGAGGCTTTTGAGAAAGGTGATTTTTTACCATACGGGGGATAGTGAGTATTTGTTAAATGAATTGAGCCATGTTATCAGTACAGACCCGCTCGTTAAATTTACCAAACTGCTTGAATATGTCGTAGAAACCGTCCGGAAGGCCACCGCTATTAAATCAGCCAACCTCTTGCTTTTCAAAAGTGAACGGGTTCAAATTATCGGGGACAAAAAATACGAACCCATAAACCAATCGGACGTACAGCATATTATGCAGTATTTTGCTCAAGGAGAATTTGTCGTGCTCAACCGACATGAGGTAAAGGATGCTTCTATCATAAACGAAATGAAGCTGCTGAATGCCGTTTTTATATTTCCGATATTTGTTAATCGTAAACTGCTCGGTATTTTAACCTTGGGACGTGCCCGGAGGGGCCTGCCAATCGCCTCTGACAATCTGGACCAGCTCATGATCATTGCGAATGAAATTGGGTCTGCGGTTGAAAAATCAAAGATTATCGAGGAGAAACTTGCCCTGGAAAGGAAGATGTACGAAAATGAAAAGCTGTCAAGCCTCGGCCGCCTTTCTACCAGTGTGGCACACGAGGTTAAAAATCCATTGAGTTCTATAAAAGCTATTGTTCAGGTGATGCGGGAGGATTTGAGGAAAAACGATCCGTTGCAAGAAGACCTCACTATTATTGTGGATGAAATAGATCGGCTGACCAAGGTGGTCAATCAACTCCTGCAATTTGCAAAACCGGGCAGTGAAAGGAAAACCAGCGTCAAATTGGGAGATGTTATTCATTCGACGTTAGTTGTGCTCAACCACGAGGCAAATCAGAAAAAAATTACAATCCATTGCCAGATACCTTGCGACCTTCCGACAATTGCCACTGATGAAGGTGCGTTGAAGGAGGTTTTTTTTAATTTGCTTCATAATGCCGTCCAGGCAATGCCATCCGGTGGTGAGATAAATATTCATGGCCAATGTCAGCACGATAACCACGCAATTCAGGTAACAATTGCCGATACCGGCCCTGGCATACCACCGGAGTCCTTCCAAAAAATCTTTGAGCCTTTCTATACGACAAAGCAAACAGGGACGGGCCTGGGGCTCTCCATCGTAAAAAAGAAACTGGAAGATATGGAAGCCACCATACATGTCGAGAGTAATGGCAGCGGAGCGTCCTTTGTTATAAACTTCCCTTTAAACGAACCTGTTTTACTATCTACCGAACGCCATGCTTAAACAGTCAATATTAATTGTGGATGATGAAAAGGCAGCACGCTACGGAATGAAAAAGATCCTTCAGAAGGATGATTATATCGTATACGAGGCAAAAGACGGTAACGATGCGCTGCACGTGATAAAGACACAGCATCCTGCATTAATATTTTTAGATATCAATATGCCTCAGCTTGATGGCATGAGGACCCTGGAGGCAATCAATGCCATGAAAAACCCCCCTCCGGTAGTCATTGTTACTGCCTACGGTTCTGAGAAAATTGCTGTTGAGGCCATGAAAAAGGGTGCTTACGATTATCTTGCCAAGCCATATGAAATGGATGAGCTTCGGATTATTGCCAAAGATGCCTTCGAACGACTTGCGTTGAAGGAAGAAAATGCCAGGCTCAGGCTGGAAATTGGTCGATTGGAAGGCGTGGGTGAACTCCTCGGTCAGAGTGAGACCATGAAGGGCGTCTTCGACAAGATCGAAAAAGTTGGTACCACAGATGTTACGGTACTCATCCAGGGCGAAAGTGGCAGCGGGAAAGAGCTTGTGGCCCGGGAGATTCATAAGCGCAGCAAACGCCGGAATGAACCTCTTATTATTGTGAATTGTGCCGCGGTGCCGGAAACGTTGATCGAAAGCGAGCTCTTTGGACATGAAAAGGGCGCATTTACCGGTGCGACGGAAAGACGATTGGGTAAGTTTGAGTTGGCCCATAATGGAACGATATTCCTGGATGAAATTGGAGACATGAGTCTCAGCACACAATCAAAACTTTTGCGTGTGTTGCAGGAACAAAAATTTGAGCGACTGGGGGGGGCGGAAACACTTGCCGTTGATGTACGAATCATGAGCGCTACCCACCGTGATCTTGAAGAGGAAATTGAGGAAGGCAGATTTCGGGAAGATTTGTATTACAGGATCAAGGTGGTAAATATAAAACTGCCTCCCCTGAGACACCGGAAGGAAGATATCCCCCTGCTCGTGAACCGTTTTATACAGTATTTCTCCGAAAAACATCAAAAACGTATGGTGTCGGTCTCCATCGAGGCAATGAAGATGCTGGCGTCTTATAACTGGCCTGGCAACGTTCGTCAGCTTAAGAACGTAATGGAGAGCGCTGTGGTGCTCTCCGATAACGAAATCCTCGATACGACTGACCTGCCGGAAGAGATAAGACATCCGGAAAACAGTGGAATAGTTGTAAACCATATTGATTACAATCTTTCGTTCAGAGATGCAAAAAAGATACTTATAGAGAATTTTGAACGTGATTTTATAAAAAAGAAACTGGAGGAATTTTCGGGAAACATCAGCCGCGCCGCCGAAGCGCTTGACATGCATCGTCAAAACCTCCAGCAAAAAATACGTGAACTCCGCATCAATAAAGAAAGGAATTAACATGAGTAAGTTCTCTGCGACACTGGTGTGCTTCGCTTTAATTTTCGTTCAACCAGTTGTATTTTCTGCAGAAAAAGAGCTGCCCATCGATATTGTTGCAACCGTAAACGGCAAAAAAATAACTCAGGAGATGGTAATTAACAAACTGAAAAACTTTTCAAACGCGGACACTGAAACAGTGAGCCCCGTCAGGCAGGAAATTATTGACCAATTGATTACTGACATATTGCTGGAAGAGTTCATCGATAAGCAGGGATCAATTGTTGCTCCGGAGGAGATTGAACGGGAGATAGGACAGATAAGAAGCAATATCTCGGGCAGTCAGAATAATACCATTCAATCATTGGAACAAGTCCTCGTATCTATAGGTTCTGACATAGCTGAGTTTAGAAGAAGTGTGAAATACTCCATTGCGGTTGAAAAGTACTTTCATAATAAATTTGACGACAAGACCCTGGAAAAATATTTTGAAGAGAACAAGGGTATTTTTAACGGTGAGTCCGTTAGGGTTAGCCATATTCTCATTGACACTAGAAATATGAGGGCGCAGGAAGAATACTTCCGTGCACGGGAGCAAATCAAGAACATCAAACGAGAAATTGAGCGCGAGGCAACTTTTGAGGAACTTGCAAAGAAGTACTCAAATTGTCCGTCAGCTCAAAATGGGGGGGATTTAGGATTTATTCAAAGAAAGGGATATCTTGCAAAATTATTTTTAGAAACGGCATTTTCGTTAAAGGTAGGGGAGGTGAGTGAACCGGTTCAGTCAGAATATGGATATCACCTTATCAAGGTCACTGATAAAAAGGAAGGTGCCAACATTCATTTTGAGGATATTAAGGAAAAGGTGCGTTTAGAAGTGCTGGATTCGGAAATACTCAAATTACTTGACGTCCTCCGGAAAGAAGCAAGAATAGTGACGAATCGGTAATATATTTTCCTTACTTATTTTCCCTGTGGATATAATCGAAAATCTCTTTCGATGCGGTAATTTTTTGTGCAAGTTCGTAAGTGATCTTCTGGATTGCATCGTCTACAGCCGGCCCAAATTGAGGTCCGGTAGTCATCCACCATTCTTGTTCAATCCTGGAAGTTATAAAATCGAGTCCTTTTCCTTCCACATCAACCTCTGATTCCCATATTTTATTCTGCTTCGGATCCAGGAATGATGCTACAATTGAAAGATTATGTCGTCCAATAGCCCTCCCGAGAGAGTTTTCAACATAAATTTCTATATCAGATTTCTTTAAGCTAATGGTCAGAATCCCATCTATAGCATCTTTGCTCAAATACTCCTTGTTCTGCAAGCTATCTAGTAGCACGACGTTTTTAAAGATGATTTTTGACATTTCCTCGATTTTCGATGTAAGAGGTTTGCCAATTGGAAAAACAAAATTTGGAAAAACATAAATAGGTGTGCTGGCATCGTCTCGTTTCAGTGGTGCATCCTGGACATAGGTGCGCAGATTTGGTTCAATATAAAGACCCACGGTAATTGGTAATTGAGTTAGTCTATAAATCTTTTTGTCTAGATGCGGGGAAATCATTACTGGTGGCCTTTGTCCACTCAGACAACCTGCCAGAATGAAAAAAGAGAACAAAATGATCCAATATTTATATAGTACAGTTTTTACAGGACGCATAGGACATATGGATTGAGCTAAGTATACTCTACTAAACGGTATCTTTTTTATGCTGTTTTCTTGAAAAATAAATATAAGTCAGATAAGAGCGTTTGTCAACAATTTTAACTCTTCTGCTTTATTGCCATAGCGGTGTCCTCTCTGCCAATTAATACAACACCTTTTACTTTTTTTAGTCTGTTATAGATGGGATATGTCTTCAAAAAGAGAGGAGTGCCGGTCTTTGGACTTAAGATTTCGCTTGTGGCAGTTCTGCCAGTTTTCAATGTTTGCCATGTAGGACAATTCTTACAAGCCAGCGCAAACTTATGTTTTGTAAAAAAGCATTTTTTCCCAATTGGGTACCCGGTAAAAAAATATTTAGCTGCCTTATTTATTCTCATTAAATTAAACTCCGCATCGAAAACAATTATAGGGTCTGTTATCGCGTCGAAAATATGGCCGAAATCTCCCCATGTTGTGTTTCCCTTCGAACGACGTGAGTGTATTTTATCAGCGTTCATGCGTGTTTGCTACGGAATATTCAAATGTCGAGATATTGATTTTGAATGATATCTCTTTGTAAACAAATTTTATGTTCCGATTCAGCATTGTCCGGTTAGGGAATTGCGAAAGAGCGTCCCTGTTGTTCTTTGAGATTGTGAATATCTGCCTGGTGACAGACAGGAGTTGATAGACCAGAGTCGAGATTGCGGGCTTCATTTTGAATT
>WBZR01001577.1_pt2 | contig 24967 bp, 17 predicted proteins | sample 5204231 | NCBI WGS metagenome assembly WBZR01 (sample SAMN12412403, study PRJNA552823) | activated sludge metagenome | isolation source: activated sludge from anammox sidestream of wastewater treatment plant... | place: USA: Virginia | collected 2017-08
GTGAACGCACCCTCGCCGAGCGAGAGCTCAGCGCGCGCTTGCGGAGGCTACTCCGTGACTGATCCCAACCGAGCCCTGTTCGAGTCCGTCGTGCGGCTGCTGACGCCGGTGCTCGAAGAACTGGTCTTCGTCGGCGGCTGCACCACGGGTCTGTTCCTCACCGACCCTGCCGCCGGCGGCGTTCGACCCACCAAGGACGTGGACGCCATCGTCGACGTGGCCTCGTATGGTGCTTACGCGTCACTCGCAGAACGCCTCCGCGGCCTCGGTCTCGCGGAGGACACACGGCCCGGCGCGCCGCTCTGCCGCTGGCGTCAGCACGAGCTGGTTCTCGACGTGATGCCGACCGACGAGCAGGTGCTCGGGTTCAGCAATCGCTGGCATCCCGCCGCCCTTGCCACCGCGGACCTTCGACGTGTCGCCGGTCTCGACGTGCGGCTGGTGACTCCGGTGTACTTCCTGGCCACCAAGCTGGAGGCCTTCCGAGGCCGGGGCGCCGGTGACGTGTCCGCCAGCCACGACCTCGAAGACATCGTCACGGTCGTGGACGGGCGACCGCAGATCGTGGAGGAAGTCGCAGCCGCGGCAGCCGACGTGCGCGGCTACATCGCCAGCCAGATTGAGGCGCTGATGGACAACCCGGACTTCATCGACGCCTTGCCGGGGTTCCTCCTTCCGGACGCCGCGAGCCAGGCGCGACGAGGCCTCCTGGAGAGCCGGCTGCGAGCGCTCTTCAATCGCTCCTGACGCATTGCCCGCGAGTCGGGATGGACGACCTGGCCCAACCTCGACGCACCTGCTCTCCCTAGCGCAGTCTGCTTCTCCGCCTTCCCCGTAGGTGCCCCGCAGGGGAGAGCGGAGGGCGGGTCAAGGGCGGCGGAGCCGCCGAGCGGAGCGAGGGCACCCTTGACGCGCTCGAGCACTCCCCCAGTCTCACCTGGAGGGGAATGCGGTGCTCCTCTTGCCGTGTCTCTGCTGCCGATTGCCTGATTGGCGGGAGACCGCCGGTGGGACAACCTCAGTTCGGAGGGTTGTCCCACTCGACCACTGGCGCTCGTGGGCCTTGGGCTCGATGAGGAGAAGGACACACATCGCAGCTAGTGCGCCGATGTCCCTGTGCCCGTTGCAGTTGTCGCAGCGGTCGGTGCTCAGGTCGGACGGCGGTCTCTGCCGTCCGTGAGGGCGCGCGAGGTCAGGGTGGCGGAAAGAGAGGGCGTGAGCGACCCAGGGGTCGCTCACGCCCCGGTGTCAGCGTCGGACGAAGTGTGCGCGCGACGGAGCCGGTTCGTCCGGACAACAAGGTCCCAATCCGTGTCGCGTTGAGCGTCTGGCGAGCGGCCATCACGTTGCCATTCTGCGCGCCGGTTGTTGTCATTCACGGTGATCCACTGACGGTTTCTCACGCTTGACCGACGGCGGCCACGGGTCGTTTCGCGGATTGCGCCGTCGGCGTGCCGCCCCCCACCCCCCGCCCGCCCCCGAGGGGGCGGGAGCGCGTTTGTCGCCTGGGCTCCCGCCAGGACCGGTACACAGACCGAGGTCGACGACCCCGTGATCGTCGACCTCGGGTCCTGCGCGAGTCCGTCGAGGCGCTCGGGGCGCTCGCCAGCGGAGCCCTACCCTCCTCGACGGCGAGGCGCCTGGGTCAGGCCACTTCGGGCAGGGCGGCCTGGACGTGGTCGGCGGTGGCGAGCTTGGCGCGCGCCAGCGCCGCGGCCATCAGGGTGTGATGGGCGAGCAGGTTGATCTTGCGGGGCAGGCCGCCCGTGGCCTGGTAGATCGCCTCTTCCGCACTGGGATCAAAGAGCGGCGTCTCGGCGGTGGCGAGGTGCAGCCGATGCGTGAGATAGCCGGAGAGTTCCTCGCGCGTGAGCGCGGCCATGTGATAGCGGACGACGATCCGTTGGGCGAGGGCCTCGTGGACCGCCATGGTGAGGCGCCGGCGCAATTCGGTCTGGCCGAGCAGCAGGAGACAGAGCCGGGGCTCGGCGTCCATCTGGTAGTTGGTGAGCAGGCGGAGATCTTCGAGCACGTCGGGGCGCAGGTGATGGGCTTCATCGACGACGAGGACCGGGCGGGTGCGGGCATCGCCGCAGAGGCGCGACACCTCGCTCTTGATCTGCCGATAGAGGGCGGCGCGGGAGCGTTCGACGCTGAGCCCCATCTCCCAGGAGATGGTCTTGAGGAGGTCCATGACGTTGCCGGTCGAGAGCGACACGTAGAGGACGCGATAGAGCCCGGTGTGGAGCTGGCTGAGGACGCGGCGACACGCGCAGGTCTTGCCGGAGCCGCGATCGCCGGTGACCAGGCCGATGCCGCGCAGGTCGAGCAGGTGCGCGAGACGGACGTCGAGCTCGCGGGTACTGGCCGAGAGGAAGAGCTCGTCGGGTGCGATCTCCTGCCCAAAGGGATGGCGCGTGAGGGCGAAATGCTTGCGGTACATCAGCAGTCCTCGTCGAGCTGCCGCAGCGGGAGGCCGGGCGCGGGCGTGTGGGCCGGGGTGGTCGGCGTCAGGAGCTTGGTGCCGTGGTCGCGGCGCACGAAGCAATTGGCATAGAGATCGACGCGCTTGGCCATCGCGTAGGGCCGGCCGTGGTAATGGACCTGGACGCCCCGCGTGAGATGGCTCGGGTCGTAGCGCAGCAGGACGGTCTCGCCGACCAGCGCGGCGTCGACCTCGAAGACGACGCCGTGCAGGCTGACGGTGCGGTCCTGCTGCACCTTGCGCTTCTCCTCGAAGAGAAAGAGGTCGGTGAGATCCTGCGTCGGGAGGGACACGTGGGCCGCAGCGCGGGCCCATTGCTCACGCGGCGTCGCGTCGTGCAAGCCACGGTGGGGCGTGTCGAGGTACTCGTCTTCGATCCACGTCCAGAGCCGGGCATTGAGTCTGTCGAGCGACTGGGTATCGTGGTCGAGCAACGTGGGGAGCAAGCGGAGCCGCACGGTGCGAAAGAAGCGCTCGAGCTTGCCGCGGCCTTGCGGCAGGAAGGGGCGGCTATGGATCAGCGTGACCCCGAGCTTCGCGCACACCAGCGCGAGGTGGCGCGCCCGAAACGCACTCCCGTTATCGACGTACAGCCGCTTGGGCACGCCGCGCCGGAGGATCGCGCGCTCGAAGACCGGCAGCACCGCCGCCACGGTTTCGCTGCGCGCGAAGGCCGCATAGGGAATGACGCGGGTCGCATCATCGAGCAGGGCGATCAGATAGGTGCGATGCCGGCGTCGGTCCTCCTCGTCGAGCACGGACGGGCCGTGCCTGACGTCGCCCATCCACCGCTCGTTGGCGGCGTCGAAGCCGAAGCGGCGGCGGTCCTTGCTGGTGGGCGCGTCGGTGGGCCGTGCCATCAGGCCCTGCCGGCTGAGCAGCCGATGCACGGTCGCCGGGGCCAGCGGCAGGTCAGCGGCGACCAGCCCCTGGTCGCGCGCCGTACTGATCACCATCGCGACGCTGTAGGTGGGATGCTGCTCCTTCAGGGCGCAAAGGTGATCGGCCACGGCCTGCGGCAGGGCGCGGGCGCGGCCCTGATCCGCGCGCGGCTTCGGCTTCAGCGCGTCGAAGCCGCCACGGCGGTACGCGTAGAGCCAATCGCGGAGCGTCTCGGCGGCGACGCGCCGGCGCGACGTCCCGGGAATGGTGTAGCTCTGCGCCGCCTTCTCGTGGAGTCGCGTGTGCAACGAGCGATCGCCTGCTGGCCAATGCAGGAGATCGGCGATCAGGCCGTAGCGAAACAAGGCGACGGCCTCGATGTGGGCAGTGGGATCAGCGACGGACATTCGGCCCTCCTCGCCGCAACCGTGCGGCGGGCGGGATCCTCAGCCACCTGGCCCGGCGCGGTCTGCCCCCATCCCGTGTGGGCGGCCCGTGGGAACGCGCTCTCGCCGCGATCGGGGCGGCCGGAATCCGAGCGGCGTCGGCAAGGCCCCGAGGTGGGCGGGCACGTGCGTGCGCACCGCCACGAGCGCCGACGTGGTGGTCAGCACGGCCCGCGTCTGGGCGAGCGTCGGCGCCCCGAGCTCGCGATCGGGCCAGAGCGTCACGAGCGTGATCAGGGCGAGGCGAATCGGCGTGAGCCGCCGGCGAATCCACCGCACGGCCGACGGCAGCGTAATGTCGGGGCGGAGGACATCCGCCGCCGCTTCGACGCTGCGCGCGCCCTCCACCGTCGCGACGACGTGCTCGACCGCGTCGAGCTCGCCGGGAAAGTGACTGGCGAGGCAGTCGGGCCACAGGCTGAAGGTCTCGCGCGCGGTCGGACAGTAGTACCGCGCGATGCGCATGCCCGCCGGCGTGCGCCGCGGATAGGTCCCGTGACGGACCAGCCCACACCCGCCGCGGGGATGGCGGGGACACCGGTCGAGGCTTGCGTCACGCCAGGCCTTGCGCGCAACATACGCCTCGCCGGGAAGCGAGCACGCGTGCCGCAACTGCACCGGCCAGGGGGCGCACGGGTACCAGCCGTGGCGTCCCCACCTCTCCCTCCCCGTCACCGTGGACGGCGGGCCGGTTGTATCACAGGGCGCTGCTCACAGTGCGCCCAGCGATCCGGCGATTCCTCACCGGAACAATCAGAGAAGAAGGGTCAGGGGAATCGCGGAACTACGTGATTGCCAACACCGGTCCGCGGCGCCGATCAAGGTTCTCCGCTGCGCTCCGACCGCGTGCAGACACGCGGCTCGCGCTCAATCACCGGCCCGCAACCACCGCGCGACGTCTCCTGCGCGCGAGACCTTGACTGCGCCGGCACCCGGCGCGTGTCCTCGCACTTGCGTGATAGCCGGACCGAAGGCCGCGTGGCTTCATGGTTCTTTAGCAAGCGCTCGCGACTCCGGCCAGTGAAGTCGCGAGAATGTGAGGGAACGAATCGGAGACTCGCAACCCACTGTGGACGAAGCGCTTATCGCCAGAAGTGACGCGCCATCAACAGTTACGGGAACCGCCTGCCTCCGAGTTCGAATCCCTGCCTCCCAGCCACTTCAAGTCATTCCAATACAAGAACTTAGCCTTCTCGGGGTTCTCGAGGCCTCCCGGCCCTGAGACACAACCGAGACACGACTGCCAAGAACCGGGCCTTCTGGAGCACCCAGTTGCCAGGTTCGCGTTGGCGTTGCGGCGGCCGCGCCATCGAGCCGCGCTATGCTGTGCCTCGTGTCGGCCCCCACGCAGCGGTGCGCGTTCTCGGCCTACTACGGCGCACCGGTCGCCGAGTTCCTCGCCACGGCGCCGGACGCGGTGATTGGTCGGCTCGCGATGGCGGACACCCTCGGCACGCTCGAGGCCGAGCAGCGTCGCGCTTGGGACGAGGAGATTAGCATCCTCCGAACCGCACTCGTCGGTCTCGAGGGCACGCTCTTCCTCGAGTTCGACGTTCCCCGGTTGGGAAGTCGCATCGATGCCGCCCTGGTGTGTGGGCCAGCGGTCTTCCCGATCGAGTTCAAGTGCGGCGAGCACCGTTTCACGACCGACGCCTACAACCAGGCCTGGGACTACGGGCTCGACCTGAAGAACTTCCACCAGGCCAGCCACGCTGCCCCGGTCTTCCCGATCCTCGTCGCCACCCGGGCGACCGCGGGGGATTCGGCGTGGCAGCCCACGCATGACGATGGGGTGCGGCCTCCAAGACGGTCGACCGTCGCCGACCTGAGACGGACGATTCGCGAGGCCCTGGCGCTGGTCGACGGGCCCGCCCTCGACGGCCGCGCCTGGGGACGGGCCCACTATCAGCCGACGCCGACGATCATCGAGGCTGCCCGGGCACTGTACTCCCGCCACACGGTCGAAGCGATCACGCGCAACGACGCCGGCGCCAAGAACCTCCAGGTCACGTCCGCGCGCGTGGAGGACATCATCGAGCAGGCTCGATCGCGGCGCGAGAAGGCCGTCGTCTTCGTCACGGGGGTGCCAGGCGCGGGCAAGACGCTCGTCGGGCTGAACGTCGCCACGCGGCGGCGGACGTTCGGCGAAGCGCGTGCGGTGTTCCTGTCGGGAAACGGCCCCCTGGTCGCCGTCCTGCAGGAGGCGCTGACGCGCGACGAGTACCGTCGCCTGAACGGCACGGAGAGGAAGGGCGCCATCAGGCAGCGGGTGAAGCCCTTCATCCAGAACGTTCACCACTTCCGCGACGAGGGTGTTCGCAGCGACGGGCCGCCCTTCGACCACGTCGTCATCTTCGACGAGGCCCAGCGTGCGTGGAATCGTGAGAAGACCGCGGACTTCATGAAGCGCCGGAAGGGCCACCCGGACTTCGCCCAGTCCGAGTCGGAGTTCCTCATCTCGTACCTGGACCGTCACGACTCATGGGCCGTGATCGTCTGCCTCGTCGGCGGTGGCCAGGAGATCCACATCGGGGAGGCCGGCATCGGCGCCTGGCTGGAGGCCGTCAGGCGCGCGTTTCCGACCTGGCGGACGTACATCTCGCCCGACCTGTCGGGATCCGAGTACGCCGCGACCGCGTTCATCGACGCGCTGGACGGCGTCGTGCCGCTGGAGCGCGATGCGAAGCTGCACCTGAGCACGTCGATGCGCTCATTCCGATCCGAGAAGGTCTCGGCGTTCGTCACCGCCCTGTTGGACTGCGACGGCGGTCGTGCACGCGAGATGATCGGACATGTCACCGAGCGCTATCCGATTGTCGTGACGCGAGACCTGTCTCGCGCGAAGGACTGGGTGCGGACCCAAGCACGCGGCTCCGAGCAATACGGCTTGATGGCATCGTCGCAGGCGATGCGCCTGAAGCCGCACGCCATCGACGTTCGCGTGAGCATCGACCCCGTGCACTGGTTCCTGGGGGATCCGTCGGATACACGCTCGAGCTACTACCTCGAGGACGCGGCAACGGAGTTCCAGGTCCAGGGGCTCGAGGTGGACTGGGCCTGCGTCACCTGGGACGCTGACCTGCGACTGGTTGACGGCGGATGGCGGCACCACTCGTTCCGCGGCGACGCGTGGACCAACGTCAACAAGCCCGACCGGCAGCGCTACCTGCTGAACGCATACCGCGTGTTGCTCACGAGGGCGCGACAGGGCATGGCGATCTTCGTTCCACCAGGGGACCGCCGAGACCCCACGCGCCTGCCGGAGTTCTATGATGGGACGTTCAAGTACCTGACAGGACTTGGGCTGGCGGAGGTCTGAGGCTCGCTCGTCTGGTCCGTTCGCGGTTGGCCTCCATCGTACGTGTGACGACGGCAGAATGCGCCGTGCGGTTGTCTCACGCAGCGCGCGCTCGTGGCCGGGCGAAACTGGCTGGCTACCTGCTGTCGCCATCTCACCCGGTCGGTCGATTCAAGGCTCGCTTCTTCAATCGCCTCGGGTTTCGGGCCGACGCCTGGGAGGAACTGGAGCACGACCTTCGTGAACAACATGCGCGCGCCGACGCCGAGGCTGGCGAACACGAGGCGTTCACCGACATCGGCCTTCGGTGTTACCCCTGCTTCAACGAGGAGGTGGCGGCGAGGATGGGCGCGGACTTCGACAATACGCCGCTGCAGCCGGTCGCGGTGGCGGACGCCAACGGCGTCAACCGCACGTTCGAGTTCCGCTCGATGCTGGCCGCCACCGGACATGTGCTGTCTGCCCGCGAGGTGCTTCCAGCGGAGCGCGAGGGATACGAGTTCTCGGTGCTCGGCGACTTCGAGGCGAGGGTCTGGGATCTGTTCGAGATCCTGTAAGACAGGATCCGCCGCGCGCTCGCCGTCCGTCACGTCGAGCGCGGCGAACTCGGGTGGCAGATCACCGGCGCCCACCGGCTCGTCGGGCGCATCTGCTGGGACCCTGACCAGGACGGGGCACTCCCGCTGGTGGTCATCGATGGCCGCCCCTTCACCTGGGACGAAGTCGGGCGGATGCTGACGTCGTGCGAGGGCTTCATGCTTCGGGCACGGATTGAGGACAGCATCGAGGTGGTCGGTGGGCCACTTCTCCACGAGGACGGACCGTCGCGCGACGGGTGACGTCCCGGCGGCCCCGGGTTGGCCCACGATCGACGTGACCAGGCGGGCGCCCGCGCCGGCAGGCGGCCGGCTCGGGCCGACGCGGATGTCAGCTGTCGAACTGGCCGCGGCGACAGGGACGGACCTCGCGCAGGGCGCCTGTCTTCGGCCGGCGAAGCACCCGCACGGCCACGCGCCCGCGCAGAAGCGGTCGAGATCCCCACGCGGACCGGTGATTGCGAGCTCCTGCCGACCCAGTTCGCCACCTCTCTCCCCCTATTTGCTGGGGTCAGTCCTCCATTCGAGGCGCGGCGCCTGACCAGCCCGTGCTCACTCAGTCCACCGCCGGCGCCGGCGCTCGCTGGCCGACTGCATCCGGCCCCGCGGTCTGACCTGGTCCTCCACCGGGAAGCCGACGAAGTGAATCAGGCGCGCATCCAGCCGGAGTCCGGCGGCCGTCATGCCCGGGGCATCCCAGCGAAGCGCTACCCCGAGGCCGACGGTGTCGTGCTCCCGAGGCGAGTGAACGTTCAGGCGATCGACCCAGTCGCGCACGGCGTCAGGCCCGACCGGCGACACCGGGGCCGCGGCACGGCGAGGCGGCAAGAAGGCCGCATCGAGCGCGTAGCTGCTGACGATCTTCGGAAGCAGCTTGTGGAGCGCTGCCGGCGCGTCGAACCACTCGAGTCCGGCCAGACGCCCGCCGATGGCGAACGCCGCGCCGGCCTGCCCCTCGACGGCCGCCAGGGACCGGACGTAGTCCTCGACATCCTGGTGCCGCGCCTCGAACACGTCGGCCATGGCCGACGTCGGCGCGTGCGCGCCGGACAGCGCCACCCGATGGCTGATCCGATCCCACACGTCGCCCTGATCGGCGTGCGCCCCCTGGTCCATGGCGAGCGAGTGGGAGACCTGCCGGGCCTTGCGCGCCCGCCCCTCGGCGAAGTGCGCGCGCGACGAGCCGGCGAACGCCTCCGACACGTGGTGCCAGCGGCCGGCTTCAACGCAGGAGACGGGGATGGTCAGGTCCGCGCGGGCAGGCACCAGGATCGTGAGGTTCACGACACGGTTCTGCTTGGCGCCGACCAGCTCCTCGCCGTCGAGCAGGAGGACGGCGACGTCGAGATCGTTGCGCACGCGAAGCTCCGGCACGTGGCCGAAATCCGAGACCTCCGTGACCCGGAAGCGCCCCGTGGCGAGGGCCTCCTCCAGCGTGAGATAAGTCGCCTCGCACTGGCCACGATAGAGCAGCGGAATCATCGTGAGGTTCGCGAAGACGAGGGGCTGACCGAAGTCGAACTGGGCGAATGCCTGGCCGAGCAGGTGCATGTCTCTCCCTCCCGATGGCTCGCCCGGCGGGCCCGGCGAACCGGTGTGTAGTGAGACAGCGGATAGTGAAAGCTGTCGTGGACCCCGCCGCTGATCGCAGTATCGATGGGACCCCTGACAGGGTGGGTCACACTGCGCGCGGGCGTGTCAGCCACCCCCTGGAGCTGCCGGCCGGCGGCCTCCATCCTCTCGTCCTCCTGGCGAGGCCGGGGGTTCGGGAGCTGCCCGAGAAGCGGGATGGCCTGACGGCCTACGCCGTCACGGGCGCAGAAGGAACGGAGCGGGTCATCGCGCCGGTCATCAACGCCTTCGTGGTTCGGCGCACCGGCGGCCGTCAGCGCTCCGCCGCTCGGCTGTGCGACGCTTCACCTGCGCTGTGAGGCGCGTACTCCCGTCGTCAGGCCCGCCGCTCATCAGGCCCGCCGCCACGGGCCGCCTCCGCATCCGACACGGCGCCCATCACGGCGGCGCGCGCCGCCCGGCCCACGATCACGATGGCCACGCCGGCAATCGCAAGGCCGGCGATCACCACCGCGTCGTGCGCGCGCACGGCCACGCCGCCGCGACCCGCCATGTGCGCGAGATGCCTGCCCGCGTAGCCGGCGTAGACCTCGACCAGCAGGTGCGGCGCGCTGGCGAGGAAGGCAACCATGAACCCGCCGAATGGCACACCCGCAGCCCCGAGCAGGTAGCTGAGCGTTGCGGGGTTGAGCGGCGTCACCCGCAGGAGCGCCTGGAGACGAAGTGGCCGGGCGATCACCGCGCGCTCGATGGCGGCCAGCGAGGTATGCGCGTCGAGCGCACGCCGGACCCGGGCCCTGAGGACGCGCCGCGACAGCGCATACTGCGCGGCGGCCGCCACCAGCGCCCCCGTTGTCACGACGGCGATGCCCAGGCGCAGCCCGAAGAGCGCGCCGCCGGCGACCGCGACGACCGACTCCGGCAGCAGCAGTGATGTCAGGAGAACGTAGAGGCCGATGAAGGCAGCCACGCCCCACGGGCCGAGGTCGGCGATCCACGCCTCGACGGCGGCGATGTGGTGGTCGATGGCGCGGCCCGCCAGCAGGACGGCCAGGGCGACCAACAACCCGGCGGCGACGTAGGGAAGGGCAGCGCGCGCCGTGGTCGGGGTGAGCCTCGCCGGCAGCGCCGCGATCCGTGACCGAAGCTCCACGCCGGGTATCACGCGGACCTCCCTCGCCGCGGCGCATCGCCCGGCCCATCAGCGCGGCTATGATAGGCGAGCTCACGGCAGCAGGGAGGTCGAGCGTTCCCGCGAGCGCCGATGCGCCGCCCGACGCCCGCGACCGAGTTCCAGGCGACGCGCCGGGGCCGCATCGCTCGAGGCGGCGGGCGTCCCATCTCATCCACTCATGGCGGGGCGGCGTGACGACGCCCGGTACCGCACCCGAGAGACGCAGGCTGATGACCGAGCAGTTCCTGACGCTGGCCGACAAGGAGATCCTGAACCCGAAATCGGTGCTGGGAGCGGTCTTCTACGCGGCCGTCTTCCTCGGGATCGCCGCGGCCGCGGCCGCCGGCATCGGCCGCCTCGCACGGCGGCTCGAGCCGAGCCTCTCCGACGTGACGGCGCTCCGGTTCGTCGCCGCGCTCACCAAGGTCGTCGTCTATCTGATCGGCTTCATCGCCTACGCGCACCTGGTGCCCGAGCTGCGGGCCCTCGGCACGGCGCTGCTGGCTGGTGTCAGCGTCATGTCGCTGGTCGTGGGGCTGGCGGCGCAGAACACGCTGGCGAACCTGGTGGCGGGCATCTCGCTGGTGCTCTATCGCCCGATCCGCATCGGCGACATCGTGCAGCTGGACTCGCCCAAGGGCCTCATCACCGCCACCGTCAAGGTCATCTCGCTGGGTTTCACCGCGCTTCGCACCGCGGATGGGCACGAGGTGATCGTGCCCAACAGCGTGATGATGGGCAGCGTCGTCATTCGCCTGACCGGTGACGATGCGGCGCGCGGCGGTTCCGGCTCGCACTGAGCCCACCGAACGCCAGTCGTGCGGGAGACGGCCGCGGTGGTTGTGCCCGCGCTGCGCGCGGAAGCGGCCGCGGGATCCTGGGTCAGTGTTCCGGCAGGGCCGGCCAGGTGGCGGGCCATTCCACGAGCGTTCGGTCGAGATCCGCGACCGACGCGCACCCGACCAGCTTGAGCGTCCGCACCAGGTCGGCGCGCAGGATCTCGACGGCGCGGGCGACGCCGGCGCCGCCGGCCGCGCCGAGGCCGTAGGCGCAGGCGCGCCCCACGAGCACGGCGCGGGCGCCAAGGCACAGCGCCTTCGCGACGTCGCCGCCGCGCCGCACGCCGCCATCGAGCAGCACCTCGATGCGGCCATCGACGGCGGCGACGATGTCGGGCAGCGCGCGCAGCGTCGGCGACACGCCATCGAGCTGGCGCCCGCCGTGATTGGAGACGACGATGGCATCGGCGCCTTCGTCGACGGCACGCCTGGCATCCTCGCCCGTGTGCACGCCCTTGACGACGATCGGCCCCCGCCACGCCTCGCGGATCCAGCGGAGATCGGACCACGCGGTGGCCGACTGCTCGAGCGCCGTGCCCACGTCGGCATATGGCATCGGGCCGATGCCGGGAAGCTGGATGTTGGGGAACGACATCAGGCCGCCGTCGCGCAGGAACGCCACGAGCCATCGCGGGCGCGCGAGGAACTGCCAGATGAAGGGCAGCATGCGCCAGAAGCGGTAGGAGAGCAGCTCCGTCACGCCGTTGCGCACGTCGCGCTCGCGGAGCCCGGCGACGGGCGTGTCGATCGTCACGACGAGCGCCGAGTAGCCGGCGCGGCGCGCGCGATCGATGGCCGCCAGGGCCACCTCGCGCCCCCCGACGAGATACAGCTGGTACCACGCGGGCCCGGACGTCGCGGCCTTCACGTCCTCGAGGCGGCATCCCGAGAGGGTGGAGAGCGTGTAGGGGATGCCGGCCTCGCCCGCCATCCGCGCCGCCACCACTTCGCCGCGCGGGTAGAACATGCGGCTGCTGCCGACCGGCGCCAGGATCACCGGCATCGCGATGGGCGCGCCGAGCACGGTCGTGCGCAGCTCGCACGAGGGCGTTGCGACGGCGCAGCGCGGCCGCCACAGGACGGCCTCGAACGCGCTGCAGTTGCCGCGCAGCGTCGCCTCGTCGCCGGCGCCGCCGTCGATGTAGTCGAAGACGGCACGCGGCAGCCGGCGTCGGGCGGCGAGTCGCAGATCGGCGATGTTGACGCTGCGCGACGGGGCGAGCGGCCTGGTGAACATGGGCCGACTCTACACCACGGGGCCGTCGTCGCGGCGCGTCTTCACGGGTCTCTGGCCGGCCTCAGCCGGCCGGCTCGCGGAACAGCGCGTCGAGCTCGGCATTGGAGGGCGCGCCGGCGAGGACGTCGAACCTGCCGTGCGCCGCCATGTCGCGGGCGGCGCGCAGGAACGCGCCCCACGCCAGCCGCGCCAGCGCGCTGCCTAGGCTGATGCGCCGCACGCCCAGCGCGGCGATCTCGGCCAGCGTGAGCGCGCTGGCCGGGCCAATCAGCAGGTTGACGGGTTTGGGCGCCACCGCCGCCACGACGGCGCGGATTTCCTCGCGCGTGCGGATGCCAGGGGCGTAGAGGCAGTCGGCGCCCGCCTCGGCGTAGGCCTGCAGGCGCGCGAGCGTGTCCGGGAGGTCGTGACGGCCGACGATGTAGTTCTCCGCGCGCGCGACGAGCAGGGTGTCGCCACCGCAGGCGTCGATCGCGCGGCGCGCGGCGCGCACCCGACGAACGGCCTCGGCCGTGTCGTGCAGCGGGCGATCGGGGTTTCCGGTGGAGTCCTCGATGGAGAGCCCGGCTACGCCGGCCTCCACTGCCAGGCGAACGCTCGCGGCCACGGCGTCGGGGTCGGCGCCGAAGCCGCTCTCGAAGTCGGCGTTGACGGGCAGGTCCGTCGCGGCAACGATTTCGAGCATGTGCGCCAGCGCCATCTCGCGCGAGACCCGTCCGTCGGATCTTCCTGCCGACCACGCATAGCCGGCGCTGGTCGTGGCCAGGGCCTTGAACCCGAGATCCCGGAGGACGCGCGCGGTCCCGGCATCCCACGGGTTCGGCAGGACGAAGCAGCCGCGCTCGTGCAGGGCGCGGAACGCGGCGCGTTTCTCCGACACGGTACGGTTCATGGACGCTCCCTTCTGCCGGGCCGGAGGACAACGTGGCCGTCCGGCGCCCGGCTTGCCGCCAATCGCCGTGCGCGTCGATGCGGGCGCACGACGGCATCGCGCGCCTACTTCACGATGGGGATGTGGAACGCCAGGTCCAGCGTGGACGGCTCGTCGGAATCCTCGTCAGCGTACTTCAGCGTCGCCTGCACGGCGCCGGCGGGCTTCTGCGCCATGTCGATCGCCAGCGCGCCGAGGCCGCAGCCCTTCGCGTGCTCCGCGACGATTTCGTTGATGCCGGTCTTCGGATAGTCGACCAGCCAGTCGCACAGATCGACGGAGGCGAGGTCGCGCCCGGCGCCCCGGAACCGCAGGGTCAGCGAGATGACCGGCTGATCATCGCCGGCCTCGCCCCTGGGGGCGGCGGCCACGGTTGCCGCGCTGGGGGCGTGATCGAAGAGTTGCACGATCAGCGTCGCCTGCTTCTGCCGCGTGTCCCACCAGGAGAAGGCGTGCGTGGCCCGAACGGTCTGGCCCTGGTAGGTGGCCTTCCCGGTGACGGTGTTCAGGGCGACGGTGGGCGTCGCCGGCCGGGGAGCCGGGCCACTCGCAGGCCCTGTGGCTGGCGTGGACGCCTCGAGGAGGGTCGTGGCAAACGGCAGGCGCAGCGCGTAGCCGGCGCCCTTGCCCTCGAGCAGTCCCGCGATGCCGCCGCCCGACTTCAGCAGGCCGCCGATTGACACGACGTGGCATTGCGCGGCGCCGCCCTTCACGCTCCACGCCGACTTGAAGCCGATCGCCCTCAGCCGGCATTCCTTCAGATCCTTGACCAGCCCCGACGTGGATCCGGGAGTGTAGTCGAAGTCGACGATCGCCGCGGGAGCCACCGATGGCGCCACGTCCTCCCACGTGCCCTTCGCGCGCGCCGCGCTCTCCACGCTGGCGGCGAGCGGCGTGTGCGGGAAGAGCACCGAGACCCGCATGGCGCCGGCATCCAACAGCGCGACTGGGTCACTGAATGTGGCGGCCTGGCCGCCGACTGTGAGCGTGGGCGGCGGCATCTGCGCCACGAGCGGCCGCGGCGCGGCCAGGGCGGCGAGGGCGAGCATTGACGCAATCGACATGCGGGACACTGACGAGCCTCCTTTGGGTATGTGAGCCCCCGGGAGTTGCGGCTGCAACGAATCATCCCCCGCGCGATCGGGCCGCCCGGTCCGTCCAGGCTGGCGCCGAGGCTGGCGGCGGCCAGCGCTTCAGCGAGGAGCACGAGCGTCCCGGGGTGTACTACGCGACGAACATCATGCCGGAGCCGGAGACTGGAATGGAAGATCGGCCGGAGGAAGTTCCCGTTGAGCGCGTCCGCGTCTTCGCTCCGGAGGAAGCGGACGTCAGCAGTGGCCCGTGGCCGATCGCGCCCGCGCGCGATGCGTCCCGCAGGCGCCGCGTGAGCGCGCGCCCCGCGGGGTGACGCCCGCATCGTCCCGCGGGTGTATAAATCAGGAGAAGCACCACAGGGCAGTCCCCCATCCGCCCGTCGCGACTCTCCCCCTGACGGATGGGGACGCAGGAGGCGCAGCGATGATCATGGTGAAGCGCGCGTACGAGCCGGCGGAGGGAACCGATGGGACCCGGCTGCTGGTCGAGCGCCTGTGGCCGCGTGGCCTGACGAAAGAGGCGGTGCACGTCGACGCGTGGCTGAAGGACGTGGGCCCGAGCACCGAGCTCCGCAAGTGGTTTTCGCACGACCCGGCGAAGTGGGATCGCTTCCGCGAGCGCTATTTCGAGGAACTCGACGCGCAGCCGGATGCCTGGCAGCCGATCGTCGTGGCGGCGCGGCGCGGGCCGGTGACGCTCGTCTACAGCTCGCACGACGAGGAACACAACAACGCCGTGGCGCTGCGGCAGTACCTGGCGGTGAAGATGCGACGCCCCCGCTCCGCGCCGGCGCCGGGCCGGCCGGCCGCGCGGCGGCGCGCGTGAGCGCCACCGGCCAGGGCGCCGCGCGCGCGTGGACGCTGCGTCCGGTGCCGCCGTTCCGCCTCGACTACACGGTGTGGGCGCTGCGGCGGCGGCCGCGCAACGGCGTCGACCGGTGGGACGGCACGACCTACCGGCGCATCCTGTTCGTCGACGGCCGGCAGGTGGAAGTGGCGGTCGCGCAGACGGGATCGGCCGCGGCGCCGCGCCTGGCCGTCACCGCCTCGCCCATTGCGCCCGCCGCGCTCGCCGTGCGTGACCGGAAGCGGATCGATGCGATCCTCGCGCGGCTGCTCGGGCTGGACGTCGACCTGTCGGACTGGTATCGGCTGGCGGCCGGCGATGCGCGCCTTGGCCCGCTGGCCGAGCGCTTCCGCGGCATGAAGCCGCCGCGGTTTCCGGACGTGTTCGAGGCGCTGGCCAACGCGTTCGCCTGCCAGCAGTTGTCGCTGGAGGTCGGGCTGGAGCTGCTGAATCGTCTCGCCGCGCGGTGCGGCACGCCCGGCGCGTTTCCCCGCCCGGCCGAGATCGCGCGCCTGCGTCCGGCCAGCCTGCGCGCGCTCGGCTTCAGCACGCAGAAGGCGCGGGCGATCCTGTCACTGGCGCGTGGCGTCGAGCGGCGTGCCCTCGACCTGGAAGCGCTCCGCGCGATGGAGGACGCATCGGCGCACGCGCAGCTGATCGCGCTGCACGGCGTCGGGCGCTGGACGGCCGAATACGTGCTGCTGCGTGGCCTCGGGCGGCTGAACGTCTTTCCGGGCGATGATGTCGGTGCGCAGAAGCGGCTGGCACGCTGGCTCGAGCGCCGCGCGCCGCTCGATCATGCCGGCGTCCGCCGCGCGACGCGCGCGTGGCAGCCGTATGCCGGCTTCGTGTACTTCCACCTGCTGCTCGACGGCCTCGCGCAGGCCGGCGTCGTGCGGGCGGCATGATCCAGGAGAACGCGCATGTCAGACGCCCAGGACGATCGGCATCCTGCCGCGGCACCGCACCGGCGCCCGCATCCCCAGTCGATGGCGCTGCCTTACATGGAGTTCGATTTCGACGCCGAGATCGCCCAGTTGCACCGTGAGCCCGAGTGGGCGACGGGGCAGAACGCCAAGACGCTGGTCAAGCACGACGACTTCCGCATCGTGCTCATCGCGCTGAAGGCGCACGCGAAGATCCCCGGGCACCGCACCGACGGCCGGATTTCGATCCAGACGGTGCGCGGCCGGATCGCCGTGCGGGCCGAGGGCCGCGCGTTCGACCTGCCGGTGGGCAGGCTGCTCGCGTTCGATCGCGGGGTGCCGCACGACGTCGAGGCGCACGAGGAGAGCGCGTTCGTGCTGACCATCGCCTGGCGCGGAACGCCGGCCTGAGGCGCGGTCCCGGGGGGCGGGTCGATCGTCGTTCAGGATCCGCCGCGGCTCCGACCGGTCGCGCGCGCCGCCGGCGCGCGGTCGATCTCCACCGGCCGGCCATCGACGAACACCTGCCTGATGGTCATCGCCTCGTCGAACAGATCGCCCTCGACGACGATCAGGTTCGCGATCTTGCCGGGTTCGATCGAGCCGATGCGATCGGCGGCGCCGGCGATTGCCGCCGCGTCGATCGTCAGCGCCCTGATGGCCGCCTCGGCGGGCAGGCCCGCCCTCACCGCTTTCGCGGCATTGCGGATGAAGTCGCCCGGGTCGCGCAGGCCGCCGGTCGTGAAGGCGAAGCGCACGCCGGCGCTGGCGATCCCGGCCGGGACCTTCGGCGCGTTCGCCCTGACGGTGAGCGTCCTCAGCGGCTCGTCCGCGTCGGGGGCGAGCGCGGACGATCGGACGGGGAAATTGAGGCTGTAGATCAGGCGGGCCCGCGCCGCCTTCAGATCGTCGATGGTCTCGTCGGCCTCGAGGCCGCCCACGACGATCGGGTCGAGCCGGAATTCCCGGGCCACGCTCAGCGCGCGCCGGATCTGCAGCGCGGTGTCGGCGTGGAACGCCACTGGCTCGCGCCCGATCAGCGCGGGCTCCAGCGCCTCGAGTGCCTGGTCGTAGACGGGGCGGGCCATGCCGGCCGGCGCCTTGGCGTAGCGGTCCCGCTCGAGCTTGTAGTGCTCGGCGTCGAACAGCGTCTGCCGGACCAGGGCGATGGTGCCGAAGAGCGACATCGGATAGCTGCTGCCCGGCGACCGCTCCGACAGCAGGACGTGCAGCGCCACCGGGGTCTGGACGATGTAGAGCCCGCGCCGCTCGCCGGCGAGGCTGCCCGCCTGCGGCGGCTCGTCGGGCGCGACCACGTTGATGAGCGCGCTGTGGCCGCGGAACGCGTCGCCGGGAGGCGCGGCCAGGACGCTGGTGATGCCGGCCGAGGCGAGGCGGCGCAGCTCGGGTGCGTCGGCCCTGATGTGGCTCGCCGCATCGAACCACGGCCGCACGAGCTGCTGGCGCTTCGCGCGCTCCGCGTCCAGCCGGGTCCGCGCCTGTGTGGCCGGCGCCGGCGGCAGCTCGATGCCGGCCGGATTTCCCATGTCGATGAGGCCCGGGTAGACGGTGAGGCCCTTTCCGTCGATCACGGTGGCCGTCGGCGGAACGGGCACCGAGGCCCCGACGGCCTCGATCAGCCCGTTGCGCACCACGACGGTGCCCGCCTCGATCGGGGCGCCGGCCGCCGTGACGACGCGGGCGCCTGTGATGGCGTACTCGTGCGGCGCCTCGGCGCGCAGCGGCCCGCCGCCCCCGCCGGCCAGGACGAGCGTGATCGCCGCGGCGAGCGGCAGCAGCGCAACCCTCAGTGCAGGCGGCACCGAACGGCGCCGGGATCCTCCGGCGTCGGGCGCGCGACGTTCGACGTGCGGATTCATGGCGGCTCCTACTTCCGGTTGGCGTAGCGCTCGTAGAGCGCCTGCTGCTTGTTGGCGAGATCCACGTCGACCCCGTTGATGATCACGTGGGTCACCTCGGTGCGCGCCTCCAGGGCGTCGCCGTTGGCGACGAGCAGGTTGGCGACCTTCCCGGGCTCGATGCTCCCCAGCCGGTCGGCGACGCCAAGGATCTCGGCCGCGGTGATGGTGAGCGCCCTGAGGGCCTCCTCGCGCGGCAGGCCCCATGCGACGGCCCTGGCCGCGTGGTAGGGCAGCAGGCGGGCGTAGTTGCTGTCGTTGGTCGCGAACGCGAACCGTACGCCGGCCTTCGCGAGCTGGCCCGCCGCCATGTAGCTCGCGGCGTGGAACATGTCCTCGCGGGACGGGAGCGTGAGGACGGGCCCGAGGATGACCGGGATGTCCTTCGCCTTCAGCAGCGGCGCTACGAGCGCCGCCTCCGGCCCCGCGCAGATCACGATGCGGACCCGCGTCCGCTCGGCGAACGCGATGGCGTCGACGATGTCCTGCTCGCGCTGCACGGTGGTGAAGAGGGGCAGTTGCCGCTCGACCACCGGCACGAGCGCCTCGAGCACCCAGTCGCGCTCGCGGTCCGGGCCTGCCGCCTTCGCGTAGGCGCGCGCCTGATCGAACAGCGTCGCGAGGCGGTCCAGTTGCTGGTCGCGCGCGCGCCTGCGGGCGCCGTAATCGGATTCCGTCCCGGCGTCGGCGGCCGGCCCCGGCGCGCCGGCGCGGGTGAGGCCCGGGAACTGGAAGGAGATGCCGGCCGCCCGGCGGACCAGGCTTTCCTCCCACGTCCAGCCGTCGAGGTTCATCACCGGCACCTCGCCGCCGAGGATGCCGCCTGAGGGCATGACGGCCACCGTCGTGATGCCGTTGGCGCGCGTGACCGGGATGGCGTCGCTGTCGTTGTGGTAGGCCACGACGGTGCGCAGTTGCGGGTTGTAGTCGTGGAGGTCGGCCGTGTCCTGGAAGCCCGCCGGGCCCGGCTCGGTCAGGCCGGTGGTGGTCTTCGCGTTGATCCAGCCTGGATAGACCTCGGCGCCCCTGGCGTCGATCACCTTCGCGCCGTCAGGCACGGCGAGGCTGGCGCCGACGGCCTCGATGCGGCCGTCGCGGATGAGGATCGTGCCGTTGTCGATGACGGGCCTGGTGACGGGAACGATCTTCGCGTTGACGATGGCCAGCAGGCCCTTGGGCGTGATGGCGACCGGCCGCGGGCCCTGGTCCGGCTGATACGCCGCGCCCGCCGGGGGCAGCGCCGGCGGAGGCGTTGCCGCCGCCGGACTGGCGGTGGCCGGCTGGTTCGTCCCACCCCGCTCCGCGGCCACCAGGGCCTGTTTCCGTCGATCCACCTCGGCCACGCGCCGGAGGTCGGCCTCACGCTCGTAGTAGAGGACGCCATCGATGTAGGCGCGCTCGACCGTCGCATAGCTGCTGAGCGGGTGCGCGCTCCAGATGACGAGATCGGCGTCCTTTCCCACCTCGATCGATCCGATGCGCCTGTCGAGGCCCAGCTGCTTCGCGGGGTTGATCGTGACCAGCTCGAGCGCCTGCTGCTCGGTGAGGCCGCCCCACTTGATCATCTTCGCGGCCTCGAGGTTCAGCCGGCGACCGTGCTCCGCGCTGTCGGAGTTGATCGACACGATCACGCCCGCCTTGATCAGCAGCGCGGCGTTGTAGGGGATGGCGTCGTTGGCCTCGACCTTGAACCCCCACCAGTCGGCGAAGGTGCCCACGCCCGCGCCGTGCGCGGCGATCTCCTTCGCCACCTTGTAGCCTTCGAGGCCGTGATCGAAGGTGCGCACCTTGAAGCCGAACTCCTCGGCGAGCCGGATCATCATCAGGATCTCGTCGGCCCGGTAGGCGTGCACGTGGGCGAAGCGCCTGCCCTCCAGGATCTCGACGAGGGGATCGAGCTGCAGATCGCGCCGCGGCGGCAGCACGTCCTCGTGCGCCTTCCGCCGGCGTTCGTAGTCCTGCCACTGCTTCTGGTACGCCTTCGCGCGGGTGAACGCATCGCGGATCGTGTACTCGACGCCCGGACGCGTCGCCGGGTAGCGCTGCAGCGGGGTGCCGCCGAGCCGCTCCGGATGCTGCTTCGCGTTCTCTCCGAGTCCGAACTTCTGCCCGGGCACCGCCGCGTCGAAGACCAGTTCCTCGGCCCGCTTCACGCCCCATCGCAGCTTGATGACCGAACTGGTGCCGCCGATGGGGTTCGCGCTGCCGTGCAGGATGTTGGCGGCCGTGGTGCCGCCGGCGAGCTCGCGGTAGATGTTGACGTCGCCGGGTGCGATCACGTCTTCGATCCGCACCATGGAGCTCACGGTCGTGCCGTTCTCGTTGGTCGCGCTCTCGGCGATGTGCGAGTGCTGGTCGATGATGCCCGGCAGGATGAACCGGCCGGTGGCGTCGACGACCTCGGCATCGGGCGGTACCGGCAGGTTCGTGCCGACGGCGGCGATCCGGCCATCGCGCAGCAGGATCATCCCGTTCGGGATCGTGCCCTTCGTCACCGTCAGCACGGTCGCGCCCCTGATGAGGACCGGGGGGCCGGTCCTGGGAGCGGCCGGGACCAGCGACGCCGGCTGCGTGAGCTCGATCGTGCGTCCGGCGACCGGCGCCGGCGGGGCCATCCGTCCCGAAGGGGCCGCCGGTTGTTTTCGTGCGGCGGCAGCCTGCCCGGCAACGGGGAGCGGTCGCGCGACGGCGAGCAGCAACAGGAGCAGCACCAGGCACGAGGGTGGCAAGAGGGTTCGGCGAATCATGAGAGGCTCCACCGGGTCCGGTCTCCGCGACGACCGGACGTCTTCACACGATGCGATGGGCGAGGGCCATTGGTCCGGGCCACCGGCGCTGCGCCGCTGGCGCGAGACACGCACGCTTCGCCGGGCCACGCCAGCCGCCAGGGAATCACGGTCCCGTCCTATGGATTGCGGGCTGGCGAGGCGAGCCGGCGCAGCTCGGCCTCCGAGGCCCGCGCGCCCCAGGATGGGGCCAGGCCGGCATCGACGGCCCGCCGGAAGTAGGTTCGGGCGGCGTCGGTCCGGCCGTTCAGCAAGTGCCACAGGCCGATGCTGTAGCCGACGGTCGCCTCGGTCAGGTCGCCCTCGGAGGGCATCGTCGCCACGAGGTCGGCCTCTGTCTTCGCGCCCCGGAACAGCAGGAGGCGATCCTGATAGAGCGCGGCGTGGCCAGGGAGAGCCGCGGTCGGCACGCGCGCGAGCACGGCCTTCGCCTCCGCGCCCCGGCCGGATCGCATGAGGCTGGGAACCAGCCAGGCTTCGCACTCGATTCGTGCGGCGACCGTCGTGGATAGTTCGGCGCAGCGCCCGTAGGTGGCCGCGGCGCTCGCGAAATCGCCCTCGAGGTAGTGCGCCAGGCCGAGATGGTAGGCGACGCCGCGATCTCCGGGCGCGAGCGCGTGTGCCGCGACCAGGTCGGCCAGCCCCGCATCCACATGTCCGGCGTTCAGGTGGTAGTGCCCGCGATCGCGGAGGGCTTCCGCGTCGCGCGGCCTCGCGTCCAGCGACGCGCTGCAGGCGCCAATCGCCTCGTCGTACCGCCGCAGGGCCGCCAGTGACCGGCATCGCAGCAGGTGCGCATCGGCGTCGTGCGCATCGGTGGCGATCGCGCGATCGAAGCTGCCGACGGCCTTGTCGTGCTCGCCCTTGCGCTGCGAGACGACCCCTGCGGCGAGGGCTGGCGCCGTCAGCGACGGGGTCACGGGGAGATCGGTCCGCGGGCGGACTTCGACCGCGGCGAGCGCGGCAAGCGCCCGCGCCGCCATCCGGCGCTGGAAGGCCGCGAGGTCGTCGTTCGAGGGGTTGCCGGCGAGCAGCGCGGCGGTCTCTTCGACGATCTGACGCTCCACGGCCATCAGACCAGGCAGCCATCCCGTGCCGGCCGAGTTGTCGAGCCTCGTGAGGTCGGCGTATTCGTTGCGCTCGCGGCTCTTCAGCGGGCGCAGCGCCTCCTTCAACCGCATCGCCTCGAGGCTGATCGGGGCATCGGTTCCCTTCCAGAGCTCCTCGGGCGGCGTGCCCGCCGCAATCCACAGCGGCACGGCGATGGTGGTCACCGGCTCGCCCAGCGCCACCCACATGGTCGTCAGCCTGGGATCCTGGCCCGGGCGCACGCCCTCGACGACGACGGCCGAGGCCGTGCTGGGGCGATCGATCGTGTAGTTGCTGTGGACCCAGTACGGGCGGTCGGCGGGAAGCGTCTTCCAGGCCGAGCGAACCGGGTGCTGGAGGAGCGGATGCGCCAGGTCGCGCGACAGGACGTCGAAGATGGTGCCGGCGGCGAGGCGATCCGGCGTGATCGTCGCCAGCAGCTCGCTCGCGCGATCGAAGCGCATGTAGCCGGATCCCTCGTCGACGCCGCCGCTGCGCGAGAAGTTCGTGTTGACGATCCGGCTGCCCGGGAAGCTCGCGGCGTCGTACCGGGTGTGGCCGTTGTTGTGCGTCTCGATGATCACCGCCCCGCCCGCGGCGTCGAGGGCGAAGAAGTTGGTCCGCACGCCGAGCCGCTTTCCCTGCCGGCGCTCGATCAGCCGTTCGAGATCGTCGACCGTGCGGCAGGTGCGCAGTGCCTCGGCCATCACGACGCCTTCCTGTTCCCGCGCCTCGGTCGCAGGCTGCGGCAGGTTGTAGGAGGCGGTGTTCGCGATGGCGAAGCCAGCCGTGTTCACGCCGGCCCATGCGGCGCGCCCGGCGCGGTCGTCGGCATCGACCAGCGCCAGGAAGCTGTAGGGCTGCTCGGTGACGAGCAGCACCTTGTTGGACAGCGTGTTCGTGTCGCGGTTCTTCCAGAACAGCGGCCCGCCGTGGCGGGTGGCGGCCGGCGCCGCGACGAGCGTCGTGCACTCCTCACGTTCGAGTGCGCCGAGGTGGCCGAGCGACACCGCGCCCGTCAGCATCACGACCAGCAGGGTCAGCCTGAACGTCGTCTTTTTCACAGCTCCTCCTCCGATCGCGGTTGATGATCGCCGGCCGTACGCTCACCGGGCCGTGGCCGTCAGCGGATCCTCGCGAACGGTCAGCAGCGCGCGCGCGTGTGCCGTGCCGGCCATCATCTCGATTGTGTACGTGCCGGGGCCGGCGAGCTGGCCCTGGGGCGCCCTGGGCGTCGCGGGAGACGGCGATTCGCCCGCCGGTGCGGGAGGAGGGGTTGTCCCTGCCGGTGGATCGAATCGGCCGTCCCACGCGAACCTGGTGATGCCCACCCGGGCAGGCACCGTGACTTTCCGAACGCGGCCGCCGTCGAGGCTGCGGATCTCGAGCGTGACCGAGGTCTCCGGGGCGCTGGCGAGGTGCCAGGTGACGATGGGCGTGTTGGCGACCTTCGCCCGATCCTTCGCCATCCCGGAAGCACGCACCGATGGCGGGTTCTGGCCGGCGTAGGTGCCGTCGCCGACCTGCCCGCCGCGGCTGCGGTCGACCCACCACGTGGCCGTGCGCTGATCGAACAGGTGCACGGGCGCCGCCAGCGCCTCCGGCGTCAGTTGCTGCAGCGGCGTGATGTCGTCCAGCACGTAGAGCCCGCGCCCGTGCGTGCCCGCGATGAGGTCGTTGTCACGCGGGTGCACGACGAGGTCGTGCACCGCGACGGTGGGCATCCCGTTCATCAGCGGCCGCCAGGTCGTGCCGCCGTCGAGGGTGACCTGCACGCCGAACTCGGTTCCGACGAAGATCAGCCGGGGGTTGCGGCGATCCGACAGCAGGACGTGGACCGGCTGGCCTGCCGGCAGCCCGCGGCCGATGTTCGTCCAGGTGGCGCCGAAGTCGGTGGTGCGGAATACCCACGTGCCGAACTCCCCGCTGCGGTGACCGTCGAAGGCCACCAGCGCGGTTCCCTTCGCATGTGGCGAGGCCTCGACGTGACTGACCCACAGTCCCGGTGGGACGTCGGGGATCGTGCCGTCCACGCGCGTCCACGCCGCGCCGTCGTCTTGCGTGACCCAGACGCGGCCGTCGTCAGTCCCCGCCCACACGAGGCCTGCCACCAGCGCCGACTCCGACAGCGACACGACCGTGGCGTGTGTCTCGGCGCCGGTGTTGTCCGACGTCAGCCCGCCGCTGTCGCGCCGCGTGGTCTCGGGATCGTTGGCCGACAGATCCGGGCTGATGATCCGCCACGCCGTCCCGCCATCCACCGACTTCAGGACCTGGTTGCCGCCGAGGTAGATCGTGCGGCCGTTGTGCGGCGACACGAGGAACGGCGTCTGCCAGTTGAACCGGAACGAACGGTCGGTCCGGGCCTGCGCGGCGGCCGCGCCCGGGTCGGTGGCCTGCGTCCGGCCGGATGGGGGCGTCCCCGTGACCGCGTCGATGTTGGACACGTTGGAGGCGCCGGGCCGCGCGAAGCGTTCGGTGTAGGTCAGCGCGTCGTAGCGGCGGAAGCTGCCGTTCTCGGCCTCCGTGTAGACACGGCGCCAGTCGTCGGGATCTGCCGCCACGTGCATCCCGTCGCCCCAGTGGAGTTTCCAGGTGTCGTCGCTGCGGATGCCGAAGGCGTCGCGCGTGAAGCTCGGCACGCCCCACGTGCCGTTGTCCTGCGTGCCGCCGTAGACGACGTACGGGTCGCGCATGTCCACGCCGATCGCGTAGTACTGCGTGACGGGCAGGTTCTCGAAGAAGTGGAGCGAGCGTCCGTGGTCCTGGGTGAGGAAGAGTCCCTTGTCGTGGCCGAGGTAGTACCGGTCGTGCTGGTGCGGATCGAGCCACATGGCGTGGTAGTC
>WBZR01001794.1_pt1 | contig 24965 bp, 14 predicted proteins | sample 5204231 | NCBI WGS metagenome assembly WBZR01 (sample SAMN12412403, study PRJNA552823) | activated sludge metagenome | isolation source: activated sludge from anammox sidestream of wastewater treatment plant... | place: USA: Virginia | collected 2017-08
ACTTGGTTACAGAAAATTTTCCATTGAAAGATGCCAAATTAAGAATGCTGATAGCCTGACTACCTGTCGCATCCGGATTCGTTGATATTGCCGGCACATCCTCAAGTTTTGATAGTATTTCCTCCTTGATAGGGCCATCATCCTTTTTGCACCCCGCAAAACTAAAAGCGACAGTAAGTAAGGCAAGAATTAATTTATTCACTGCGCTGTATTTTATTGTATTCATCGTAATCACTTTTTAAATTTAAAGTTGAATTATGGTTGCCAAAATACTTTAAAGGTCGAAACTACTTTCTGAGCCGGAGCGTTAGTATTCTGCTCAATCTCTGCCTGGCTATAAGGTAATGACCAGGGATACTCTGTTCCATTAGATACCGGCTCAATGTAAGGGCTGGTCGCACTAGGTCCTGCGGGACCGGGTACAACAATAGAGGTAGTAGTACCACCGTTGGCAGGCGCCGGGTTGAATAAAATAGGATATTTCGTTCTCCGGTAATCAGTATAATTATCAACCGAATTGCCAAGCCTGGATAACCATTTTTCAGTCATAATCAGTTCCAGTTTTTTGTCGGGCGAAGCAGCATCAAATTCTGAAAGAACTGAAGTTTTATAAGTAGTAGTGGCAGGAAGCGTGGTTATGTTCGGAACCGATTGTGAAGGTTTAATAAAATTCCTGATCACGTATTCAACCTGGTTGAATGACTCATCCAATGCTTTACTGAACACTGCTCTTTCATCACCAGTTGCCAATCCTGCATGAATTAACTCAGCTTCAAGATATAAACGGTCAGCATAAGTTAAAGCTCTTTGAGGAGCAGCACCGGTTCCTGCCGTTGCAGCTCCGATTTCATTAATCGTTTTAGCGCTTCCGTCATCATAACGTCCTCCTATTGGGTAAATGCCTAATAGTGTGTATGAATTACTGTTGGACCCCCCCACACAAGGGCTGTTGGAGCCGAATGTCAATGTCATAAAAGCCCCGTCCCTGTAATCAGCACAGTTTTCAGTTGCCCTTGTAGCTGAAAGCTGGTTATAAAAGTAAAACGGAATCCTGGGATCTTCATTAGCCTCTAAAATATTCGGGTTATATCCTTTCATGATCTCGTACATCCATGGGCTGGGAACCTGTCCTCCTCTTTGTGCAGCATTATAATCACCATAACCGGGGTAACGGTCATCTGTTGCTCCGTTAGGCCCAAACGGGAACATAAAACTTTCTGCCTGTGAGTTTATTAAACCAGCAGGATTGGAAAGTAAAGCCTGAACCTGGGTTCCAACATTCCTTACCAGGCGTACCTGTGTGTATAGTTTAAGTTTGAGGGTGTTGGCTGCTTTTTTCCACAGAGTGGCATTCCCTTTATAAACAATATCATCGTTACCTGGAATCACCTGGCCTGCTGTATTATTCAGATCGCTGATACCCTGATCCAAAAGAGAAAAACAGGCATCATAAATATCCGATCCGTCATCAAATTTCGGCTGCTTTATTCCCGCTTTGAACTGATTGAATTCAGTGTAAGGAAGATTGCCCCATATATCCACCATCATACTAAACAAATAGGCCTTCAGCACTTTTCCTATACCGGAATAAACAGATTTCCCTTCGCTGGAAGCCTGATCTATCATCACATCTAGGTTTGTAGCCGTAGTGTACATGCTGCTCCAGGTACCATCCATATCCGGCCCTAACAAACCATAACGGTTAAGTCCGCCGTACTGCATCAACTGGTGAGTATATACTCCCAATCCGGTACCCAAAGTCGTACCGATAGCAAATGTGGCACCGATCCTTTGCTCAACTGCTGTCATAAGTGTGGAAATAGGCACTGATGTCGGATCATTCAGATTCTGATTCACATCCAGATATTTCTTACATCCCGGAACAATGGTCACCAGTGAAGCCGCTATTGCAAAAGAGCCTAAATATATATTTATTCGTCTCATGTTGATAAAATTAGATTTGAATTAAAATGAAACATTAATGTTAATCCCATATCTCTTGGTGCTTGGCGCTGCACTTACGTCCACTCCCTGCACTGAAGATGTACCCGTAGAACCGATCTCCGGGTCAAAATGTATGTATTTAGGAGTGTTGGGCGCCAGGAACCAGATATTTCTTGCACTCAATGAAACATTGATTCCGGAGAGTTTAAGCCTTTTTACAATATTAACAGGCAGGTCATAACCGAGTGTAAGTTCACGAAGCCTGAATACAGTACCATCATAAACATTAAACTCGTCTGATGAGTTGATGGCAAACGAGGTTACGTTTGCGTATCCTGCCTGAAAATAAAGGTCATTGACACTTATCTTAGTCTGGTTAGGAACCGTCTTCCCTCCGATAAGCATTGGGGTGAAATGGTTTTGCCCGTCAGCACCCGGAGTGGCAACTGTATTACCATAAATTCCATTAATTACAATATTTCTTTCTCTGTCTTTGGTATCCATAGTAACACCTCTCCCCAGTAGGTCGGTGATGGATTCTGAATAGAACATACCACCTTTGGTTATATCGAAGAGTGCATTAAGTGTAAAGTTCTTAATTCTGAGAGTATTGGTGATACCCAACTTATATTTCGGATTGGGGTCTCCTAAATATTGCTCATTAGGATCTTCCAAAGCCCAACCTGAGTTCGGGTCTATCAGCAGTTGTCCATCATCAGATCTTGCCGCCCTAAATCCCCTGAGATATCCAAAAGCCATCCCGGGTTCCAGATAGCTTAAACCACCAATGAAAATTCTTTCCAATCCTTCCACAAGTTTTACCGTGGTGTTTTCATTGTGCGTAAAAGCACCCCTGATCGTCCAGTCAACATTCTTATTCATAACCGGCTTCACACTCAAACCTATTTCCCAACCTGTGTTGCGGATCTCACCGATATTAGTGTAGAACCCGGTGTATCCTGTTGTCACAGGAACATCAACCGCATAAATCAGGTTAGTAGTTCTTTTATCATACCAGGTGATTTCAGCATTTATACGATTTTTGAAAAGTTGAAAGTCAGTTCCGGCTTCAATTTCATGAGTAAATTCAGGTGTCAGGTTCGGATCATAAGTGGTTGATCCCCTCAAAGCTCTGGGTTGGCCAAGGAATGTGGTGGTAAGCAAACCAAAAACGTCTTGTCCATTCTGAGGATCAGCATCGTTACCCACTTTTGCGTAACCGATACGGATCTTTCCATAATCCAGCCAATCGGACCTGAGTTTGAAAGCATCTGTCCAAACCAATGATCCGGAAATACCGGGATAGAAGTATTTCGAGTTTTTATACGGCAGAGTAGAGGTGAGGTCTTCCCTGCCTGCAATATTGATAAATGCAAAGTTTTTATACCCGAGCGTGGCATCTCCAAACACACCGACAAGCCTTCTGAAATTTCTGCCATCCCCGGTAAATTGCTGTTTACTGGTATTACGAAGATTATAAATACCGGGAACAGTAAAGTTTGCTCCATACATATATTGACCTCTCGAAGTTCTCTGATCAATACTGTTACCTACTTTGAAATCCAATGTGAAATCCTTGCCTATCTTGGGTGTGAATGAAGCCACCAGCGTGGATTGTAACTCCTGGGTACGGTACACACTTTCTGTAATATTCCCAGCCAGGTTATCAGCGCTGCCGTAAGTACTGATATCAATAATGGCATCACGGAATAAAGAATAATTATTAACGCCAAAATTGTAGCTGAGCGTTGCCCAGTTATTAAATTTATAATTGGCCCTCACTGAAGCTACAATACGATCATCATTTGTTGTGATTACATTATGCTTTGTTGCCCATACCGGGTTGGTGTATTGACCGGTATTAAATCCGATCTGTTTTCCGCTTCTGTCAGTAGATGGCCATCCTGCAATATCCCAGTTACGGGCTTGTACGAAAGTACGTCCAAGCTCTGTGACAAATGACTGTTTAGCTCCAAAGAAGCCACCAACCTGTTTAGAATGAGCGTAAGAGATATTGCCGCCCAAAGTAAGTTTGCCAAGATTTGACTGGCCACCGACGCTGACGTTGTTCTTTATATAGGAGCTGTTGGGGATATAACCTGTTTGATAAATATTTGAGAGTGTAGCATTAAACCTTGTATTCCCTTCTCCACCGTTAAAGTTTACAGAGTTTTCGGCCAGGTGGCCTGTAGTGAACAATTTTGCAACATTATCCGGTACTGCTTTGTAAGCGATCATACCATTCGGGAAGAGTTCCGGATACGCTTTATACATATCAGCCCAGGTTTTGGCAGGTATGGAGTCAATTCCTGAAGAGGACTGACGGATAACATTACCGCCTCCATCATAAATAACACCCCGGCCGAACGGAGCGCCCCATGATCCGTTTGAAGATTGGGTTCTCATTTCAGCGCCTGCTCCATATAGATTCTGGAACTCAGGCATACTGGAAATTCTTTCGAAACTGTAGCCGGATCTGTATGTAACGTTCAGAGGCTTGGCGCCTTTTTTGGCAGAACCTGATTTAGTGGTTATCACCAACACGCCATTGGAAGCACGTGATCCGTAAAGTGATGCTGCTGCGGCACCTTTCAGGATGTCAATTGACTCGATATCGTTAACATCCAAGTTGCTCAAACTGGTACTTACAGCACCCCCTGCTGAAAATTGACTGCCTGCGCCCACAGACACATTACTATAAGGTATGCCGTCAACAACAATAAGCGGCTGAGTGGACAAACCGATAGAGGAAACCCCTCTTATCTGGATGCGGGTTGCGGCACCCGGCATACCTTGTCCAATCCGGATGTCAACACCGGGTACCTTACCTTGAATATCTTTCAAAATATCAGGCTCTGACTTAGAAACAACTGCCGCCGGATCTACTTTTGACACTGCATATCCTACAGCTCTTTCTGCACGTTTAATACCCAAAGCCGTAGTTACAACCACTTCCTGCAGGCTTGTAGCCGACGTGGCCAATGTGATCGTTCCAAGATCAACTTTATCTGCTTTTACAGTAAGCGCAGTAAATCCGGATGAAGTAATTGTGAGACTCGCATTCGGTCCAACCTTGATTATAAAATAACCATTGTCATCAGCGGTTGTTGCATTCCTGGTACCTGTTTCTGTAACGGTAGCAAAAGGAACGGGATCTCCTTTAGCGTCATGTACGGTACCCTTCACATTTCTGGTTTGCGCAAATGTTAATGTAGCAAGTAACATAAGCACTGAAAATAGTGATGAGATTTTTCTCATGAACGTTAGTTTTTAATTATTAAACTTTAAAAAATGATCAACGAAATAATCCCATTTCAAAAAAATGAGACATAATAACAAGACATTTTATTTTCAAAAATGCTGCGCAAAGTAAAGGTTTTTTTAACAAATGTTTGGGTCTTGTAAAAATAATATCAACAAAAGCCTGCCAAGCCAAATAGTATGTTCTAATATTTTTATAATCTACTTGCTACACAATCATTTATAATTGATAAAGCAAGCTTATTGTATGGTTTAAATTACATTTACACGTTTCAAATAAGGATAAAGCTGAATATTAGGCAGGCTCGATAAGTATATTATAATATATCCCTCCAGGCAAATACACTTCACACCATCAATTCCTGCATCAGAAGACTTATTGATGACCATTCACCACTTTGTTTAAAGAACACTTATTATTAATACTTATCGCTCCTAACCAGACTAGGGTTTTTCTCCGGTCAGCCGGAAGTTCACTCAAATTTTTTCCAAAAATACTTTTACCCAATTGCAACTATATATCCTCAAATCGTTTTCGTAATCATAAAAAACATCGATCATTATTTAATGATTGAAGATCATCGTAACTTTCGGACATCGGCAAAACAGATTGTTCTTATTATCATACTATTAGATTTAGCTATCTAAGGTCAGCTTTTTCGCCTGCGACAATTTGGAATTCGCCTATTTTGATTATGTATAAATAAGGCGTTTAGATAACTTAAAGTAGGAGGCGAAGATACGTAAGCCGTAGATTCGCCGTCCTCTCACACCACCGTATGTACTTGCGTGTACGGCGGTTTCCTTAGAGTGATTTACGATGCAAGGATTGATAATTGTCTGCCAGACTGTAATAACCGTTTTCTGCAAACCATAGATTGTTCATCCCTATATTAGCTGCAGGGCTGTTACTTAAACGCCACCAGCCCTTGCCGCTTAATGCGGTTCGCCAACATAAGGTTTCTTCTATTTTGCATTTCCTTAGCCATCTTACAATGCCGATTACCCGTTTGCATTGCTTGAGTCTGTGGCAGCGAAGTCTGTGTTTTATCCAACTGTCTATCCGCTCCATTCGCTTGCGCATGGCTGCATACCGGAAGTATTGTAGCCACCCTTGTAGTTTGATGCGCAATTCTTTTACCATTTGTGCCATGCTGATGCCTCTGTTACGTCGAGTGAGGTGTCTTACTTCCTCTCTTAGTCGCTCTTCACTCTTATAACTTAACATTAGCTTTCCTTCTTTTAATATCCCATGACCCAAAAAGTTTAGTTCGTATCCCTGACTTATCCGGCTTTTCTCCTTGTTTACTTTGAGCAGTAGTTTGCCTTCAATGTACTTCGTGATACTTTCCTTGACTCTCCCGGCCGCCGCTTCGCTGCTGACAAATATCTTTACATCATCGGCATATCTCACATAGCTGTGTCCCCGCTTTTCCAGTTCTTTATCCAGTTCATCCAGTATGATGTTGGATAGTAACGGACTTAACGGCCCTCCCTGTGGTGTGCCTTTGATGCGTTGGCTCATCAGGCCTCCCTGTAACATCCCTGCTTTTAAAAACAAATCTATCAGCTTTAATAACCTTGTATCGCCTATTTGTGTCTTCAACAACCACATCAACCGGTGATGATTTACTTCATCAAAGAACTTTTCAAGGTCAAGGTATATTACATAACTCTTGCCCAGGGCTATGTATTCCCCGGCTTGTTTCAATGCCTGATGAGCATACTTACCCGGACGAAAACCATAGCTGTGTGTTGAAAATATTCTCTCATACTTTTCACTCAACACCTGATGAATAGCTTGTTGTACCAATCTGTCTTTTACTGTAGGAATGCCTAATTGCCGATAGCCTCCTTGTGGCTTGGGGATTTGAACGCCTCGTACAGTCCCGGGTTGATAGTTGCCTGCAATTAGACTGGATTGTAACTGCTGGTAGTTTGCCTTTAGCCATTTGCCCAACTCTTTTACCGGCATATTATCTACTCCATGACTGCCATCATTTGTTCTTACCCTCTTAAAAGCCTTCCAGAGATTTGATGGTTCGGCTATCTTTTCCATCAATCCCTTCGTCAGGTTGCGTTCTTCTTTGCATGCAGAAAGCCATAAAGGGCTTACCATGCCGTCAGCGTTGTAGCGTACGACTACCTGGCCAACTGCATGGCTGAATATACTTTCTCCAACAAGGTGCATCTGCATATTCATTTCTCTGCCCTTAAGAGTTATTTTCCTCTTTGACTTTTACTACTTCTAAAAAAACTTCCCTGCTCTAAAGATTCTGTCCTTCCCTCCACTATGTTTCCATAGCTTCTCCGGTACTATGACTTCTGCTGACTTCTGATGTTCTCTCTTTGCTTTGGCATTCGCTCATACCTCCGCCTCTGAAAAAAAATATCAGATCTCCCATGGTAAGCCCGCCTGCCCGAAGGACAGGCTCATGATTCCTCCGATTTAAGTTGCAGGATTTACTACCTCATGTTTACGTCTAACTTTTGGGCTTCGTTGTCTAATGCCAGCTAACCCGATGAGTAAGCCTTGTATCCTGTTTCTGTTCGTCAACTCAAATCTTTGTCCGCCGCTTCCTTCGGATTCCGCCTCACGACGAACACCCTTGCTTTGGACTAACAGTTCCCGTTAGCTGGTCTGTTCAGGACTTTAACCTTAAAGAATCATGGCATGCATGGCGCACACAAAAAAAGGGCCGGTCATTATACAAGACCGGCCCCGCAATTTTAATTACCTATTAAACAGGTAAACATTTTATCTCCATCCTGCATTGGAAGTACCAATACCATCAGCATTCTTTAAATAACCGAAAGTGTAAAAGGGCTGTGGAACCCTTAAAGTTTGCAAAGTACCGGCAGGCAATGGCATGTGAAGAGGAGTGCCTTTTTGCAAAAGGTTCAGTTTCCTCATCTCGAAGAATTGCAAGCCTACACCGGTTGTGTACATTTCAACAAATCTTTCATGATGTATGGCATCAATAATCTCATCCAGGTCAGCTGCTACAGGTGTCATATTGCCCCTGGTAATTCTGGTGCTTGCATTTATAATAGCTGCAGCGCCTGAAAGGTCGTTTGTATATGCCCTGGCTTCTGCACGCAGCATATCATTTTCTGCTTTCATGACTTCCGGCTTGGGCCCTTCATCATTTACATAAAGAGCATCATATCTTTGACTCCTGTAAGAAGAGAAGAAATAAAATCCCCTTGCTGACTGGAACCAGTTTGCGCTTACATATTCAAAATCGGTGTTTAACCTATTGTCAACAATATTAGTTGCAGGAGGTGGATAGGGAAAACTCGGACTATCATCCCAGTGCTGTGGCTGATCCGGAGCCATCATATGCACAGTGTACATATCAGTAATACCCCAGCCATTAAAGGTGAGATAATCTCCGGCTTCATCATACCAATTGGTATAAGCATCGCCAATCACATTGAAGTCAAATGTAATGCCTGCATCGGCATAGGTCTTAACCTGAGCCCAATTAACAGCGGCCAGTTCAGTCTTATTACGGGGCAGGTAGGCAAGTATCCGGGCTGCCATGGTATTGCACAAAGCTTTAAAGTCATTATTGGACAGATCTGAAGCAGTGCCTAACCAATCGGCCGGGATCGTAAAGCTTGTTGAACAATAGGAGATAGCATCATTAAGATATCCGATAGCTGCTGCTGCTATCTGTTTGTAATCAACTGCGCTTGCCACATCTTCCGGCACAGTTAGGTTTTCATCCACGATAAATGCCCTGTCAAAGATCAATGCAAGGTTTCCATATCCGACACCCTGGGCAAATTTTGCAAACGCCTTTACCTGCGCATCATTGTCCACCTCAACCCCTGATTCCAGAGCTTTCATGATCTGAGAAGCAGTAACAATGGAAGCATACATGGCATCAAATGTTCCTTTGGTAAAGTCAGCATTTCCATAGGCAGGAGTGTTATCCCATGCATGGTCACGTGGTTCCCAGCCCATGTCTCTCATACCGGCATTTCCCCAGGAACAACTGACGTTATCAGATGCAACGGCAAGCATCATTTCAACTCCTCCATAGGCATGCTCGCCACCGTAAATGGTATTAAACAAACCTGCAGCAAGTTTTTGTAAGTCATTCCCATTGGCAAGGACCTTGGCGAAGTCAGGGTTGTTTTGGTTGGGCACATCCAGCAAATCTTTCTTACAACCCGCCAAAACCCCGATCAGAAGTCCTGCAAAGATTGCAATATGTATTCTTTTCATATTCATGTTTTTTGATGTTTTAAAAATTAAAGGACAGTGAAAAGGCAATATTCCTGAAATTCGGGTTTGTACCGATACCATCCAAAGGTTGCCTGATGCTTCCCACTTCAGGGTCGTAGCCGGAATATTTTGTAAATGTCAGCAGGTTTCTGCCTACCACCCTTGCATTAATCCCTTTCACAACACCCTTAAATGCTCTGGCCAATGTTTCATTATTGAAGGTATAGCCAATTGAAAACTCACGGACTTTCATATAAGTTGCATCCTCTACCCAATATTGATTAGGCAGGTTTGCATCATACATTCCGGAAAACCAATAATCATAGGCCTTCTTTTTATCGTCAGGTACATTATACATATCCTGTAGGTAAGACATATTGTTAAAGGCCATACGCTGATTATTTGCATTATAAATATCACCACCCTGTTTCCAATCCAAAAGAAAGTATAATGTAAACCCTTTCCAGTTTATGGTATTGGAAAAACCAACATTGAAATCAGCATTGCCATCTCCGATCTTTCCAAACCACGCATTGCCATCCGCACCCAATTCTTTGACCGGGCGCTCATTGGTTTTTCCTTGTGTTCCTTTTGCAATTACATATCCCTCATTATTGACCTCATAATCAGAAATGGTCTTTCCTGCAGGAAGCTGGCGGCTCATCTGATCCAGCGTGCGTACAAACCGGTAACCATACATGGAACCATAAGTGGCAAAGGATTCAATCCGGAACACATTCACATCACCCGAAAATGCACCCAGATAATAAGGCGGAATTGGAAGATTTCCTACCTTCTGGCGAACTCTTGAAAATACGACATTAGATGACCATGACCAATCTTTATTTCTGACCCAATCGGCTCTTAAAGTTGCTTCCAAAGTATTTGAAGTTATATCACCGGCATTGATCCATTGATGATTATATCCCTGATTCAGAAAAGGTACCAATGGAGCATTTAAGAACTGGTCAGTTGTTCTGGAAAATGAATAAGTTGCTTCAAAACTGAATCTCTTCAAAAAGTTCACATCAAGTCCGATTTCAGTTTCTGCAGTCTTTGAAGGTTTCAGTAATTTATTCCCTTTCTGGCTTGGTGAAGCAATACCGTTTGACAGGCTGTAAACCTCATACTGCCAGGAGAATCCAGGGCGGATACCTGCTGTACCATGAGCAGCCCTGATCTTCAACTCTTCAATACCGGGTATGGTAACATCTTTGGTGATCCTGTACGCTCCGGAAATACGGTAATATGGATTCCATCTTGCATCAGGCCCGAACAAAGAAGATCCGTCATAACGGAACATTCCATCCAACAAATATCTGTCTTTATAATCCAGAGATGCAATCGCAAAATAGTTCTGCGCCCTTTCCTCTGTAATGGAAGATCCTGCCGAGTTGATAGATGCGAAATTATTGAAGGCCTCGATTTCATTAACTACAAATTGTGAAGAAGAAACATTAAAACTTTCATAATGATTGTTCTCATACAGGTAAGAGAGCTTGCCTGCTACATTCAATTCACCAAAACGGTGAGATAAATTCAAAGTTGCCTGAGTATTCTCTGTTTTGTCTTCCCATGAAGACATAGACAAGCTACCGTTTGTATAAGACATACCATTATTAACATTAGCAGGCCCGCCCACTTTCCAGGTATCTTTCGGGGTAATAGAAGAACTGCGGTAATTCTCTATCTCAAAAGTGTGAGTAACATCAAGATTCACATAATTTGAAAACTTTACATTGGCAGTGTAATTAGCCACCCACCTGCGGGACTTATCATTAATCTTTCGTTTCCATAATGAATAAAGCGGATTCACGATCTCTCCTATCCATTGGTCAATTCTCGGATAATAAGGCTGGCCGTCAACCGGGTTAACTTCTTTCAGGTTGATGTCAGGCTCCAGACGGGCAACATCATAAAAAGGGCTTCCGCCGGGGTATTGGATCAGGCGGTTTATAAACAAATTGGTGGCGCTGACTTTCAGCCATGAAGCCACCTGCTGATCAAGGTTCAACCTGAAATTTTGCCTTCTGTAGCCTTCAGTAAGCTCCACAACACCTTGTTGTTTATTATTTTCAAATGATGCATAGATCGCTGTTTTGTCGCTTTTTGTGCTTATGGATACAAAGTTGGTGTAGTTTATGCCTGTACCAAATACATCTCTCTGAGGAGAGCGCTCAATACCATAAGGATTATCCTGGTAGTGATCAGGATCCGGAACACGGTTCCCTGCTATCCCGGGATCAAACCCAGTACCACTGTAATTAGCAGGATAGGTCACACCGTTATATTTTGTGTAAACTCCCTTAAAATTTTCCCAATCGGATGCAAGTGCATATGGATGGTGTTTGGCCACTTTCAATACGTGAGCCAGGTTTTGCATACCCACTTCATTCCTGACCACAACGCTTACGGCCGACCCTTTTCCTCTTTTGGTTGTAACAGCGATCACTCCGTTACCTGCCCGGGATCCATATAAAGCCGAAGCAGCGGCGCCTTTTACCACTTCAATGGATTCCACATCATCGGAGTTGATATCTGCGAGGCTGCCTGACAACTGAACACCATCAACAAGGATCAATGGTCCTGATCCGACATTGAGGTTGTTGTCTGCGCGGAGTTGAATATCCAACCCGGATCCCGGTAATCCGCTGGTACTGGATGTTTTCACACCGGCTACTTTTCCTGTGAGAGCAGTTGCCATGGAAACCGGCGGGACTTTATTGATCTCATTGGCATTCAGTTTTGTTACCGATACGGTAAGTTTTGCCTTTGTAGTTGCAGCGGCTACACCGGTTACGATTACTTCAGAAAGTTCTCTGCTTTGCTGACTCAGAGTAACATCATAAGTGGCTGAACTGCCCACCTTGATTTCCTGAAGTGTGTAGCCAACGGCAGATATTACCAATGTGTTTCCGGTAGCAGCGGAGATCTTGTATGCTCCCACCTCATTGGTTGTGGTTCCAACCTGTGTACCTTTTACAGTAACACTGGCGCCTGCAACGGGATCACCTTTGTCATCCCTTACAGTTCCCGAGATAGTCCGGGTTTGTGCAATTACTAATGAACCTGACAACATTAGCATCGCGAAGAAAGTTGCAAATTTTCTCATTTGATTGTTAGTTTTTAGTGATAAAACTTTTAAGGATCAACTTGTTTCATCCGATTTTTCAAAGCCTTATAAGATGAAAAGACAGATGAATTATATTAAATGCTGCGGCAATATAGAGTTTTTTTTAACAATTAATTAAACTTTGTAAAAAAGTCGTTAACAAAATTCTTAAAAAGAGAAAAACGTCTTCCAAAACTTTCATTGCTATCTCTCTATAATACAATCAGTTATGATTATTTGGATATACATGTGAAATAAACCGGTAATATTAGGCAAGCCAAGCTTCTTTTTCTGTAAGAACAGGCAGGGATGAGAGCATAATTTTTCCAAAGGAATCTTCATTTAGAATTTCTCCAAAGTTTGCAAAGGTCTTTCGCACTGTAATGGTTCCTGAAAGACTATAAACTTGCTATGGCTCAAAATGAAATCTCAATTCCAGGCACTTTTTGAGGCATTGCATTTTAAATAATGGCCTAACTGTTATTTTACAGTTTTGAATTCAGTATTTAAAGGAGGGGCAAAGAAAACCGCAGACAAACCCAATATTATTATTTTTCTATCAGCAACTGAATAAAATGGAATCCGGCGAATATCAAAACAGGATCCTTGACTCTATTTTGATCTCGCTCCTCCGGTTTCCCCGAATTTTATCCAACCCTGTTCCAATCGAAGTTGTGTTGCTGTAAATCGTTTGTGCCCAGCGTACCCACAAAGAGAGCCTTTTACTAATATCATAATTAAAATTAAAATAATAGCGGTATCCTTTTCCATAAAACAGCGGGATCGAATAACTGTAAAGGACATCGTTTTCAAAAGCATAAAGACGGGAATTGTATCCATCCGTCTCAAAATACTGAAGCCTCATGTTGGCAGCGAATGGCTTCATCATGGGTTTGTAGATAACATCGAAGAATGACAGGAAGCCGTTTTCTTTACCGGTGTTGTTCTTATCATACCACATAATTTCAACACGGCTTCTCAATGTGATCGCTGCATCAATCTTATAACTGATCTGAGTACGCCAACTTTGCCTGGGTAAGAAAACAAGATAATTGGTAACCGTTGTATTGTTCTGCTTGTTTCCCTGCTTCGATTCGCTTCTGAATCTCGAATATAATTCCACTTGTTTAGCAGGAAAATAAGTGAGCTGAACCAAAAAGTCTTTACCATAGCTGGGAGCATCCACCAGATATTTCAGCCAGGGAAATCTGTACAAGTCACCGTATGCATCCAGGCGGAGATAGGGTCCGGGACGAATACTGATCCCTGCGTACAAACCATTTTCATTGGTCGGATAAGTATTTTCGGTAAAAGCATTTCCGTTCACTGATTGAAACTTTGGACTAATCGAACGCTGAACTATGGACAGATCAACCCTGCGGTCTGCACTGATCAGCACACCATTTACCATTGCTTTGTCAAAATCTTTGTCAACGGCAGCTTCTCCGAAGAAATGAAAATTCTTATAGGTATAACTATAGTCTATACTCAGATTGCTCCAGTTGTTCCCGCTTATTGCATAAAGGTTGTAGAGTTCATCTCTCTTTTGTATTGGTCTCGAAAAATGAAAATAGATACCGTTGATCCCGACATGCCAGTTGTCCCGGCGGTAGGTGACATTACCTCCGAAAGATGTTTGGGTAAGATTGTTCCGGTCCTGTATTTCGGAAGGAGTGCGGTTATATCCCGACATCAGAAAAGAGGTAAAGAACTCATTGTTGTCAATTGTATCCGAAGCAAAATTGGCGCTGATCTTTCTCAGCGAGACAAATGCTGTGGCCTCTACATTGTTTTTCTGAACAGTGATGCCGGCTCCACGGTGAAAATTATATTCTCCTGCCGAATTGTAAGGCCGCAGAATGGTGGATTGGCGTTTCACTCCCATTACGGCTGCGCTTTTCCCGAAAGCAAGCCCCTGCCATTGTATCAAGCCCTGACCCATATTCACGGTGAAGTCGCCTAATGCAAGTGATTGAATGGATCCAATCTTCCTTGCAAAAAAATGAAAGGAATAAAAATCGAATCCCATCTTTTGTGCTCCGCGAAAAAATTGTTCGCCTGCATCCTTATCGCCTAAAAAACCATATTGCAACAGATTTCTGTAAGTGTAACGGTAACGGAAAAATAACCTGTGCGGACTACCCAAATACTTTGTTCCCGGTGTAGAATGATCAAAACCTGCAGAACGCTCCAGTATCCGGGAATAGCGTACCATTAAACTGTTTTCACCACCTTTCAATCTGCCGCCTATCCCCTGCAATGCTGAAACAGGAGAAGATATGGTCACAAAAGGCAAAATTTTTCTGATAGTGAAAATATCCCATGAAGGAACCGATTGCAATTCATATATGCTCACCAGTTTGCCCAATAATTTTCTGTATGAAATCAGGCTGCTGATCTGAAGATCGGTCAGTATCCTCAATTCCTTTAATTCGCTTTCATCCGCCCTATTCAGGTCGAGAGGATATTTTCTGAACTGATCCAGTTCCTGCAGGTAAGAATCATCTTCGGTTTCTGCCTGGTCTGCATCGGTAAGATTTTCCAGTTGCTGTTCGGTGATTTGCTGCATATCCTGAGCATGAGAGCAGGAAAATGCGATCAAAGATGATAATATGATCACCGCTTTTTTCAATTGTTCTGCTGATTAAACTGAATGATCATCAATAAACCGGGGCTCACGCCCAACTGTGGATGAAATGCAGCCGTAACATCCAGGCGGAAATTTTTCCAGAATAATCCAATGCCTGCATAAGCGGAAGATGTGGCAGATTCAATTCCAGCTCTTGTCAACAATTGAGGCAACAATTTATATTGCACGCCTGCAATGACATTCACCGGCTGATCCTCTTCTTTCATTATTTCCGTGCTGAAGAAAAATTTTTCTGAAGCATCATAACCAAGCCCCAGGCTGTAAACAGAAGGCAATTTTTCCTGCTGGTCCTTTCCGAATTTCCCTCCCACAGGATTATTAATATGAATACCTGCATGAATTTGTTCGGTGATATGAAGAACTGTACCGATCTCAAAACTTACGGCAGAAGAACTTCCATAACCCGAAATCCGTATAGCATTATAGTTGAACTGAGCTCCGATATCCACTTTTTCACCCATCTTTCTTCCATAAGCCAAACCTATCTGTGTTTCGTTGTAATCAGAAAACCCATAATACCCTGTCTTCAATCCAAAATTCCCTGAAGTGGTGGGCAAAGCCAGGGCCGCTACATAATTGTTGAGCTCGTTGAGCATGAATCTCCTTTCACCAAAAACGCCGGCTACTGCATGATTTACCTGCGCCAGCGCCGCCTGATTGGAAGTAAATGAAAAAACATCCTGGTGCCGTTTGCTATAGGCGCCGATACCAATATAAGAAGCGGCCACCGGGCTTCGAATGGCCTGGGCCTCGCAAAAAGACAGCAGAGCTAAGTATAAAATGAATGTAAGGGTAATTCTTCTTTTCAACAGATAAAATTTTTTATGAAAGTTACAAGTACCCATGTGAGAAACAAAATAAAATGCAGAGGGCTTTTTGGCAACCATAACGATGCCTCTTACCTTTGCGCCATGCAGATCTTAGACGGGAAAAAAGCGGCTCAGGCCATTAAAGACGAACTGAAAATTGAAGTGGCAAGAATGGCTGTGGAAGGAAAGAAAGCGCCTCATCTCGTTGCCATCCTGGTGGGGAACAATGGCGCCAGCGAAACCTATGTTGCCAGTAAAGTAAGGGCCTGCGAAGAAGTGGGTTTTAAATCCACACTGATCCGTTTTGAAGAAACCGTTTATAAGATCAGGCTGCTTGAGGAGATAGAAAAACTGAACAGCGACCCTGATGTGGACGGGATCCTGGTACAGCTTCCCTTACCCAAACATATTTCCAACGAAGATGTGATCAAGGCAATCCATCCGGATAAAGACGTGGATGGTTTTCACCCGGTAAATGCGGGCAAGATGATTCAAGGCATCCCTTCATTTATTCCGGCCACTCCGTACGGGATCATGTTGTTGCTGGAGCATTATAAAGTAGAAACCGAAGGGAAGCATGCAGTGGTGATCGGAAGAAGTAATATTGTTGGCAGGCCGATCAGTATATTGCTCAGCAGTAATTCCAATCCCGGAAACTGCACCGTTACTATTTGCCATTCCCACACCCATAACCTGAAAGAAATCTGTTTAAGTGCAGATATCATCGTAGCCGCCCTCGGAAAACCTGAAACAGTAAAAGCGGATATGGTAAAAGAAGGCGCGGCAGTAATTGATGTGGGCATCACGAGGGTTCCGGATGCAACAAAAAAATCCGGATTCAAATTAAAAGGTGATGTGGAGTTTGAAACAGTGGCTCCGAAATGTTCCTGGATCACGCCGGTGCCCGGAGGCGTGGGCCCCATGACCATAGCTGCATTGCTGAAAAATACTTTCCATTCCTGCAAGATGAAGAATTAATAAGAAAAATTGTTTGATGGTTGAACGGTTCAATTGTCAACTATCAAACAATTCAGTAATTGAACAATCACGATGACCGAAAAGAAACATATCACTGACAGCCTTCCCGTAATGGAGCATTTTTACACCTTGCAGGGAGAAGGATTTCATCAGGGAAAGGCTGCCTACTTCATCCGCCTTGCCGGCTGTGATGTGGGCTGCGTATGGTGCGATGTGAAAGAAAGCTGGGATGCCGGAAAATATGAAAAAGATAATATTGAAAGTTTAATATCAAAGATCAAGGAAACTCCGGCTGAGATCGTTGTAATAACCGGCGGTGAACCTTTGTTGTACGACCTGGCCGACTGTACCCGGGAATTGCAAAAGGCAGGATATAAAACCCACCTGGAAACTTCCGGATCACATCCGTTGACGGGAAGTTGGAACTGGATCTGTGTATCCCCCAAAAAATTCAAGGCTCCGCTTCCTGAAGTATTGCCCAAAGCCAGTGAATTAAAGATCATCATTTTTAACCGGTCGGATTTTGCATGGGCGGAGAAATATGCAGCGCTTGTTTCACCGGGTTGTAAACTTTACCTGCAGCCCGAATGGAGCAAGGCGGCAGAAATGACGCCCCTGATCACCGATTATATAAAAAAAGACCCGAAATGGGAATTAAGCCTTCAGATACATAAATATATCAACGTTCCCTGACATACCGTCGTCTATGACTGAAATAATTTGAGCCGGGAACCGTTTTATTAATTCCTGCCTAATTTCATGCTATGAAAACATCCGGATACATATTAAATATCATTTTTTGCTTATCAGTGTTCGCTCTGAACGCTTCCGCACAGAATTATGATCCGGCGAAAGTGAAAAAAAAGGCAGTACAGATCTACAACCAGGCGCTTGAAAAAGCAGAAGAAGGGAACCTGGCTTTGGCAGCCTCGCTTCTCATGAACAGCATTGATATTGACAATAAATATGTGGATGCTTATTTATCGCTGGCCGGTGTTTACGGGCAGGAAAAAAACTATAAAAGCAGTGTGGAATATTATGAAAAGGCTTTCAGCCTGGATCCCGAATACACCCTTGATTTCAAACTTTCTTATTCCATCAACCTTGCGGGCATGGGAAAATTCAAAGAAGCCCTGAATGCGGTGAACGAGTTGTTGGAGAAAAGGCCACCCAAAAATTCCACGGCTTTAAAAGCAGCTCAATACAGAAAGCGTTGTTATGAATTTGCAGTGGAATATGCCCTGAAGCATCCCGACAGCACTTATGTCTTTGCTCCAAAAAATATCGGGGATGGCGTGAACACTGCCGAATCGGAATATTTTCCCTCCCTGACCATTGACGGAAAAGAACTGGTGTTTACCCGCAGAGTGAAAGGCTTTAATGAAGATTTTTATTACAGCCGCAAGAAATACGGAGAGTGGGATCTGGCTCAGCCTATGGAAGGCGACATCAATACTCTTCAAAATGAAGGCGCCCAGAATATTTCACAGGATGGCCAGTGGCTGGTATTCACCGGCTGTAACAGAAGAGACGGCTTTGGCAGTTGCGATCTTTATATTTCCTATCTCACTCCGCAGGGATGGAGCGAGGCGATCAATCTGGGAGGAACGATTAATTCCGATCAATGGGAATCGCAACCCTGCCTGTCTCCCGATAAAAAAGATCTCTATTTCGCAAGCAGAAGGCCGGGCGGATATGGCGGCAGCGACATTTATGTAAGTCATCTTCAGCCTAATGGCCGGTGGAGTGATCCCGAAAACCTGGGGCCGTCCGTCAATACTCCCGGCGATGAACAGTGCCCGTTTATTCATGCAGATAATCAAACCTTGTATTTCACTTCAAACTATTGGCCCGGGTATGGCGATGATGATCTCTTCTACGTCAGGAAGGGTCCGAACGGCGTTTGGAGCGAACCAGTAAATCTCGGATATCCGATCAACACGATCAACCGTGAAGGAACTTTATTCATTACGGCTGACGGCAAAACAGCTTATTATGCCAGCGACAGGAGCGACAGCCGCGGCGGGCTCGACATTTACAGTTTTGAATTGCGGGAAGACATTCGTCCGAAAAAAACACTTTGGGTAAAAGGTCAGGTCTTTGACAAAAAAACAGGGAAAGGCCTTCCTTCTGCAGTGGAACTGATTGATCTTCCCACCAAAGAACCTGTATCAAAAATTCAAACCGATGAATCGGGTAAATACCTGGTCACACTGCCTGTCGGAAAAGATTATGCTTTTAATGTAAACCGCAAGGGCTATCTTTTTTATTCGGATAACTTCCTGCTTAGCCAGCATTCTCCCGATTCCACTTATGAAAAAAATATAGCGCTTCAGCCCATAGAAGTCAATGCGTCGGTCATACTGAAAAATATTTTCTTTGACGTGAACAAATATGACCTTAAACCTGAATCGCAGGTAGAGCTGGACAAACTGGTTCAACTGCTGACGGACAACCCCACTCTGAAAGTGGAGATCAGCGGGCATACCGACAACACCGGAACGGCGGCAGACAACCTGGTTCTTTCGAACAACCGTGCAAAATCAGTAGTGAACTATCTCATCAGCAAAGGCATAGCATCCAACCGTCTTACCTATAAAGGTTATGGTGAATCTCAACCCATAGCCGACAATAAAACAGATGAGGGGCGTGCCCAGAACCGAAGAACAGAAATGAAAGTGACCGGCCAATAGGGCAACAGGCCAAAACAATCATTGGCGGCAATCCTGTTTTACTTATTTTTATTTTTTACTAATTGATCAATGGGCCACGATCTTATTTATCAACTCGCACTTACGGAGATACCGAATATCGGTTCGGTTCAGGCAAAGATCCTGATCGAGCATTTCGGCGAAGCCCAAGCAGTTTTCAAAGCAAAAGGAACTTCATTAAAAAATATTGAAGGGATCGGTGAAGTGCGTGCCCGGTCCATTAAGTCATTCAGTGATTTTTCCAATGCAGAAAAAGAAATAAAATTCATTGAGAAATTCAAAATACAGCCGCTGTTCATTACCGACAAAGATTATCCGAGGCGGCTGCTGAACTGCTACGACTCTCCCACCCTTTTATTTTTTAAAGGCGCTGCCGATCTGAACAGTTCAAAGATTATTGCCGTGATCGGCACAAGAAACCACACTGAATACGGCAGGCAACTAACAGAAAATCTGATCGCCGGTCTTTCGGAACAAAATGTTCTGATCATCAGCGGACTTGCCTTTGGCGTGGATGCACTGGCTCATAAGGCTGCTATTAAAAATAATTTACCGACCGTAGGCGTGCTGGCACATGGACTGGATCAGATATACCCTCAGTCACATTCCGGCCTTGCTAAAGACATGATACGGCACGGTGGAGGTTTGCTGACCGAATACAGAAGTGAAAGCAAGCCCGACAAGCATAACTTCCCTGTCCGTAACCGGATCGTTGCAGGAATGAGCGATGCAGTGGTGGTAGTAGAAACAGATATTAGAGGTGGAAGTATGATCACCGCCGAACTGGCAAACGGGTATAACAAAGATGTGTTTGCCTTTCCGGGAAAAACTACAGACAGCAAAAGTGCGGGTTGCAATTATCTGGTCAGGAACAATAAAGCGATCCTGATCTCCAACTCGTCTGACTTGATACAATCAATGGGATGGTCGGAAAAAAAGAAAGCCTCTGTAAAAAAACAAAAAGAGCTTTTCATCGAACTTACTGATGATGAAAAAAAGATCATAAAGATTTTGCAGGAAAAAGATACGGTGCATATTGATGAGATCAATTTCCGGAGCGGAATGAGCAGCAGCGCTGTTGCTGCCACCATACTTAACCTGGAGTTAAAGAACGTAATAAGATCATTGCCGGGGAAAATTTACTCGCTCCAATGACGTTTATTTCAAAAACACTCCTCTTTTTGTGTTTTATTCACGAAATTTGACCCTTAATGCCGGCACCGGAAATCACGCTTATGAAATCTAAACTTTCATTGCTTATCCTGTTGATCTTCCCGTCAGCAATAGCTATATCTCAATCCTGTTCCACATTGGGTCAAACCCCTGCCACAGCATTTCCTGTTTGCGGCACCACGGTCTTTCAGCAAACCACAGTCCCGCTCTGTTCTACGAAAAATCTGTATGTGCCCGGCTGTACGGGTGATGGAGCAGCTTACGAAGACAAAAACCCTTTTTACTATGTGTTTACCTGTTATGGCTCCGGCTCTTTGGGATTTTTAATCACCCCCAATAACATGGGAGATGATTATGACTGGCAACTTTATGACATTACCGGTAGAAACCCGAATGATATTTATACTGACAAATCCCTGGTGGTGACCGGCAACTGGGCAGGCACTTACGGAGCAACGGGAGCTTCCTCCACCGGAGTCAATTATATTCAATGTGCTTCTGATCCTGCAGCCAATCTGCCTTCGTTCAGCGCTATGCCACAGATCAAACAGGGGCACGTTTATCTTTTGATGGTCAGCCATTTTACCAATACACAAAGCGGCTATTCGCTTTCTTTCGGCGGAGGCACAGCCGTAATAACAGATCCGCTGAAACCTAAAATGCTGAAGGTGGATCCTGACTGCGATGGTAAAACACTCAGGTTGAAATTGAACAAGCCGATCCGTTGTAATTCATTGAGCGCTGATGGCAGTGAGTTCGCCATTGCTTCTGCAAGCTCCAACGCCACATCCGCCGTGTCGCCCTTGTGTTCCGCTTCTTTCGACATGGACTCCGTGATCATAACCCTTGATAATCCCCTGCCTTCCGGCAATTATCAGCTGGTTATAAAAAACGGAACTGACGGCAATACACTTCTGGATGATTGCGGTAACGATATACCTGCCGGAGATGCCATAGACTTTCAGTACATCATTCCCCAGCCGATACTGGCAGACAGCCTGGGAAAAATCGGATGTGCTCCTGACTCAGTATTGATCTATTTCCCTAAAAAGATCAACTGCTCCAGCATTAGCCCGGCAGGAACTGATTTCAGCATAACAGGACCCACTCCGGTAACGATAAGTTCGGCATCGGGAAATTGTGTGAACGGGCAGACCGATTATATCATTGTAAAATTCAACGCTCCTATTTATACTGCAGGCGCCTATACCGTGATCATTCAACCCGGGCTGGACGGCAGTCCCATCTTTGATGTGTGCGGCCAGCCTATATTACCGCAAACACTTACCTTCTCGACCGTTGACACCGTTTCGGCTTTCTACACTTATACGTCTGTACTCGGTTGCAGAAATAATTCTTTCACTTTTATTCATGACGGAGCACACGGAGTGAATCAATGGAACTGGGTCGTAAATAATAATTCACAATACCTTACCCAAACCATTAATCAAAGTTTTCCGGCCGTAAGTTCCAATACGGTTACGCTATCTGTGAGCAACGGGACCTGCACTGATACGTACAGTGAATTATTCGACTTCAATAATGAAGTGAAAGCCGATTTTGACATGCCCGATTTTATTTGCCCGGAAGACGGATTGACCGTAGCCGATAAAAGTACAGGCACTATCAACAACTGGAACTGGAACTTTGACGTTGTGAGCAGCAGTAATGTTCAAAATCCACCTCCCCAGCATTTTCCAATGAACAATAAAGAAACTTTTTACAACATCAAACTGGTAGTTACCAATACAATTCTGAACTGCAGCGATTCACTCACAAAATATGTAAGAGTGCTTGATAACTGCCTTATTGCAGTTCCGTCGGCATTCACGCCAAACGGCGACGGGCTCAATGATTATTTTTGGCCACACAATGCGTTAAAAGCAGACAACCTGGAATTCAAAGTGTACAACCGCTGGGGGCAACTGGTATTTCAAACGTCCAACTGGCAACAAAAATGGGATGGCACAATAAAAGGAGTGCCGCAGCCTTCGGGGGTCTTCGTCTGGTTTCTCAGCTATACAAACAGGGATACAGGACAAAAGGTTTTTCAAAAAGGAACAGTGATGCTGATCAGGTAAACTCAATGATCATAATTGAAAAAATGTTTCACTAACCCTGCTGCCTCTTTGGAATTCTGCGTTTTGACCCTGCCTGCGGCAGGCAGGTTTTGAATTTTTCTTTTTCCCTATCTTCGCACATGGCAACAAGAAACACACCCGGATCCCTGAACAAATCTTCTCAGGGGCATATCAAGTTTACAGATAACAATAAATTTTTTGGTGAAGGACTGACCTTCGACGATGTCCTGTTACTGCCCGGCTACAGCCAGGTGCTACCCCGTGATGTGAATATCACCACAAGGCTTACCAAAGACATAGTGCTTAATGTTCCGATGCTTTCAGCCGCTATGGACACTGTTACGGAAGCAACCATGGCAATTGCGCTGGCAAGAGAAGGAGGGCTGGGCATTCTTCATAAAAATATGAGTATTGAAAAGCAAGCCGAGCAGGTTCGTAAAGTAAAACGAAGTGAGAGCGGGCTGATCCTTGATCCCGTCACGCTTACCGCCAATGCCACGATCGGCGATGCAGTAAGGCTGATGCGGGAAAATAAAATTGGCGGTATCCCCATTGTTGACAAAAGCGGAAAACTGGCCGGCATCCTTACCAACCGCGATCTGAGATTTGAACTGGATATGAAACGAAAGGTAAGCGAAGTGATGACCAAAGTAAATATCATCACAGCTCCCGAAGGCACCGATCTGAAAAAAGCGGAGCAACTTTTCAAGAAAACAAAAGTGGAAAAACTTCCCGTCGTTGACAAAAACGGAAAACTGAAAGGCCTCTTCACTTACAGTGATATTTTAAAATTAAAAAGCCATCCTTATGCCGTGAAAGATTCTTACGGAAGATTGCTCACGGGGGCAGGGGTCGGCATCACCCGTGACATGCTGAAAAGAGTGGAAGCGCTGCAGCAGGTTGGTGTGGATGTTGTTGCTTTGGACAGTGCACACGGCCATAGTAAAGGAGTGATCAATGCATTGAAAGAAATAAAAAAGAACTTTAAAAATTTAAATGTGATTGCGGGCAATGTAGGCACTGCTGCGGGGGCAAAAGCATTGGCAGATGCGGGGGCAGATGCGGTAAAAGTCGGTATAGGGCCCGGTTCTATTTGTACTACAAGAATTGTAGCCGGCGCCGGTGTTCCCCAGCTTACTGCAGTGATGGAAGCCTATTCCGTATTAAAGCCTAAAAACATTCCTGTAATTGCAGATGGCGGGATACGTTATACCGGCGACATGGTGAAAGCGCTTGCAGCCGGCGCTGACTGTGTAATGATGGGAAGCATATTTGCAGGTACGGAAGAAAGTCCCGGCGAAACAATAATTTATGAAGGAAGAAAATTCAAAGAATACAGAGGAATGGGCTCATTAGGCGCCATGGCTACGGGCAGCAGCGACCGTTATTTCCAGGATGTGGAAGATGACGTAAAGAAATTTGTACCCGAAGGAATTGAAGGGCGGGTTGCTTACAAAGGACATGTGAAGGAGATCGTTTATCAATTCACCGGTGGCTTGAGGGCGGGAATGGGATATTGCGGCGCTGCTACGATTGAAGAATTAAAGAGTGCGCAATTTGTGAAGATCACCAATGCAGGAATGAGGGAGAGCCATGCACACGATGTGGAGATCACCAGGGAAGCGCCTAATTACAGCAGGAAATAACCCGGCTACCTGAAAGCCCGGAGATTGAAATTTCTTTCACAGAAAATTTATTTAACGGGAAATTCATTCCAATGACCTTTCTTTTTATTTACCTTTCTCAACAAAGAATCTGCAGTTGAAAAAAATACTCGTCCCTGTTTTTCTTTTATTCACCGGCCTTTATTCAAAGGCCCAGACCGATACATTGACAAAACAGGATTGCGGCCTGCGGATCAGTTTGCTGACCTGCACTCCCGGTTCGGAGCTCTACTCCACTTTCGGACACAGTGCGCTGAGAGTGATTGATTCTTCAACAAACGAAGACATTGTTTTCAATTACGGCACCTTCGATTTTGATGATCCGCAATTCTATCAGAAATTCAT
>WBZR01001796.1_pt1 | contig 24959 bp, 20 predicted proteins | sample 5204231 | NCBI WGS metagenome assembly WBZR01 (sample SAMN12412403, study PRJNA552823) | activated sludge metagenome | isolation source: activated sludge from anammox sidestream of wastewater treatment plant... | place: USA: Virginia | collected 2017-08
CTTCAAGCCGACGCGGCTCCCGCCCTCCTATAAGTGGGCCAAGGAGAACGGCTGCGTCTTCGTCGAGACCGGCCTCTGGCTGCGGCCGAGCTACTTCCCCCGCCCCGGCGAGCGCGACTGGCTCGAGACCGTCACGCGCGAGGTCACGACCGTGCGCAACTCGGTCGGCATCTGCGATGTCTCGACGCTCGGCAAGGTCGACGTCCAGGGCGCGGACGCCGGCGCCTTCCTCGACAAGGTCTACATGAACGGCCTCAAGACGCTGGCCGTCGGCAAGGCCCGTTACGGCGGCATGCTGCGCGAGGACGGCATCCTGATGGACGACGGCACCGTCGCCCGTTTCGGGGATACGCACTACTTCATCACCACGACCACCGCCAACGCCGTCAAGGTCGTGCAGCACATGGAATACTGTGCGCAGTGGCTGTGGCCCGAGTTCGACCTGCAGATCGTCTCCGCGACCGAGCAGTGGGCCCAATACGCCGTTGCCGGACCGAAGTCCCGCGCACTTCTGCAGAAGGTCGTCGACCCCGCGTTCGATATCTCGGACGCAGGCTTCCCCTACCTCGGCGTCGGCGAGATCACCGTCTGCGGCGGCATCAAGGCGCGCCTCTATCGTCTGTCGTTCTCCGGCGAGCGAGCCTACGAGATCGGCGTGCCGGCCCGCTACGGCGATGCGCTGATCCGCCGTCTCATGCAGGCTGGCGAGGAGTTCGGCGTCTGCGCCTACGGCACGGAAGCCCTCGGCGTCATGCGCATCGAGAAGGGCCACATCTCCGGCCCCGAGCTCAACGGCACCACGACGCCCCAGGACGTCGGCCTCGGCGGCATGGTTGCCAAGAAGAAGGACTTCATCGGCAACGTCCTCGGCAAGCGCCCCGGCCTCGTCGACCCCGACCGCCCGTCTCTGATCGGCTTCCGGCCGGTGGATCGCTCTGTCCGCCTGCGCTCGGGCGCGCACTTCATCGCCCGCGACGCCCTGGCGAATGCAAAGAATGACGAGGGGTACATGACCTCCGTCGCCTACTCGCCGTCGAACGGACACTGGATCGGCCTCGGCTTCCTGAAGCGCGGGCCGGAGCGCATCGGAGAGATCGTCCGAGCGCACGACCCGGTGCGCGGCACCGACACGCTGGTCGAGGTCGTCTCGCCGGTATTCGTGGACCCCGAAGGAGGACGCGTTCGTGGCTGATCAGGGATTGAAACCGACCTCCGCGTTTCTCGACTGGCACCCGGTGCAGGCACCGAAGCTCGCCGTCTCGCTGCGCGAGACGCTGACCATGGCAAGCTTCGCGGCAGTCCGAGGCAAGGAGGACGCGCTCCGTGACGCGATCCGCGCCGCCTACGGCACGGACCTGCCGGCCGGCAATGGCCGCGTCGAAGGCAGTGACATCGCCTTCGTGTGGGCTGGGCCCGGCCAGTGGCTGGCCATCGCCGAGCGCGGCGCAGGCCGCGACCTCGAGGTCGAGCTCAAAGGCAAGCTCGCGGGCATCGCCTCCGTCGTCGACCAGTCGGACGGGCGCGTCATCGTGCGCCTCGCCGGACCCTTGGCGCGCGACGTGCTGGCCAAGGGCGTGCCGATCGATCTCCACCCGCGCGCCTTCAAGCCGGGCAGCGTCGCCATCACGCACGCAAGCCACATCGGCGTCATCCTGTGGCAGCTCGACGAGGCGCCGACCTACGAGGCGGCCATGTTCCGCAGCTATGCCGACAGCTTCGCCCATTGGCTGTTCGAGAGCGCCGCCGAATACGCCTCGCACCAATAATCCGTAGACCATGATCGCTTCGGGCCCTCTCGGTCCGAAGCGTTATGCATTGGTCTCATCGTAAGCGTCGAACAATCCCAGGAGAGCCGAAATGAGCGGACGCATAGGCATTCGCGTTGGAGAGGCGTTGGTCGCAGGCGGCCCCCCCGGCACCGCGGCCGAGCCCGAGGTCGCGATCGGCGAGATGGACGGCCCGTTTGGAACCGCGTTCGCCAACCTGCTCGGCAACCAGGTCGTCGGCCACAGCCGGGTGCTGGCGCTTCTGAACACCGACGTCATGGTCCGTCCGCCCACCCTGTGCGTGAGCAAGGTGACGGTGACCAACGAGCGCTACACCAACATCCTGATGGGAACCGTCCAGTACGCCACCGCCATGGGCGTGCTCGACGCCGTCCGGAGCGGCGACATCCCGAGAGACAAGGCCGACGAGCTCGGCATCATCGTGTCCGTCTGGCTGAACCCGTCCGTCGCCACGATCGAGAAGCTCGACCACAAGATCCTGTTCGACATCCACCGCGAGGCGACCGCCCGCGCCATTCAGAAGGCGATGTCGAACCAGCCGTCGATCGACTGGCTGCTCGAGAACCAGGAGCGGATCATTCACAAGTACTTCGAGAAGGGTCTCAAGGGCGAGATCTGAGCAAATGGCCGGCACGCGACGGGCAGGATCCGCGGATCGCCGCGGCGGCCTGCCGTCCGTTGCCGGCCGGCCTCGCTACCGCCGCTGGTAGATGATGATCGAGAGATAGACGGCCGGCAGCTCCAGGAGCTTGGCCGGCCCGTGCAGCTCCGAGGAATCGAACATCATCGAGTCGCCGGCCTCGAGCAGGTACGAGCGCTCGCCGTGGGCATACGACACCTTGCCGCTCAGCATGTAGATGAGCTCGATCCCGGCGTGGCGGAACTCCGTATACGCCTCCGCATGCGTATTGAGCGTGATCAGGTACGGCTCGACGGCAATATCGCCGCCGAGCGATTGCCCGAGCAGATGATAGGAGTGGCCGACCTTCGTCCCGCGGCGGCGGATCGACATGCCCTTGCCGCTCTTCACGTAGGAGCAGCCGCGCCCCCGGTCGAAGCTCGCAAGCAGCATCGCGACCGGCAGATTGAGCGCGGTGGCGAGGAGCTGCAGGGTCGAGAGCGAGGGCGAGATCTGTCCGTTCTCGATCTTGCTCAGCATGCCGGTCGAGATGTCGGCAACGGACGCCAGCTCCGACACGGTGAGGCCCGCGTGCTTACGGTATTCCCGCACCTGCGCGCCGATCGCGTTCTCGAGCGTTCTGACGACGATGTCCGGCGCACCCGAGCCGGTCGTAAGCTGAGCGGCCAGCTTCGCCCGCGTTCCGGATTTCTTGCCCGCCTTGGGTTTGCTCATGGACCGCGACCCGATGTCGAAAGCAAAAGTCTCCGGGATGCACGTCGGCCGCGTAAAGAGGTTTTCGGCTCGATCCGTCATCCTGGTTAACGATTTCGCCTGAAAATACCCGATCCGGCAAGCCCGACAGAGCCCGGCATGCGACGGCCGGGCCGCCGATGCAGGGAGCTCTTGACGGACGGCCGCACTTCGTTCTCCTTCACCTGATGCTGACACTTTCGCTTCTCCGCCATGCCAAGTCGAGCTGGGCCGATCCAGAGCTCGACGATCACGAGCGCCCCCTCGCCAAGCGGGGCGCCAAGGCCATTCCGGTGGTCGCCGACTTCCTCCGGCGGGAAAATCTGAGACCGGGTCTGGCGCTCTGCTCGGACGCCATCCGCACGCGCGCCACGCTGACGCTGCTGCTCGCGGAGCTGGGCCCGCCCCCGCCGCGCATCGTCTACGACGAAGCTCTCTATCTGGCGTCCCCCGACGCCATACGAACCGAGCTTGGGCGCATCGACGACAGCGACGCGCACGTCCTCGTCGTTGGCCACAATCCCGGCCTGCACGCACTGGCCCTGGAGCTGGTGGGCGGGGGGCGCCGCAAGGCGCTGGCCATGCTCGCCCGCGAGTTTCCGACCGGCGCGCTGGCCGTGCTGTCATTCGATGTCGCGAGTTGGAAGGACCTTAAGAACGCGAGCGGCCACCTCGACCATTTCATGACGCCGCGCCGGCTCGCCGCATGACGCATGGACGAGGTCGCCCCTCGGTCTGCCGGAGCGGTTCGTCACAAGATAATACGACCAATCAAAAACCTGGAGCGTCCGATCCAAGTGCATCGGATCGCAAGACGCGCTAGCCGGCGACGATCACGTCCTCGGAGAGGCGCATCCGGCATCGGAGTCCGTCCGCATCGAACGTGACGTTCGGCATCTGACCGCCGGCGAACGACCCGACGAGCGTCCATCCGAAACCGCAGCGAGGCGGGGTCTCCGGCACCGCGACGCCGCGCTCGGTCCAGACCACTTCCAGATATCGGTCCGCGCCGTATTCGAAGAACGTCCAACCCACGGCGACCAAGCCGTCGGCCTCCGGGGCGAGAGCGCCATGCTCCTGGGCATTGACGGCGAGCTCATGGATGGCAAGCGCGAATGTCTGAACGACGGAAGGGGCAAGCCACACCCTCGGCCCGGTGGTCACCACCCGATGGCGGACGTCGGCGAGCTCTGCCTCCATGATATCGGCGAGCTCGATCCCCTCCCCCCCGGCTTTGCTCACCAGGTGGTAAGCGCGCCCCAAGGCCCGCAGACGCCCCAACAACACGCCGCGCGCCTCCCTAAGGTCGCGCCCGTCGCAGAGCGTACGCTGTGCAATCGATTGCATGATCGCCAGCAGGTTCTTGCCGCGATGAACCTGCTCGCCGATGCGCTCGCGCAACGCCTCCGACGTGCGCCGCTCTTCGGCCGCGGCCGCGCTGGCCCGGTCCACCTTTCCCGCGAGGTCGTCGATCAGCGCATCGCGCTGCGCAAGCTCGGCCTTGAGCCGCTCCAGCGCCACGAGACAGGAGATCCGGCCTGCGAGGAGCTGGGATAGAAAAGACGCCGGCAGATACTCGAAGGGTGTCGAGGCGGCGCCCGTCGCCACGGGCTCGGGCATCTCATCCGCGACGACGATGACGGGGGGCCCGAGCGTCGCATCACCCAACGCCAGCATCGCTGCGAGATCGGCACGCGCGCCCGCTGACGCGCCGTCGAGGCGGACGAGCGCGGCAGAAAATCCGCCGTCGCGATAGAGCTGGCGCACATCCCCTCCCGGCGCGCGCGCGACGACACGTCGTGCCGTCCCCGCGAGCATGCCCTGGTAGGAGGCGTGCCGTTCTCCAACGGCATCGACGATGAGAATATCAATCGGAGCTTCCAGGACCGACATGAAGAACGTCCCTTGGGACAACCGAGCGCCGCCCTCACGAGGCCGAGGCTCGTCCGTTTAGTCTCGAAAGCCGGGAGCGCCTTCTTCGTTCCGCTCAGAGGCGTCAGGAATGCGTCCCCGGCGCAACCAATTCGTCGATGAGCCGCCGCACCACCTCGAAATCGAACGGCTTCGAGACCGTCACGCATCCACGAAAGGCATCCGGCATCGACTGCTCGCCGTGCCCCGTCGCAAACACGAACGGAATTCCGCGCTGTTCGAGGGCTTTGACGATCGCGAAACAATCACGGTCGCCGAGCGTCACATCCAGAATGGCTGCATCGATCGCCGTCGAGGCGACGAGCTCGAGCGCCTGCTCCTCGGTGTGCGCAGGGCCCACCGTCTCGTGACCGTATTCGGCCAGAAGATCGCTCAACAGCATGGCGATCAAGGCCTCGTCATCGACAACAAGCACACGTGCCATATACAAAAAACCCTGAGGCCGCGGCGTTTACCGGTCAAAGACCGCGCCCGACGTACGCATGAGGACTGGACCCATGACCTCAAAGTGGGTCATGAACACGCGCAATTCAATACGAAACCGATCGCGCGCTGCCGAAACGGCACGGCAGGCCCCCGGCGTGGCCAGCTCAGCTCACGGCCGCGCCGACGACGTGGCGAGCCTCGGCCCGCGCGACGTTCCGGCGACCGACACGTCGGGCACATGGGCGGAAGTGCCGAAAAACAGGGCCTGGCTGACAAGGGCCCGCACCGTGCTCGGCTCGAACGGCTTGGTGATCAGGAAGGTCGGCTCGGGCCGCTCGCCCGTGAGCAACCGCTCGGGAAACGCCGTGATGAAAATAACCGGCAGATTGATGCCGAGCAGGATCTCGTTGACGGCATCGAGGCCGGAGCTTCCGTCCGCCAGATGAATATCGGCGAGCACGAGCCCCGGCTGCTTCTTGTTGACTTCCGCAATCGCCTCGCGATGCGTCCGGGCGATCCCCGACACGCGGTGCCCGAGACCATTGACCAGAGCCTCGAGATCCATGGAGATGAGCGGCTCATCCTCGATGATCAGCACATCCGTCGCTGTCTGCTCGGCGATCTGCGCGCCGGCCTCCTCGATGAGCCGGCCGACCTCCTCGCGCGAGCACGAGAGGATCTCGGCGATCTGCTCCGTCGTGAAACCCTCGACGGAGGCGAGCAGGAAGGCCTGTCGCGGGCGCGGCGTGATGGCCTCAAGACTGCGATCCGCCTGGCTCTTCGGCACGATGGCGTCGCGGTTGAGGCTGATGGAGTTCCAGACCGTCAAAAAGCATTTGTAGAGTCCGACCCGCCTCATCTCGCTTTCCGGAAAGGCCTGCGGATCCGCGATCAGAGTTTCGAGCACCGCCACCACATAGGCGTCGCCGCTCTCCTGGCTGCCGGTGAGCGCTCGCGCAAAGCGCCTCAGGTAAGGAAGTTGAGGTGCGATCGTTTCGGCAAGCGACATGATTTTCTCCCTACTCAGCAGACCGGCGCTAGACGCCCTGTGGCTGCGACCCTCGGTCTAGAATGCTCTCTCTCAGCAGATGGTTCCGCGAGGGAACGATCCGAGTATCACTACAATTAGCTCCGAGCGCCACGAGCCCCACGAGCCGGAAGCGCCACATTATCCGCGTGCCTTGAGCAATTGGCTACCCCTCTCCGGCGCACTCGCATGCGCGCCGGGCTTGAGCTCGGGATCGCCGAGCACCTCGACGAGCCGCGTGCGGGCGCGGTTGACGCGGCTCTTGATGGTGCCGACGGCGCAGCCGCAGATCTCGGCTGCCTCCTCGTATGAGAACCCTTCCGCCCCGACCAGCACCAGCGCCTCCCGCTGGTCCGGCGGCAGCCGCAGGAGCGCGGTGCGGAAGTCGGCAAGGTCGAGATGGCCGTACTGCTCGGGCTGAACGGCGAGCGAATTCTGATACTGCTCGTCCGGATCGTCCACCTCGCGCCTGAGCTTGCGATGCTGCGAGAAATAGACGTTGCGCAGGATCGTGAAGAGCCAGGCTCGGAAATTGGTGCCGGGGGCGAAAGACTCGCGGCTGTTCCACGCCTTGACGAGCGTCTCCTGCACGAGATCGTCGGCGCGCGCCGGATCGTTTGCGAACGATCGGGCGAAGGCGCGCAGATGGGGGATAGCCCCGACGAGGGATTGCTCGAAATCCGGCGCTACCATCTAGCTTTCGCGCCCCCCATCCTTGTGATCCGGTGCTTCGGATCTCTTCAACTGGTCGAGAAGCGCTCGAAACTTGTCGGGCACCGTCTCGTCGACGACCTCTTGCCAGCTCTCGCGCAGCTTGCGCCCGATCGCGGACTGGATGGCCTCGTCGAGGCTCGCGGGCGGATCCATATCGAAGTCTTTCGCAGCATCTACGGCCTGAGCCGGCTGAACGGATTTCGGAGTGCTCATCTCATGGGATCCCTCGGAACCTCTCCACCACCGGTCGCTGCAAGCTTTGACCCGGCCGTATCGTAACGTGACCATTTTTTCGGACGCAGAGACAGACCCCAAATCGACGACGGTACGCCGCGCAGCCTGATCCCGCATCCTGCCTGCGCTGGACACCGCAGGGTTTACCATAAATACCGAAGCGTTTTCAGCAGTGTACCCCCGCGACCCACGCACGTTGAGCTTGGAAACGCGTCATCCGCCCATTTGGTTCCAAAGAATTTTTGGGCATGCGTGCCGGAGGAGCACCGGGTGCCTGTTCCGGTGGGATCAGCCCAATGCGGCGGAGGAGGAACCCCATCCTGAGACACGCGTTAAAAGGGCCTCGGCAGGACCGGCGGAGCCCGATGTTAGCCCAAAGGGCGAAGCCGATGTTGGCCCCAAGGGCGAAGCCCAGCCGGCTCCAGGCGGAGCCCGGTGTCCTGATCGACAACCGCAGACGAGACGCGGTCTGAAAACGAGTTCGCATAGCTGGCGCCGCCCGCACCCCCTCCCCGACCCTAGAGCACGGGTGGCGTCATGCTCGTGGTGCCGGCCGGCAAATCCCTCCCGATCGTTGCCGCCGGCACCACACCCTCACCCCTCCCGACAACGATGTCAGCAGAATGGCGCCGAGCGCTTGACAGCCAGCCTGTGCCGGTGGATCGCTATATTCCATAAAGCATAGCTCCATGCACGACCTCTTCCAGGAACGCCCATGACCCCACTCGCTCGATGGCTGGCCTGCACGCTGGCGCTGGCGTTGGCCGCCTGTCCTCTCGCCCACGCGCAGGACGCGGCGCGGTCTGAGCACGCAGAGGCCGCGACCCGGCCGGTCGTCGTCTTCGCGGCAGCGAGCCTCAAGAACGCACTGGACCGCATCGCGAGCGATTGGGAGAAGACGAGCGGCCGGAAAGCGACGCTGTCGTTCGCGGCGTCCTCCGCCCTTGCCAAACAGATCGACTCGGGTGCCCCCGCCGACCTCTTCCTCTCGGCCGACCTCAAATGGATGGACTGGCTGGCCGAGCGCAAGCTGATCGACGCAAGCTCCCGCAAGACGCTGCTCGGCAATACGCTCGTTCTGATTGCCCCCAAGGACAGCACGACGGATCTCAGGATCGAGAAGGGATTCAAGCTCGCGGACGCGCTTGGCCGCGAGCGCATCGCCATGGGCGAGCCGAATTCCGTGCCGGCCGGTGTCTACGGCAAGGCCGCACTCACCAGCCTCGGGGTCTGGGATGAGGTTTCCGGCAAGGTCGCCGGAGCCGAGAACGTGCGCGTCGCCCTCGCCTATGTCGCGCGCGGCGAGACGCCGTTCGGCATCGTCTACGCAACCGACGCCAGGAGCGAGCCCGACGTCAGGGTGGTCGACACGTTTCCCGCCGACAGCCATCCGCCCATCGTCTACCCGGTCGCGCTGACGGCCTCCTCCGTCAATCCGGACGCCAAGGCGTTCCTCGCGGTCCTGTCGTCGCCGGCCGCCGCGAGCGTCTTCGAGGCGGAGGGGTTCACCGTCCTCAAGGAGTAGCCACGCCGCACAGACGGCCGGATCCAGGCGTCATACGTCGGCGAGGTCCGATTCGAACGCGATCAGCTCGGCGCGCGCCGCCTCTGCGGCGCGATCCTCGATGCGGCGGTAAGCCGTGACGAGCGCGCGGCCGAAATCGGTGAGCGCGGCCCCGCCGCCACGCACCCCGCCCGCGGCCGTCGTCACAATCGGTCGCTTGAAGAGCTTGCCGATCTCGTCGACCAGGAGCCACGCACGACGATAGGACATGCCGAGCTCCCGCGCCGCCGACGAGATGGATCCGGTCCGTCCGATGGCTTCCAGAAGGTCGGCCTTGCCGGGACCGATTTGACGCTCGTCAGGAAAGATGATCCGCAGCCGCAACGCCGCGCGCGACAGCGGCCCCTGCTCCGCCAGCATCTTGCGCCGGCCGGCCTTCACCGCCGCTGTCTGTTTGCCCTTCATCGCACCGCCATGGTGACGGAAGGCCCTCTGCCTTCGCCCCTCCCGGGGTTTTACCGTGCATCGGAGGCGGAAGCGAGAGCCCCGCAGACACGCACCGCACCAAGACCCATACGGGAGGCGACGGATTGACCGGGCGCGACGGGCCCGCTACGTCGTCCCCGGATCCACCTCCATCGGCCGGGAGCGTCAAGATGCCGGGAGACCGTCCCCCTTCCGATCTCTCAGCCGAGAACCCCGACACGCGCGAGCTCATCACCTTCCTCACGAGCCCGGCGTCCTACGACGAGCCCGTGGGCCGTATCGAGACCATCGAGACCCATGCCGCATATATCGTGCTCGCGGGAGGGAGCGCCCTCAAGATCAAGAAGCGCGTCAAGCTTCCGTTCCTCGACTTTACGACCCTGGCCCGGCGGCGCGCGGCGCTCGAGCGCGAGCTCGAGCTCAACCGCGCACATGCGCCGCAAGTCTACCGGCACCTCGTCATGATCGGCCGCCGGCCCGATGGGACGCTCGCCTTCGGCGAGGGAGATCCCCTGGACGTCGCATTGGTGATGGCTCGCTTCGACCAGGACCAGCTCCTCGCGCGCATGGCGGAAAAGGGACCGCTGGCCTCCGACACGGCCAGAGAGCTCGCGGACATGGTGGCGCGGTACCATCGCTCGCTGCCGCCCGTGGCGGATCTCTCCGGGGCGGCCATCATGCGCGAGACGGTCGCCGCGCTCGCAGCCAACCTGGTCGCCGACGCGCCCGCGGCCGCCGGACCGCTCGCCCGAGAGTTCGCCACCCAGAGCGCCGCCGAGGTGACGCGGCACGGCCCGCTTCTCGAAGCCCGCAGCCGCGACGGCTGCGTGCGCCGCTGCCACGGTGATCTCCACCTCGGCAACATCGTCATGCAGAACGACCGCGCCGTCCCCTTCGATGCCCTCGAATTCGACGAAAGCCTCGCCACCATCGACGTGTTGTACGACCTCGCGTTCCTTCTGATGGATCTCGACGTGCGGGGAGACCGCAAGGCCGCCAACGCCGTGCTCAACGCCTATGTCGGCGCCGAGCCTGCCGGTGGCGAGATCGAAGGTCTGGCAACCCTGCCGTTGTTTCTCGCCACGCGCGCCGCCGTCCGCGCGCTCGTCGCCTGCGAGCGCGCGCTTCAGAGAGGGGTGGGGCAGGAGTGCCCGCACACGCCGCGCGCCGTCTCCTATCTCAACGCCGCCAACGGCTACCTGACGGCTGCGAAACCGGTCATGGTCGCCGTCGCCGGCCTCTCCGGCACCGGAAAATCGACACTGGCCGCCGGTCTCGCCCCGTGGGTCGGCCCGGCTCCCGGGGCCCTGATCCTGCGCACCGACATCGAGCGCAAGCGCATGTTCGCCGTCGCGGAGACCGAGCGCCTCTCGCCGCAGCACTATACCGAGCAGGTCTCCGACCAGGTCTACGCCGTGCTCTATGAGAAGGCCGAGCGGGCCCTCGCTGCGGGGCACGGCGTGATCTTCGACGGCGTGTCGGCGAAGCCCGCGGAGCGCGAGCGGATCGCCGCCATCGCGCGCACCAACGGCGCGCTCTTCTGCGGCCTGTGGCTCGAAGCCTCCCTCGAAACGCAGATTGCGCGCGTCGAAGCCCGCCGCGGCGATGCTTCGGATTCGGATGCTGCCGTCGTCCGCAGCCAGGCGGAACGCGACCTCGGACCCCAGACCTGGCCCACCATCGATGCCGGACGAACGCGTGAGCACACGCTTGCTGCGGCCGTGACCATCCTTCAGCGTGAGATCGGAGAAAGCCTGACCGCCTCATCCTCCCGCCTCGTGGAGGCATGAGGCGTCGGACCCATCCGGTCCGACGCGTCAGACGTCTGCCTAAGCCGCCTTGCTCGACACCCCTTCCGCGGTCTTTCTCAACTCCTCGGCCTGCATCCCGAGCTTCTTGGCCGCGGCCATCATCTGAGCGGCCGCGCTTCCCGTCGAGACCGCCGAATTGGAAAGCCCCACGGCATTGGACGCCACGTCCGCGGTCCCGCGCGCGGCTTCCTGCACGTTCCGCGCGATCTCCATCGTCGCCGCGCCTTGCTCCTCGACCGCCGTGGCGATCGTGGTGGCGATCTGGTCGATGGATTTGATGATGTCGCCGATGCTGCCGATCGAGCCCACCGCGTCCGCGGTCGAGCCCTGGATCGCGGTGATCTGCGCGCCGATCTCGGCAGTCGCCTTGGCCGTCTGGTTGGCAAGCGACTTCACCTCCTGCGCCACCACCGCAAACCCCTTGCCGGCCTCGCCCGCGCGCGCCGCTTCGATCGTGGCGTTGAGCGCGAGCAGGTTCGTCTGCCGCGCGATGTTGCTGATCAGCTCGACGACGTCGCCGATCTTCTGCGAGGCTTGCGAGAGGTTGCGCACCTTGCCGGAGGCCTCGTCGGCCGTCGTGACGGCCCGTCCGGCGACTTCCGCCGAGCCGGCGACCTGGCGCGAAATCTCCCTGACGGACGCCGACAGCTCATCGGCCGCCGAAGCGACCGTCCGCACGTTGGCCGACGCCTCTTCCGCAGCCGCCGCGACCGCCGCCGTCTGGTCCGTGGCCGAGCGTGCGGATCCAGCCACCGCTTCCGCCGCCTTTTCGAGCTCGACGGCCGTATGGGCGACCGAGCCCGCCATCGAGACGACGAGACCCGCGAGCTTGTCGAGATCGCGGCGCCCGGCGTCGAGATAGACGGAGATCGCCAAATCCATGTCGAGCAACGCCACCTTGAGCACCGCGCCTTGCAGCGCCGCCTTGCGGTCGAGCGCAGGAGCCTTCCCGAAAGCGGACGACGAGGCCGCACGCACCGGCAGCCTGAGCGCGATCGCCCGCATGATGCCGGCCAGCATCTTGTTGTATCCCCCGATATGCCACCGTGGATCGAGGCCGATGCGATGGTGCGTTTCGCCGATGCGCTTGATCGACGCTTCGTACGGCCCATCGAAATTCGCATCCAGCATGGTCAGCCAGTGCCGGTATTGAGCGTTCTTGGCGCTCATCATCACATCGCGGGATTTGAAGAACGCCGCCGTCTCCGGATACCGCATGATGTGTTCATAGAACGCATCGAGGATCTCCGGGAGCTCGCCGGCGATGAATTCCTTGTTTTCCCGGAGCAGGCTTCGCGTTTCGTCGTCGATCTGGTTGAATGACAGGCGTGCGGAAATGGATGCATTGTTGGTCATCGCGGATCTCTGGTTCACAGAAATGGATTTGTCGGTTTCAGGCGAAACGTCCGGCACACCACAACCTGTCGAAGGTTTATAAGATGAATAACAACCTATAAATGTTCGAACAGATTGTTTTTGCTTGGAAAAGAGAAATACGTGAGTCGCCCTGAAACTCAAGCGTCAGCAACAGAATCCAAAATTCTGAAAAGAATGGATCAAAAATGGAAAAGCCGGCGAAGCATAAAATCGCAACAATAAAAACATCAGCCCCCGCCATGGATTAAAGCCGACGTTTGAGCAGGCATCGCAAACAGGAGGATCGAAAGGGCTCACCCGCAACCCCACCGTGGCGAGCACAAGAAAGCCGCGGCCTCGGTGCATTTTTGCACCGTTCCGCGCCCGCGCCGGTATTGCCCAGGAAAACGAGGCTCACTCGGCCGGAGCCGACGCCTCATCCCGCGGCGCAGGACGCCGCCGCGTGAAGAGCCCGGCAAGCCAGCGGCAGACCACGTAGAACACCGGCGTGAAGATGAGCCCGAAGAGGGTCACGCCGATCATGCCGGAGAACACCGCCGTGCCGAGCGCCTGGCGAAGCTCGGAGCCCGCACCGATCGCCCACACCAGCGGCACGACGCCGAGGATGAACGCCAGCGACGTCATGAGAATGGGCCGCATCCTGAGGCGCGCCGCTTCCTTGGCCGCCTCGAACCTGGTCTTGCCCTGCTGCTCGACCTGCGCCGCGAACTCGACGATCAGAATGGCGTTCTTGGCCGCAAGGCCGATGAGCACGATGAAGCCCACCTGCGTCAGGATGTTGTTGTCCATGCCGCGCAGGATGACGCCCGTGATCGATGCGATGAGGCTCATCGGCACGATCAGGATCACCGCCAGCGGCAGCGTCAGGCTTTCGAACTGCGCGGCGAGCACGAGGAACACGAACACGACGCCGAGCGCGAATGCGAACGCCGCCGTGTTTCCGGCGCGGATCTGCTGGAAGGCGAGGTCCGTCCACTCATAGCTGAAGCCCCGCGGCAGCGTCTCCGCCGCGATCTTCTGCATCAGGTCGATCGCCTGGCCTTGCGAGTAGCCGGGCGCGGCCGAGCCGTCGAGCTCCGCGGCAGGATAGAGGTTGTGGCGCGGCACGCGCGCCGGAGCCGACACGTCGCGCACGGTCGTGAACGTGCCGAGCGGCACCGCACCGCCCGCCGAGTTGCGAACGCGGATCTGGAGCACGTCCTTGGCATTGCTGCGGAAATCGCTATCCGCCTGGGCCGTGACCCGGAACGTGCGCCCCAGCAGGTTGAAATCGTTGACGTAGGACGAGCCGAGGTAGGTCTGCAACGCGCCGAACACGTCGGCCATGTTGATGCCGAGCATCTGCGCCTTGACCCGGTCGATGTCGAGGTAGAGCTGCGGTGTCGCGTTCTCGAACAGCGAGAACACCTGCATCAGGCCGGGCGTCTGGTTGGCCTTCGCCATCATGGCCATCACGGCCTGCTGCAGCGCCCCCGAGCCCGCGCCGGCGCGATCCTGCACCATCATGCGGAACCCGCCGGCGCTGCCGATGCCGCGCACCGGCGGCGGCGCGACCACGAGCACCATCGCCTCCTGGATCGTCGAGAACTTCTCGAGCAGCGCCTTCTGGATGGCCTGCGCCGACTGCTTGGGATCGCGCGCCCGCTCCTGGAACGGTTTCAGGACGACGAATATCGCTCCCGCATTCGGCGCATTCGTGCGCGTCGCGCCCGAGAAGCCGACGATGTTGACCGCATGCGCCACGCCCGGCGTCTCCAGCGCCATCTCCGAGGCGCGCCTGTTGACCTCGTCCGTGCGCGCGAGCGAGGCGGCGGGCGGCAGCTGCGTCACCGTGATCAGATAGCCGCCGTCGACCGCGGGAATGAACCCGACCGGCGTCTTGCGGAACTCGTTCATGCCGAACCCGATGATGGCGACGTAGACGACGAGCATGACGACCGAAAGTCGGACGATTCGGCCGACGAACCAGGCATAGCCGGTGCTCAGCTTGTCGAAGCTCCAGTTGAACAGCCGGAAGAAGGCGCGCAGCGGCGCCAGGAGGATGGTCCCGCGCCGCCGCGTGGCCTCGTGCTCGTGCGGCTTGAGGAGGATTGCACAGAGCGCCGGCGACAGCGTCAGGGAGACGATGAGCGAAATGATCGTCGCACCCGCGATGGTGAGCGCGAACTGGCGGTAGAACTGGCCGGAAATGCCGGTGATGAAGGCCGACGGCACGAACACCGCCGAGAGCACGAGCGCAATCGCGATCAGCGCCGCGCCCACCTCCTCCATCGTCCGGTATGACGCCTCACGCGGGTTCATGCCGAGCGCCATGTTGCGCTCCACGTTCTCGACCACGACGATGGCGTCGTCGACCACGATACCGATGGCGAGCACCAGCCCGAAGAGCGACAGGTTGTTGAGCGAGAACCCGAAGGCCGCGAGCAGGAAGAAGGTGCCGATCAGCGACACCGGAATGGCGACGATCGGAATGATGGCCGCGCGCCAGGTCTGCAGGAACAGGATGACCACCAGCACCACGAGCACGACGGCTTCGAGGATGGTATTGATCACCGCATCGACCGACTGCTGGATGAAATCCGTCGGGTTGTAGACGATGTCGTACTTCAGGCCCGCCGGAAAGCTCTTCGAGAGCTCCTCCATCGTCGCCTTGATCCGCTCGGCCGTCGCAATGGCATTCGAGCCCGGAAGCTGGAAGATGCCGAGACCGATCGCCGGATTCTTGTCGAGGTAGGAGTTGACGCTGTAGTCGAGCGCGGCGAGCTCGACTCGCGCCACGTCCTTGAGCCGCACCACGGCATCGCCGCTTTGCTTGACGACGATCTCGCCGAACTCGTTGGCATCGGCGAGCCGGCCGTGCGTCTGCACCGAGATCTGGAACGCGCCCGGCTGCGCCACCGGAGGCTGGTTGAGAATGCCCGCCGCCACCTGCACGTTCTGGCGCTGGAGCGCCGTCACCACATCGCTGGCGGTGAGCGACAGCGACTGCAGCCGGTCCGGGTCGAGCCACACGCGCATCGAGTAGTCGCGGCTGCCGAACACCGTGATCGACCCGATGCCCTCGATGCGGCTCAGGACGTCGACGACGTTGATGCTGGCGTAATTGGAGATGAACAGCGTATCGCGCGACTGATCGGGCGAGAGGAGATGCACGACCATCATCAGGTCGGGCGAGGCTTTCGCCACCGTGACGCCGATGTTGCGCACGTCCGCCGGCAGCCTTGGGAGCGCGATGGCCACGCGGTTCTGCACCTGCACCTGCGCGGTGTCGAGGTCGGTGCCGAGATCGAACGTCACCGAGATCGAGAAGCGCCCGTCTCCCGTCGAGTTCGAGGTGATGAACAGCATCCGCTCGACGCCGTTGATCTGTTGCTCGAGCGGCGTCACGACGGTCGCGGCGACCACCTCGGCGCTGGCGCCGGGGTATTGGCCCGTCACGTTGACGACCGGCGGCGCGATCTCGGGATATTGCGCAATCGGCAGGCGGCCGAGCGCCACGCCGCCGACGATCACGAAGATGATCGAGATGACGGCGGCGAAGATCGGCCGGTCGATGAAGAAGTGAGAGATGCGCATGCTGGGGCCGTCAGTTCGTGCCTACGACCGTATCTTTGGAGTCGCTCGTGGCCGTTGCATGCTCCGGCTCGACCTTGATGCCGGGGCGGAGCCTCATGAGCCCGTTGACCACGATGGTATCGTGCGCATCGAGGCCGGACGCGATGACGCGCAGGCCGTCGACCACGGGACCGAGCGTGACGTACTTGGGAGTGGCGACGCCGTCGTCCGAGACGGCATAGACGAACTTGCGCACCTGCTCGGTCGCGATCGCCGCATCGGGAACGAGCAGCGCCGTCGCGGGTGCGGACGTGGCGATCTGGATGCGGCCGAACATGCCGGGCGTCAGCTTGCCGTCCGGGTTCTTGAACTCGGCGCGGCCGCGGATGGTGCCCGTGGAGCGGTCGATGACGTTGTCGACGAAATCGATCCTGCCCTCGTGCTTGAAGCCGTCCTCATCGATCAGCTTGAGCTTGACGGGGAGCGACATGCCGCGATTGGCCCCCGCCGCCGCCTGGCTCGACACGGCATCGAGGTAGCGCAGGTAGGACGCCTCATCCATGGTGAACTCGAAGCGGATCGGGTCCACCGTCGCCACCGTGGCGAGCAGCGTCGTGCTGCCGGACGTCCCGCCGGCGACGAGGTTGCCGATCGACACGCGCCGGTCGCCGATACGGCCGGACACCGGCGCCTTGAGCTCGGTGAACTGCAGGTCGAGCTCCGCCTGCCGCACGGCGGCCTCTTGCGCCATCACCGACGCCTCCGCGACACGCTTGGCCTGGATCCGCTGATCGAGCGTCTGCTGCGTGATCGACGTCCCCGGCACCAGATTGGTGCCGCGCTTAAGGTCGGCTTCCGCATAGGCCAGGTTGGCCTTGGCCTGCTCCAGCGCCGCCTTGGCCTGGTCCAGCGCTGCCTCGAACGGGCGCCGGTCGATGGTGAAGAGGGCATCGCCCTGCGTCACGAGCTGGCCGTCGGCGAAATGGATCTGCTCGAGGTACCCGGAGACGCGCGAACGGACCTCGACGAAGTCGTAAGCCACGAAACGCCCGACATATTCGTCGTAGTCCGACACGAGTTTCTGCACCGGCTTGGCCACCGTGACCTTGGGCGCGGGAGGAGCGGCGGCGCCGGGCTGTGCGGCCTGCTTCTCCCCGCAAGCGGCGAGCGGCAGCGCCAGCACCAGGGCGGCCGCGAAAGCGAGGTGGGAGCGACGAGGTTGCATGAACCCTCCAGCGCAGGAACTGAAAAAACACGTCTCCGCCGCTTTTTGGATTGGCACGGCAAAAGAGGATTGCACAGCGACCGGAAATCCGGGAATTGAGGCGTGGGACCTTTCGCGTGAGATTGATCCGACGAGAAAGTTGGCTTACATAACGATGGTACTGACCGGTAACACCCGTTCGTAATCGGCACCCATTTGGCAGTCAAGGGGCAGCAGGCCAGACCTTGGTTCAAACCCGGCGAAAAACTGACGCGGGCGAGAAAGCCCTGCCACCTCCGCGGGAGCGGATTTTGGCGGTGGCGCGCGAGCTGTTTTACCGGCACGGCCTCCACACCGTGGGCGTCGAGCTGATCGCGGAGACCGCTCAGACTAATAAAATGACACTATATCGACACTTCAAGTCGAAGGACGAGCTTGTCGTCGCTTACGCCCGCGAGCTGGCAGCCGAGGGCGACGCGGTCTGGAGGCGCCTCGCCGAGGCCCATCCCGACGATCCCGACAAGCGCTTGGCGGCCTGGGTGGATCACGTCGAGGAGGTGCTGACCAGCCGCTTCGAAAGGGGCTGCGCGTTGGCCAATGCCGCCGTGGAGCTTCAGCCGGGCCATCCCGCCCGCGCCGTCATCGAGGACTACAAGGGCCGCAAGCGCGACCAGCTCGTGAGCCTGTTCGAGGCGTCCCGCTACCGCAATCCCGAAATGCTGGCCGACGAGGTGTTCCTGCTCTTCGAGGGCGCGCGGATCTCGATCCAGTGCGGCGGCCGGGGCCCCGCGCTCCGGGCCGTGCAGATGCTGCGCGATCTCCTGGCCAGCGCCGCCCGCGACGGGCTCTGATCCGGAGAGCTCGACCGTGATCACTTCAGGCCCTCTCAGCCTGAAGTGTGAAAAATCGGTCTCATCAGAGAAAGAGAGCGTGATCCCGGTTCAATCGCAAATGATCACGCTCTAGCGCCAGAGGCCGATGTCGGCCCACTCCTCGGGCGGGATCTCGGCGCCGACCTTGTAGGTAAAGGCGAGAGCCTTCATCTGATCTTCCGATACCGTGCACACGAACGAGAGCGCATACCAATGCGCGCGCGCGCGAACGGCAGCGCCCTTGGCCGATACCACGCTGCCGTCGAACTCTGCGCGCTTGAACGTATCGGGCATCAGCCGGTCCGCCTCCCGGAGCCGCTTGTCGCCGCGGCGCATCGCGTCGAGGCCCCTAGCGACGCACGCTTGATGCGCGCGCTCCTCCGGATTGAGCTTCATGAGCGATCTCTCGAGCGAGCCGGCCTGAGCGCCAGCCTGAGCCATGTAGCCCGCACCGAGCATCAGGAACACCGCGGAAATCGCAGCCCATCGCGTGCGCACGTCCACCCCCTTTCCCTCCGATCGACCCCGCCCCTCAAGACCAAGCAAATGTGGCGGCATTTTGCGTCTCGCCTCCAAACGGGAACGGATCGGTGGACACGATCGCGCCCTTGCGTCGAAGGCCTCGCTTTTCTTGCATCGCGCCCGCCGCGCACCGCGCTATACCTTGGGCCCAAGGGGATCGGGAACCGCACACATGACGGACGCGACGCTGCCGGCCGCACATCGGTTTCGGCAAAGACTGGAAACGGCCCTTCTCACGCCGATCCGCGCCTTCCGCCTGCGTTATCTCCCGCTTCTGATGGTCTACTTCGCCTACGGCGCGCTCGGCCTCATCACCATTGCCGAAAGCTTCTGGATCAAATCCTCGCTCTCGCTCACGCCCTCCGAGCTCGCGGCTCTGAGCGTCTGGCTCACGCTGCCCTGGACCATCAAGATGGTGTTCGGAGAACTCGTCGACGCCGTCCCCGTGCTCGGCTCCCAGCGCCGCGCCTATGTCCTGATCGGCGGCGCGCTGGTCGCCCTGGGCCTCCTGACGCTGGCCGGGGCCGCCGGCGGCTGGCTCAGTTTCGCCCCAGCCGCGGACCTCTATCGCCTCGGCTCGTTCCTGAGCGTCGTCGGCGTCGTCCTGCAGGACGTCGCCGCCGACGCCATGAGCACCGAGGTCGTCGACCGCGAGAACCCGGACGGAACCCCGCGCAATCCTGAGGACGTCAATCGCGACCTCGGCATGGTGCAGGTGCTGGGCCGCCTCGCGCTCTCCCTCGGCCTCGTCGTCGTGGCCGGGCTCGGCGGCTGGCTCGCAAGCCTCTTCTCCTATGAAGCCGTATTCCTGTGCGGGCTTGCGATCCCGCTCATCTCCGTATCGGGCGCCCTTCTGATCGAGATCAAGACCTCGGAGACGCGCCCCGTCGACTGGCGCATCCTCGGCGGCGGGCTGGCCTTCGGCGCCGCCGTCATGGCCATGGCGGTGACGGGCGTGCCCTACGGCCAGGAGATCGTCTTCGTGGTGTCGATGGTCGTCGTTTCCGCCATGCTCCGGCGCGTCGTCAGCGACCTCGACCCGCAGACCCAGAGGACGATCTTCTACGCCGCCGTCATCATCTTCGCGTTCCGCGCCACGCCGCTCGTCGGCCAGGGCTACACGTGGTTTACGATCGACGTCCTCGGCTTCGACGAAAGCTTTCAGGGAACGCTGAACCAGATCGGGGCCCTGCTGGCGCTGGTCGGCACCTGGATCTTCTCCGAATCCATCACCGGACGACCCATTCCCGTGGTGCTGTTCTGGCTGACCCTCATCGCGACCGTCCTCTCGCTCCCGAGCCTCGCCCTCACCCTCGGCATCAGCGAGTGGACCGAAACCGCCTTCGGGTTCGGCGCCCGTACCATCGCCATCGTCGATACGGCCGCCTCCTCCCCCTTCCTGCAGCTCAGCATGATCCCGCTTCTGACCCTCTGCGCCATCTATGCGCCCGAGCAGCGCCGCGCCACGTGGTTTGCGCTCATGGGATCGCTGATGAACCTCGCGCTGGTCGCCGCCGCCCTGCAGACGAAGTACCTGAACCAGATCTTCGTCGTCGATCGCGGAGCCTACGACAACCTGCCCCTGCTGCTCGGCGTCGTGATGGCCATCGGCCTCGTCGTGCCGCTCACGGCGATCCTGTTGTTCGGCGGCAAGCTGAAAGGCGCCCAGATCGCGCGCGACCCTTGAAGGAGCGTGCGGCGGCGCGCCGCCATGAGGCCGGCGCTCTTCAACGACGGCGATAGACCGGACTCGCAGACCCGAGGCTCGCTCTGTCCTCGGCGAGATAGTAGCGGTTGACCCAGCCCGTCACGCCGCGATAGCGGATCGGACACCAGTCCGCACGGCACTCTCCGGTGATCTCGACACGGCGGCCGGTCGGCGGAATGGATGCGATCGGCGCATGCAGCTCCGAAGGCCCGCGCCTGACGTTCAGGACATCGTAATCGGCAACGCCCCGCACTCTGTAGAGCGCGACCTCGCTCGACGTTGCGACGTTGACACCCTCCCATTCGCTCGCGGAAGGCCCGCGCGGCGGCGCAACGGTCTGGGGCGACGTGGCAGCGACGCGCGCGGCGTGTCGCGGGGCGGCGGGAGCAGGCTTGGCGTCCTTGGCCGGAAGCTTCGCCACAGGCTTCGGCGGCACGGGAGGCGTCTGCGGTCGCACCGCGGCGTCACGGCGCGGTGCTGCAGGCTCCTGGTTCGCAGCCTCGGGAGCCGCCAGCGCGGAGGTCCCGAGGAGACCGGCACCTCCGAAGCGCATCGACGGCCCACCATTCAGCTCCGGAGCCGGGTCCGGCTCGGCACGCGCGACAACGGTGGGAACGCTTGCGGTTGCGGGCTCAGAGCGGTCGGCCGGGGCGGAGGGCGCCGGCGCGGGAGCCTCTCGCGGCGGCACGGCGAGCCGCGTTGCGCGCTTTTCGGCTTGGGGCTCGGGCGTCTTCTTCGCGGGCGCTCGCACGCTCGCCACGGCGGCAGGCTTCTCCGCGGGCGGCGTCGAATCGACGAGCGTGCCGGTTCCCGTCTCGCCGTCGTCCACCTTCCGCCAGTGGATGCGCTGGCCGTCGCGCGCGAGCGTCAGGCAGCGCACGCCGGCATCAAACCAGCGGAACCATTTCGTGCAGAGCTTGTCGCCGTCGACCCACCAGCGCCCACGGTCCTTGGCCGAGCCCAGGACGGGCGCGAGCACGCCGGCCTCGGCCGAAACGAACCCGTCGGTGCCGAAGCGCATGGGAACGGTGGTGCCGAGCGGCGTATCGATGGCTACGGTGGAGCCGCCGACGGTCCGCTTCAGGTCATCGCTCGTCAGAGGCACCGGGTCCGCGAGGGCGCCGGTCGCCGCTGATAGAAAGCTGATGACGAGGAACGGCCTGAACAAGGAAGAACCCTGACGCTACACCACGCGGCGGATGAGCTTCCTTCCTCCACCAGGAGTGTGGCAGGAACACGGTCCGCTCAGCGGATTTATCGGGAAAAATCCCGTCCCGCCAACGCGCTGGAAGCCCAGGCTCCGCCGCACACATGCTGCGCCGTGCCTAACCAACCAATAGCCTGCCAGCCGTTACCGTAGGGTAAAGGAACCTTTTACCCGGACCCTGCAAAAGCCCGGTGGGAGCCGCCGAAACACCCGGCAAAGGGCCTAGGCCGAGAGCTCGGAGACAGGCGCCGAGCCGAGCATGCGGCCCAGCGCGTCGAAGGCGCCATCGAGATCCGCGAGCGTGAGCATGATGGCACGCGCCGTCTGATACTCCTCCCCCGCCGCCGCATCCGGACCGGCCGGATGGCCGGCCAGCATGCGCAGGAGCCCCGTGAGATCGGAGACGAGCGTCTGCACGAGACGGGTCGCGGCCGTCGTCTGCTGCGGCCAGCGGATGGGCGTCGCCAGCACGCGGGCCACCGAGCCGGACACCGTATCGTCACCGCGCACCACGCCCGGCCGCATCTTCTCCGCGTAGAAGGCGTAGGTAACCAGAAGCTCCCGGATGACCTCCGGAACCGTCTGCCGCCCGAGCCGCAGCATCTCGAGGAGCTGGCCGGCATGTCCCTGCCAGCGGAGAAGCAGGTCGACAGCCTCCGGCCGCACCTCGTCACATCCGAACTGATGAAACGCGAGCCTCGCCAGCCGGCGGATGATCTTGTCCGCCTTCCGCGTCCGTTTCTCGACGATGCCATCCGCCAGACGCCCGATGCTCTCCCGGAGCTCGCGCGCTCCGTTCCACGGGTCGTCGTGCGCGACGACCGCCCCGTCCTGCACGCCCCCGGAATCGACGAGCACGACGTTGCGGAATAATCCCCGCGTGAGGTTCCTGAGCCGCTCCTTGACGTGCGCGACATCCTCGTCCGTATCCAGGCCGTCTTTGTGGGTGGCAACGAGCAGGGCATTGCGGGCGCAGCGGCGCGGAAGCGCCGCCCAGCACGCGCGCTCGCTTTCCGTCCACGCCCGCGTCGCGACCGTGCACCAGATCACGATATCCGCATCGGCAACAAAGGTGGCCGGCCTTGCCGACGGCGGCGTATCGAGCACCTGATAGCCTTTGAGCGCCTCGATCGGCAGCGCCACCCGCACCGCACGGTAGGCGACGCCGGTCCGCTGGCCGACGCCGTTGCGAACGCGGATCTCGGTGTCGTCGACGCCGTGGATCGCCGGCTCCTCGGCATGCGTGACGAGCACAGGGACGCGCGTGTGCGACACCACGCCGGTCGGCAGCAGCCCCTGCCCTATAATGAGATCGGTGACCGAGGTCTTCCCGGCATTGCTCTCGCCGAGCACCGCCACCCGCAAGGGGCGGCGCAGCAACGCCTCGAGGCGCTCGAGCCCCGCGATGCAATGGCCGAGCGCCGGGTCGTCGATATGGGTTGCCATCAGGCGTTCCCGAACCGCCCGCAACCGCTCTGGATACTGTTGGCTGGCACGTCTCATGGGGGCACCGGAACGTCGGTCTTCAGGATGGTGTCGATGTAGTGCGCAAGCGTCTCGAGATGCTGGGTCAGGGTTTCGGTGTCCTTGAGGCGCTGCGCCTGCGCGCGGATCCTGTCGTCCCGACCCGCCGCCGCGCCGGCCGCCGGCCGCTGCGCGCCGCCGTAGTCCGAGATCAGAACCTCGACGCGCCGCTTCAACGCATGCTGGATATTGCGGCACGCCTCGAACGACCAGCGAATGGTCGTCGTGCTGAAGTGATGGAACTCCTGGCCGGCAAGCTGGACGAGCTCGTCGGCGATGGGCGCGAACTCGGCCTTGATCAGCCTCTCGATTTCTGCCCCCGACGCCTCCGGCGAGCGCTGCCGGCTCCACAGGGCCCGCCACCAGCTTGCCGATTTGAGATCGAGCACGAGCACGCGGCCGAGCGGCGCGATGGTGGGCGCCGGGATGGCCAGCGTCTCCCCGTGAGGATCGACGAGATCCGGCTCCGGCACGATCGTGTTCATGAGGCGGTGCAGCTCCGGCACGACGCGCGCGTGGAACGACGTCAGGCGATGGGCGGCCTTCTCGAACCCGACGCGGAACTCGCTCGCGAGCACGCGCCTCAGCTCCACGCCCTCATGGGTCCAGACACGCGGCGAGCGGCCGCGCGACAGCGTATCGATCAGCACGTCGCGCTCGCGCTTGGCATGCGTATCGATGGCCGCCCTGAGGCTGGCGCCGAGCCGATCCTTCTCCTCCTCGATGATCCGGGCGAGCTGCGCCTCGATCCCCGACGCCGACGCCTCGATGTTTGCGGCAACGCGCGCCAGGACGTCGCGCTCCTGCGCATAGACGGCGAGCTGCTGCTCAGTAGGCGGCGCCGCGGCGCGCTCGTGTTGCGACGCGAGCAGGATCTGCAGCTCGCTGCGGGCCGCGCTTTCGCACGCCCGCGCCATCCCGGCGAAGCTGCGCGTGATCTGGCGCAGGGTGTAGGTGGGATGCGCCATGCCCATCAGCGTGTCGACGGCCTGGTTGACGGCCGGAAGGCCCGACATGGCATACAGCGACTGGCGCATGCGGTCGCGGGCATCCTCGGTGGCGAGCGCCGCCGCACCGAGCTCGTTCGGCTGCAGAAGACCTGCCCGCAGCAGGTAGGCGGAGGACTTGCGCCGGAGAATGCGCGCAGCCGACTGCTCGTCGAAGGACAAGGCCTGGTTCGCCCACCAGGCGCTGCCGTAGACCACGGGAATGCTGGAGCCGGGAAACTCCGCCGCCAGCTTGTCGCGCACGAACGACACGACCTGCGGCAGCTCGGTATCGAGATCGGAGAGGTCGTCGATCCGGTTGATGAGAACGACGATGCGATCCTTGTTGAGGCCGCGCATGATGCGCAGCAGCGCCACGTCGTTGTCCGACAGCGGCTGGCGGGCCGTAAGAACGACGATGTAGACGTCCGCCATCCCGAGGCAGCGGCGCGTGATCTCGTCGCGGATGAGGAAGGGATCGTTGGTGCCCGGCGTGTCGACGACCGTGCACGGAAACTCGAACGGGCCCTGCTGGCAGTAGACGTCGGCGGACTTGGTGATATCGGAATACTTTCCGATCGTCGGCGATCCGGTGAAATCGCCGGAGCAGACGTAATGCTCGAGCGTTCCCGCTTCGAGGCTCTTGAAGAAATGCGCCTGGCCGAGAAGCGTCTCGAACTCGTCGCCGAGGCGTTCCTTCGCCCGCACGCG